>JACCDP010083540.1_pt1 | contig 16627 bp, 4 predicted proteins | sample 7445841 | NCBI WGS metagenome assembly JACCDP01 (sample SAMN15323441, study PRJNA562643) | freshwater metagenome | isolation source: river surface water | place: USA:Blue River Watershed | collected 2017-08-17 | reverse complement strand
CGCCAGGATTGGGATGATATGCGGGTTCGATATATTGTAGGCCATGCCTCCAGGATTTATGTATCCGTCCTCATCTATTTCCTCCTGCATGTCATCATCTGGAATGAGATTCACCAGCTCAGGGAATCCCGATCGCATCAACTCCTGTGCTATATACCCGAAGCTCTCGTGCGGGTCTCCATTTATGCGGTTGTATCTCACTGGAGTTGTATATTTGATGAACGAAGAACAGTAGTCATCGGTGAGTTCCTGAATGTTGGTCTTGACTCGCCTATCGGACATAACATCTATGCTGCCAGTACATAGTATTCGACCAAGAGCTCTGATACTATAATTATAACTGGTTGGAGTATCCACCGGATCCACTATACCTGTAGCTCCAGTGTTGGTTCGGTATGAGTATGGACTTGTCATAGTGAAGGCTGTGTAGCCAACCTCCATGGGTATCTGGTTTGCAGATGCATTGCCAACCATCATAGTGGATAACTTGGTTGTGCCTACTGGAGATATGTTTAGATTGCCACTATCATCAACTACAAGGTCAGTAGATACCGATGTATTTGAGTTGGTTAATCGCACACAGTTGCCAGTTATGGACACAACCTCCAGTTTCTGTCCGGGAGTAGTAGTGCCAACTCCAATATCTCCAGACACGTTCAGATATCCAAGTGTGCCTATCGTAGTTATAAGAGATTGATTGGCATCCTTGATGGAACCATATAGGTTAGTAGCTCTGAGGTCATTGAATGTTCCAAGGTTCTTGCTTGCATCCGGAATGAGAGCAAGGTCTGCAGCAACCACGCCATGAGGCCCGCCTTGTAGTTTGGGTTCATAGGCAACTGCTATAAGGTCTGTCATGGATGCCTCTGTCATGGTTATGGAACCCATGATGATGGAGGTTCCTATTGTGAGAGTAGTGGATATGGAGCCAGCTCCAATTACAGTTAAAGGACCGCCATTGATATACACGGATGGTGCAGATATCTGGGCGGTGGATACAAGTCCAGCAGAACCTATACTCCCAGAAACTGTAAGACTTCCAAGCGTACCCACCGTTGTTATGTTGGGTTGGCTCGCAGTCTGTATGGTTCCAGTAATGGATGTTGCAGTCAAGGTGGATAGTCCAATGATAGTACCTCCATCAAGTACAAGGTTTGTATTAGTATAGAGGGCTAAGTTATTATTGGATGGATGCAGAGTGAAGTTTCCATTGATTACACTCAGTGTCATTGTCTGACTTCCAGTGTCAAGATAGGCGAACAGCCCACCAGAATCCAATACATTGATTCTATAGGATGATGAGTGGGCCACTCCAAGTCCTATGTACGTTGTATCCACATAATCCAGAGTTCCAACTGATGTTATGTTGGGTTGGCTCGCAGTCTGTAGCGTTCCAGTGATGGATGCCGCGGATATGGATGTCAATCCCACTATGCCACCTCCATTTATTTTCAGAGACTTGCCAGAACCCAGAGATATGTAATCCCCAGATGTATCCAGCACGATACCTGTGGAGTTGGTGGTTATGGATGAGCTGTTGGTTCCATCTGTCATGGATATCTTCAAAGGAGATGATATGGATGTTGTATCGATATCTATGATGGATGCCGGACTACCAACTCCAATTCCCAGAGGAGCTGTAGATAGTAGTCTCGATAGTGTTCCTGTCCGAGTTATGTTGTCTTGGATAGCAGTTTGTAGAGTTCCTGTTAGATTGGTTGCACTGACAGACGCAGCTGTAAGTTCATTGGTTATGGCTAAACTTCCAAGTGTGCCCACAGAAGTTATGTTGGGTTGGCTCGCAGTCTGTAGCGTTCCTGTTAGACTGGTCGCGCTAACTGATGCTGCTGTAAGTCCGTTGGTTATGGCTAAACTTCCAAGAGTACCAACAGAAGTTATGTTGGGCTGGCTTGCAGTCTGCAGGGTTCCGGTAATGGATGTTGCAGTCAGAGTAGTTAGACCAATGATGGTTCCTCCATTGAGTTTGATAGACTTGTTGGCTCCCAGAGTTAGCAGGGTTCCAGACATATCTATGCTAACTCCATACTGGTCTGTGGCTATTGTAGAGCTGTTCGTTCCATCAGTCATGGATATAGTCAGTGGTGATGATATGGATGTGGTATTGATATCGATGATAGAAGCTGGGCTGCTAACTCCAATTCCCAGAGGAGCTGTGGTAAGTAATCTCGTTAGTGTTCCTGTTCTTGTTATGTTGTCTTGGATAGCAGTCTGTAGAGTTCCTGTTAATGTAGTCGCACTGACCGATGCTGCTGTAAGTCCGTTGGTTATGGCAAGACTGATGAGGGTTCCAAGTGAAGTTATGTTGGGTTGGCTCGCGGTCTGTAGCGTTCCTGTGAGACTGGCCGCGCTCACTGATGCTGCTGTAAGTCCATTGGTTATGGCAAGACTGGTAAGGGTTCCAAGAGAAGTTATGTTGGGTTGGCTCGCGGTCTGTATCGTTCCTGTGAGAGTATTAGCAGTCAGGTCTGTTATTCCGGTCAGAGTTCCACTGATAAGCAGGGATGATTGTATGTTAGTTGTATTGGTTGGAGCCACTATTAAATCTCCACTGGCACTGACAGCTATGGTACACTTAAGTAATGCCGTTCGTTGAAGCAGAAGGGTTGCTCCATTCTGGGCATTGATTATCAGTCTATATGTAGATGGTGTGGTTGTAAGTTCGCCAACTGTGGAGCTACCAAGTACAGTCAATTCAGTGAGACTTCCAACTGTAGTTATGGCTGATTGGTTAGCAGTTGCCAGAGTTCCATTGATGGTGGTTGCTGTGAGTGTGGTTATTCCAGTTAGAGTGTTGTTCTGCAGTCTTGTATTTCCAGACAGTACGATATCATTGGCTGATGTCAGCTGCAAGTTGTTGCTGATGAGGGCTATGGTGGATGCTGCGGTTCCATTATTTAATTTTATCCCCGGAGATGTGTTGACTATCTCAAGGTCTGTGGATGGACTTGCCGTATTGATACCTATAGGTCCAGTTGTATATAAATGAGATAGAGTACCAACATCTGATATATTTGGTTGGGACCCAGCTTCCAGAGTTCCAGCTATACTGCTCGCTGTTATTCGGCCAGCTCCTATGATGTTCTTGGTTCCATCGAACACGAATGCCTTTCCAGATGTTATGGTTCCAGCCACTATGCCATACAGGTAGTTGAGTTCTGTTGCAGATGAATTGACTTGAGTTCCTCCCAAACTGAGAGTAGTTATGTTTACGGCATTCATGGAGGTTATGTTGGGTTGGCTGCCAGTAAGCAGAGTTCCTGTGAGACTGGTTGCGGCCAATCCAGTGATGCCAGTAATGGATCCACTTGAGTTCAGTACCAATGCCTTGGATGCGGCTGCTGTTCCCGGAGATACATTGGTGTAGTTCAGTTGGTCTCCAGTTGCCACAACTTGGACATCACTCAGGTATAGATTGCCACTCTGTAGGTATAGTCGGCTGGAAACAAACCTTATGGTGTTGTTGGTTGTGGATACTGATAGACCATTGGTATCTATCTGGAAGTTGGCATTGATGGCCGCAAGTGTGTTGTTCAAGGTTAGACACCTACCTTGTGGGTCTGTTATCAACATCCTTGTGGTTGGGTCGGTCTCTGATGTACCAATCAATACATTCTGGTCAGCGTTGATATGCATGGCTTGTGTATTGTTGGTCTTGAATGTAATGACTCCATTTCCAGATTCATCGGTACCGGTATCAACAGAGGCATGGTCATTGGATATTGACCCTCCACCTCCAGAACCACCCCCGCCAATGGGTACTGGAATTGGGGGGACGAACGTCATCTGTCTATATTAGTTGTCTGACTATATTCTTGAGTTCATCTATTTGAGACTGCAGTTCTTCATTCTTCTTGCGATTACGTTTGACAAGATTGAGCAACATTGGAATGAACCCATTATAGTCCAGCGTATACAGCACATCTTCATGACTGATGACTCCATATTCATCCACCTCCTCAATCAACAGGTCCTTCTTGGTGATGTCCTTGACCACTCCAACCACCTCAGTCATTCCTTCTCGAATAATATCCTGAGCGATGAATCCAATCTCCACATCATTGATTGGCAGCTTCTCGTACTTGCATGGTTCTATGTTGAGCAACCTATCACAGTATTCATCGGTCAATGGAGTTATGTCTCTCTTGATTCGTTTGTCGGACAGAGCATCCAGTTCAGTACATACAACACGTCCCTTGGCATAGATGGACACATTTGTAGGGTCTGCCGATGTACCGGTCGTTACGCCACTTGCAACTGTGTATTTGAAGAATGCATCTGAGCCACTGGCTGACCCAGTATCCAACTCTACTTCAAGGGGATATAGAGGATCGGCGGTTGGGCCAATAACCATACCAACTGATGTGATACGCACCATCTCAGTACCAAGCCCAGTTCCATTGGAACCAACATACATAGAATGCCCAGTTTGCGTTTGATGTTTGAAGTAGCCTCCATAGACTCCCCAACCGTAGAATGGATCCGTATTAGATGTACCAGTACCATACACGCGTATTATTTGGTCGGATGCAGATGCTCCCATATCGAGTTTACATATTGGAGCTGCAATGCCTATACCCATATTACCATTGAACTGCACCGAAACCAGTGCCGGTGTGCCATAGCAACCTATTTCAAATCTATTGGATGCGCTACCATCAGACACATGATAGTATGTCAGTTCAAATCTGTTATTGGTACTTAGCGCCTTTCCTCCTGCATATATATACTTACGCGTCGAATTGGTTATAGTTGAGTCCAGACAGGATACTTGGAATGCTCCACCATCTGCTGTATCGCCAACTACCATACTGGTGGCTGTTCTTGTGGAAAGAAAGTAGCTTGGACCCCCAGCCCATATAGCCCAGCCATTGGTTATATTCATATTAGTTCCAGCTACTGGACCTCCCGCGATGTATAGAGATGTTGCATTCGTAGTGGTGATGGCATTCGTAGATGAGTAAGTTGGATTGGGTATATAGACGCTCATTCTATGCGTATTATCCGTACCGGTAGCAGATGTATTGGTATATGCAGTAGTAAGTACCTTGACTGGGCCTTCAGTTGCAAATGCAGTGCCTGTCGTGTATGATACAGTGGTGGCTCCAGCATACATCTTATTGAATGTGGCCTTAATTGTGTTGTCTATGATGACAGTACCCCCATTTCGTAAAGACCCTGCAACCGATACATCTCCACCGACATCCAATAGATATGCTGCATTTGTGGAGTCTCCAATTCTGAATCCAGTGGCATTCCATTTGCCAACCAGGGTATTATTTCTACGGATACACACATCATTGTTGTTGGTAGTACCAATTGTCATTAACCCTGATTCACCAGTGATAGATATGTTGGTTGAATTGTTGCTCAGCGTAAGTCCAGTCAGAGTTCCCACCGATGTTATGTTTGTCTGTGCTGCCACACTCAGAACTCCAGATGAATTCATAAACACAGTGGACCCATTTCTTAGAGCCCCAGTCAGAGATATATCTCCACCGACATCCAGTTGATACTGTGGGTTATTTGATGGAATACCTACATAACCTGTACTTGCTGCTATACAGAACCTAAATGCCCCTTGGTAGATATAGAATCCAGATATGGGTTGACTATCTGTAGAACCTCTCAACCCAACCTCGACATCAGTAGAACCAGCAGCTTTGAATAATATATTGCCATGCCCACTGTTGGATGTATTCTGTACTGTAAGAACATTATTACTACTTGATGCCACTGTCAGCGATGTAAGAGTACCAACTGATGTTATATTGGTTTGAGCTGCTGTCTGCAGAGTCCCAGTAATGCCAGTTCCGACATAGAGGCTCTTGGCGATACCCACACCTCCAGATATTTTTACAGCTCCAGTAATTGTAGAGGATGCATCTGTGGTATTGGATAGAGTGAGTACTCCATCTGAAGTTATGTTGCCGATGGTTGCTATGTTCCGAGATGCATCCACAACAAGAGCCTTGCCGGCTGCAACCGTACCATCAGTGATACCCACTATGTTGCTGATATCTGTCTCATTCATGGAAGTAGAGCCTATGGTTATGGTCTTGGTTGTTGCCACATTCAGATTACCACCAATGTATGTATTCTTGGCGATACCCACACCGCCAGCAATGATAACTGCTCCAGTTATGGTGGATGTTGAGTCAGTTGTATCTGTGGAAGTTATCTTGGCATAGGTGGCATTCTGAGATGAGTCGATAATGGCAACTCCATTGATTCGGAATGCAGAACCAGTGGATACGTTGATATCTCCAGCAACATCCAACTTATATGCAGGAGCTGTCTTGCCAATGCCCACATTACCATCAAATCTAATTGAAACCAATGATGTATTGCCGAAGGTTCCGATATCCAGTCTATTGGTATTCGAACCCAACGAATTATAGAAGAAGGCAAACTCAACTTGGTTATTGGCGGTGTTGCTATAGCCAAGTGTCAGAGTTCTGGTAGTACCAGTAGTCATTGTATTGTCTCCAATGGTTAGCAATCGAGTTGCTCCAGCATCTGTAGATGACCCAACCAACATTTGATTGGCTCTTGCATTGCCACTAATATCCAATGTATATGCGGGAGCGTTGTTGCCAATACCCACTTGACCAAGCGTATCGATGTATATCTTGGTACTGTTGTTGGTTATCAATTGAAGGGCATGATTGGAATATGTACCAAACCGGGCTGCGAAGTTGGAGAAACTGATATCCATCAATAGGTCTCCAGCAGTCAATGTATTGGTCCATCTCTGAACGATAGCATAGTTGGTAGAACTATCATTGGCCAGCAGGATATTGAACATGTTGTTCTGGAATACAATACTGGTGGTTCCAAAGGCAGCTTCATAGTTGGGGCCAATGACGATGGCTCGGTTAGCAGTGATAACACCTGGGACCAGATTATTCACATAGGTAAACTGGTCGGCTGTGAGTACATTACCGCCTAATACAAGAGAACTACAACTCAGCTGGCCGATACCTGCGATATTGCTGGAGCTATCGACTATGAGGGCCTTACTTGCGGTTGCTGTACCGGGAGTGATACCATTGATATACCCAATCATTGTAGATGTGATACTGGTTCCATTCAGAGTAAGTCCAGACATACTCATGGTTCCGATACCAGTGATGTTGCTGGACCCATCGAGAACAAGAGCCTTGCTTGCGGCTGCAGTTCCAGCCACTGCCCCAGATATATAGGCAGCCTCTGTGGATATGGAGCTACTACCTATGGTTATGCCAGCGGTGGTGATGCTGTTGATGCTTGTTATATTTTTTGAGGAGTCCAATATGAGAGCCTTGCTGGCAAGGGCCGTTCCTGGAGTTATACCGGTTATGTAGCCAGCTATCGTGGAAGTTAGTGTGTTGCTACCGATGGTGATGCTGGTCATGGACATGGAGTTGATGCTGGTGATATTGCTGGATCCATCCAGAACCATGGCTTTGTTGGGAGCTGCCACACCATTCGTAATCCCGGCAAGTAGAGATGTATTGGACAAATCCAGGGCAGTGCCATTCAGATAGAACCCAGTGGAGTTGATGGTTCCATTGATATTGACCTTGTATGTCCCCAATGATGTTGTTCCAATGCCTATGTTTCCACTGGTATTCATTATTAATCGGTCAGCCGCATTGAATGCAAGGTAGGCAATATTATTTCCAGAAGGATTGGTTGAGCCCCTCAATCCAAAGCTCATGGTATACGAGTCTGATGTGAAGGATATCTTGGTGTCTCCAGTGGTGGCACTGTCCGCGAATCCCATGGTATGAACGTTCGTGATATCATTGGTTGAGTTGGTAATCATGGTAGTTTGGGGAGCGGCAACGCCCACAGTTGCATTTGTAAGATACCCAAGTGATGCGCTTCCAGATGTTAGAACAGTGTTTCCATTGACATACAACTGAGTGCAGCTGATTGTATTGATGCTGGAGATGTTGCTGCTGGAATCCAATATCAGAGCCTTACTGGCAGCTGCAGTTCCCGGAGTAATTCCAGTTAGATATCCAGCAATCGTAGAAGATATGGTATTGGAACCTATGGTTATGGATGATGCCGATAGAGAGCCAATGCCAGCGATATCATTGGTTCCATTTACTATGAGAGCAGAGTTTGGAGATGCTGTGCCTGCAGTTGGAGTCTGTATCCTGGCAAGATTAACAATGGCTCCAGCCCAATAATAATTGGTGGCATTGACAGTTCCATTCACATTCAAGTCATAGTTGAACATGGTTCCTGTGGTTGTTGTAAATCCCAGAGCTACCTTACCAGATGAATTCATAAACAGACGATAGGCTCCATTGTAATACCAGTAGTACGAGTTGGCGCTCACCACAGTTGCACTGCCCTGAACACCATGGATGAATGAGTAGGTATCGCTGGTGAATGTACTCGATATGACTCCCGATGGAGATGTATTCGAGAACACGATGCTGTTCAACCCGGTTATGCTCTTGTTAGAATCCACAATAAGTGCCTTGCTTGCAGATACAGTACCAGCAACTACCGCATCAATGACAGCTATCTCACTCTCTACTATTGTGGTAGAACCTATGGTTAGAGAAGTAGTTAGAGTGGATGTTGCAAATGTAGCGTTTCTACTGCTATCCACTATGGTTGTACCATTGACTGAGTATCCAGTCTGTGCATTGATAACTCCATTGACCGACAGCTTGGTTGCTGGATTGGTTAGACCTATGCCACAATTCCCAGAAGAATCTACAACCAGTCGATATGCAGAGTTGGTGCTATCTCGAATATAAAACATGTTGCCGACATTGGCCACAGCTGAACCAGCAACACCACATTCGAATGATGCAGTTGAGTCAGTTATAAATTTGATATTGGCAGTTGATGATGTGGATGAGTTGGTTATGGATATCTGATTGGGGCTGGTTGATGCTACTGCAAGAGAGGTGAGCGTTCCAAGAGATGTTATGTTGGGTTGACTTGCAGTCTGTATGGTTCCGTATATGCCATTGCCAACATAGAGAGCCTTGGCTATGCCAACACCGCCAGATGCAACTATGGATGCCGTTGTTGTTGAAGTTGCCTCAGTTGTATCTGTGAATGAGATGATACCGCTGCTTGACAACCCAGATGAAACTATGGAGTCTGCTGTAAGGATGCCTGTTTTGAGAGGGGCGTTGTTCTGGACACTCAGTATGGTGTTATCATAGGCTGTGTATAGAGTCTGGAACTGCTTGTTGGTCTCACTCCAGACAATGCCAGATAGAGTTCTGTTGAACAGACTTACAGTGTCTCCATTGATTGGGGATACAGTAAAGTTGGTTGCCACTGTGATGGTCTTGGTTGAGCCTACATATGCAGATACCTTGCGAACTTGGTTGTTCACTCTAACCCACCATCCAAGATAGAAGTTATCCACTGCACTGCCAGTTGATAGGATAACAGTAGATGATGTTCCGGATGCTGCTGTAGTTGTTAGAGCTGCAGTATCTGTGATTACATTTCCGGTGTTGGCATCATTGGCAGTTTGGTATCGTTCAACCAATATTCCAGAATCATATGGACCTACAGGAGCTGAGTTGACCATTATCGTGTTGTCTTTGATATTGACGATGGTTGAGTTGACTGATGTGGTTGTTCCCTGAACAAAGAGGTTGCCGCCAATGTACGCATTCTTGGCTACTGCCAAACCTCCACTTATAGTCAGAGCTCCACCATTACTCACACTGCTGGCATCTGTAGTGGATGTTAGATTGACAGCCCCGCTAACTGTGAGACTTGTAAGCGTACCCAAGGATGTTAGATTGGGCTGGCTTGCAGTCTGTAGGGTTCCAGTTATGGATGTGGCACTCAGAGAATTGATTCCAGATATGTTGCTGGATGAGTTGAGCACCAGGGCCTTACTTGCGGTTGCTGTTCCCGGAGTTATGCCAGTTAGATAGCCAGCAATCGTTGAGGTTATGACATTACCTCCAAGGGTAATGGTGGTTGTCCCGATATTATTTATCCCAATGATGTTGAGAGATGAGTCCACTATGAGAGTCTTGCTGGCTGCTGCCACTCCAATAGAATTTGGATCCACAACCCCAAGCACCGCATTGATGTTGCCGCTGGATACACTCAACGAGCCACCAACACTTAGATTACCGCCAATGGATACCTCCGATACAAGATTTATAAGTCCTGTGTTAGATTGAATCGTTAGGTTTCCATTCGATGCCATGAAGATATTTGAGTATATGGTGGATGATGTGCCGTATCGTAATCTCAGACAAGACCCGTTGGCACTTGCCACCTCCAACTGAGTTCCAGGTGAGTTGGTGTTGATACCCACATTAGCATACTTGTCGATGTACAGTGAGTTGGTGGTTCCTGTCTTAATGACCAGCGAGCTATTGCCACTATCATTGTCAAGGACGATATTGGTTGTGGATGAGTTGAGACTGACCCTCTGGAGAGATGCCAGTGGATTGTTGGGCAAGGGCTGAGTATTGGAGGACATTGGTATATATTATCCTCGCTAAATGAAATACACGTGCTATTTAGAATTATGGATGTATGATATATAGTTATTAATACCCACAATGTCCAACTCTTATCGTATTGAAACCCCAGTCGATGACGACATCTCATGCGACCCACCATACGATGTGGCCAACTTGTGGAAGGACACCATCAGCGAGTTTGCTGGAACATTCTTGTTCGTCTATATAGCCCTCTCTGGCGTCAACCAGTCAGTTATCATGGGAGGTGGTAATCTGGCCGTGGCTATCTGCTTTGCCTTTGGGTTATCAGCCGGTATCTTCGTGGCTGGTAAGTCTGGCGGTCATCTCAATCCAGCAGTGTCATTCACGGCATTCCTGACCAGTATTGACTTCGATATCAAGCGGCTCGTCATGTATGTGGCCGCCCAGATGCTCGGAGGTTTCTTGGCGGCCTGCCTAATCATGGCCATGTACTACAGCTACATCAATGACTACAAACACAAGGAAACCTTTGCAGGAACATTCGGTACTGTCAAGTACTCCAATGTATCGTTCGTGTCTGCTCTTATTGACCAGTTTGTGGGCAGTGTCTTGTTGATGCTGGCCATCCTCATCATTCCAGATGGCAAGTACAAGCCCATTGGAATTGGCTGCTCTCTTGGCGCTCTTGGTCTATTCCAAGGAATCAATGGGTTTGCCCTTAATCTTGCTCGGGACTTCGGTCCTCGCGTGGTTTCATCCCTTGCCATTGGCTCTGTTGCATTCACTGCTGGAGACCATTGGTTCTGGGTTCCGATGGTTGTTCCATTCTTTGGAATGCCATTCGGTCTGTTCGTTGCCAAGCTCCTCAAACTGCTCCAGTAGAAATACAAAAAAATATTTTTTTGTATACTATATAAGGTTCTCATGCCATCTGGCTCAATTATACTACCACCGCATATCCAACACCAATGTACATCTCTCGCCAATCTCGGGAGCATGCTACAGATATACACTATCCAGAACTTCGTGCATGTCATGGATGTTCATCGCCGGATACTCACCAACACATGCACCATCTCGGATCTTCAGGATGTCATCAAGTTATGTAAGGCTATCAGAGACCATCCATGCGTAGATGAATTCATGTCGACCAACATAGGCTGCTTCCAGGAGATGATGGAGCACATCATATCCGTGGTTGTGAGTCCAATGCCATCCTGCGGGATGAACACCATGTGCGGATTCTGAGCCACAAAAAATAGTAGAGTGCTCCATATCGGGATCGAACCGATGATCTTCCGTTAATAAGACGGACGCCTTAACCACTTAGCTAATGGAGCTCGCATATAGAACATACCATGATTACTGATGGGCTGCTCTATATACTTATATATCTTGTATCAAGATTGAAATTATTTTTGTGTCTACTTGATGGTGTGCTCCATGAGCATACGATTCATCTCCCTGAGTTCGCTGTCATCCGCCCTCACAGACCATGATATGTGTAGTTCTGTGTAGTTCTTCCTGAACTTAAGGTATGCCTCATAGTTGTTGCGTTTCAATATATTCATGATATTGAAGTACACGGATATCTGAATCTCCTTGTTGGATACAGTGTTGTCTACTATCGGGAAATTCATCGGAAGCTTGTACATGATTGTGGTTAGGCCGCCTTCATGAGCCCTCTGTATTGCTCCATTGATTCCGTATAGAAGCTCTCTTGTATTATCAGATATGACCACTCGATATGTGCCCCTTGCTCGCAGAGTGTCTGCATTGCTGACGATACCCTCGAAGTTCATGATTATATATTAGTTAAGCTTATCCATGAGAATGGATACGAGTTGCTCGAGCTTGGCAACTCGGGCCTTCAGTTCTTCATTCTCTTCCATGATACTCTTGGTAGCTGTCATAACAATTGGAATAATCTCCTCGTATGCCACCGTCAGAGATGTATCTGCCGGAGATATGAACCCATCGGTATAGTCCATCTTCAGACCTGGATATGGAGATATGTTCACCAACGATGGATACTTGCCAGATGCCACCTTCTGGGCTATCAATCCAAGATGGGTGTTCTTGCGGGTATCCTCTATGTATGAGAAACTGACAGGGTTGCTCTCCATGATGAACTGCCGACATCGGTCAATACTCAGTGGCTGTATGTTGGTCTTCAGTCTGGCATCCGAGCTAACACACACAGTTCCATTAACTATGATGGATGCAGTAGTTCTCATAGAGTATGCAACATCAGTTGGTATCATGGCACCTACACTACCAAAGCTGTTGAGATATCCCACAGATGTACTGACTGAGAAGTTGGCAGCTCCAATCTCCAGAGGAAGACTGTTGTTGGATGTGTTGCCAATCTGCAGAGAACCACCAGATGGAACTATCTTCATGATGCCAGCTGTGGATACTCCCACAGTGGCTGTACCTGCACCGGTAGACCCAATGATAATATTTGAGGATGTGTCCACACCAAGGTCCACATACTGAGTCTCAGTTCCATCTGATGCATTATTGACCAGTCTCAAACAATAGGCTGAGCCAGCTCCATTTATAGTGAGAGACCTTGCGGGAGCGGATGTTTGGATACCAACCTTGCCGGTTGACTTAATCATGAGTTTGCGGGACGATGCCGATACAGAGGCATTGTAGTTGCCAATGAATATATCTGCAGCTGAGTCTGTAGTTGTGCTGGTTCCACCCTGAATGTAGCATGCCGTTGCATCCGTTCGGAGTCTCAATATATTGGTTGATGTGAGTATGATATCTGATTGGGTGTTGAGTGTCTGGGTGAGAGTACCCACGGATGTTATATTTGATTGGGCACCGGTTGTCAGTATTCCAGCCAAGAACTGAGCACTCAGAGTGGTGAACCCTCCAAGATTGCCACTGCTGCTCAACACAACTGCCTTGTTGGCTGCTGTGGAACCTGGAACAACACCGGCCAAGTAATTGAGTTCGGCAGCGGTTGATAGAACAAGATCCCCACTCAACTTGAGACCTGTGGTACTACCATTGTGCGTAGTTATGTTGAAGTTGTTGTTGCTGGCTACACTCACCTGTTGTGAAGACCCGGAGAGCTGCAGGTTTCCCAATATATCTGCAGCCACAGTACCTGTCATAGGAGTTGAAAGATTGGTGGATGTATTGAAGACCGTCATGCTATCGGCATGCATACCAGACCTTGGCTGAGCAACCATGGTATTGTCCCATGCCATGTTTGAGCTGCTGATGAACTGCTTGGTCATCAGCGAGGTACTCCATTGAACTTGGAGTGATGACTGTATGGTTGTTGATATCGTGGATATGTTCTGGTATTCGATATAGAATGGAGTCCATTGGCCTTGTACCAGAGATATCTGAACAGATGTGTATTCTATGTTGGTGGTGCTGTTCCACTGATTGAGAATCATAACTCCATTGACGAACAGACGTACATACCCAGATGCGGTAATATAGAATGTATGGAGGTCCGACACGGTTGGGCGGATGAAGCCACTTATGTCCAGAGAGTAGTTGAGATTGAGACCCTTGGGATCATATGTACTGAAGTTCAGGTCTGTAAGGGTGTTCACATCCACCACATTACCGCTGACTCCAGGGCCGGTTATCTGTCGGATGATAAGTTGTCCCGTATTGTAATTATTGAGAGGACCGTTCAATGATAGAGAACTGATGGTGAAGTTGGATGCGTTGAGATTTGTACATGTGATGGTTGTTGCACTCAGTGCCGTAATACCGGTGATGGATTTGCTGCCATCCAGAACTATGGCTTTGGATGCAGTGGCCACACCCTGACTCACCTTCAGATAATTCAATTCATTGGCATCTGGCTGTACCAGAACTCCTCCGAGAAACAGCCCGCTACCACTGCCAGAGATATGTGCTGGTATGTTGAAGCTATCGGCTGTACCAAGAGCTATGTTGTTGCCACTTGCATCGATTGTTAGATTACCAGACGAGTTGACTGTGAACATGGCTGTGTTCTGGGCACTTGTATCCGAGTTGTATATCAGCAGTGAGTTCTGACTGGCCGCGTTCAGATGAACTGGGGGAGTGTTGTTATCCCATGCCATCTGAGATGATAGGATAGCTGTCTGCGAGAATAGGTTGGAAGCCCACTGTATGGACAACTGTGGCACACTTCCGATATCCACCTGATACTGGACATAGATGGTTGCCCACTGGTTGGCATTCAGGAATATCGATGAGCTCGTTCGCACATTCACAGTTGGGAACCAGGAATGGAGAACCAACGTGCCATTAATCCAGATACGGACTCTATCGTTGCAGGTTGTATAGAATGTGTAGTTTCCAGATGATGGAGGTAGCAGATATCCGATTATCTCACTTGAGTACCCACTTGTGTATCCGTCAGCCGGGGTTAGCGCGCTGAAAGCCAACGCCGTAAGCAATCGACTGTCTATCAATCGTCCAGCCATATTCGTGAATGAGTACGACTTCATAACCAGAGCTCCCGTATTGAAGTTGGAGATGATACCTGTGAGTGTCAGCTTGGATGCTGTAATCTGCTGGGCTGCCAGATTATTTATCCCAGCTATGGAATTGAATGAGTCTGTTATGAGAGTCTTGTTGGATGAGGCAGTTCCTGGTATGACCACGTTGCAGTTGAGTTGCGCGGCTGTTGCAATAACAAGAGCCCCACTCAATCTCAAACCATTGCTATTGGAGTCATGGTTAGTTATGTTGAGAGTGCTCACTGACGTTATGTTGGGTTGGCTTGCCGTCTGTATGGTTCCTGTTAGCGTAGCTGCCGTCAAGTCATTGATGTTGCCTATGTTGCGAAGGGCGTCCACAACAAGAGCCTTGGATGCCTCTGCTTGTCCGGTACTCACATTTATTCTGTTTAGCTGTATGGCAGTTGCTGTGATTAGAGTGCCTCCAAGTTGCAGTCCCACTGTGCTGCCATTGTGGGCAGTTATGTTGAGCGTCTGTACATCTGTTATGTTTGGCTGACTTGCAGTTAGTAGGGTTCCAACCAGCTGGACTGCTGTTATCTTGTTGATGTTAATTATATTTCTGGCAGAGTCGAGAACAACAGCCTTGTTAGCTTCCCCAGAACCCAGAGTTCCTACAGTCAGGTAATTGAGTTGGTCGGCAGTTGCCTTGACCAACGTTCCTGCGAGAGACAGCCCTTGTGATGATCCATTGTGATTGATGATGTTCAGAGTATTGACGCTGGAGATGTTGGGTTGGCTGGAAGTCTGTATAGTTCCAGTTAGAGTAGATGCTACGAGATTATTTATATTGATGATGTTGCCAGCTCCATCCAGAATGAGAGCCTTTGATGGGGCAGCCAATCCAGGTATAACTCCGAGAGAATTTATTTGAATGGCTGATACTTGGAGCAGAGTTCCAGCAAGACTGAGTCCAAGAGTGGACCCATTGTGATTGGCAATGTCCAGAACATTGACACTGGTGATATTTGGCTGACTTGCAGTATCCATAATGCCGGCTATGTGGTTGGATTGCAATAGGTTGAGCCCAGTTATCTGATTGGATGAGTTTGTGACGAGGGCCTTGCTTGCCGATGCTATACCCTGTACAATCTTCAGATAATTGAGTTCCAATGCAGTTGGTAGCACAAGCACACCATTGAGCCTCAACCCAGTTGTAGTTCCATTGTGTCCAGTTATATCGAGAGTGGACACACTGGTTATGAATGGCTGGGGTCCAGTTTGTATGGTTCCATATAATTCTGATGAGTACAACTTACTTATTCCAGATATCTCCTTGCCAGAGTTCAGAACCAGAGTCTTGCTTGGCTCGGCAACACCAGCTTGGTTCACTGTATTGAAGTTCAGTTGAGTGGCAGTTGCAGTTATGAGGGTTCCGGCCAAACTAAGCCCAGTGGTTGCTCCATCATGGTTGGATATGTTGAGAGTACCTACTTGGTTGATGTATGGCTGGCTTGCTGTCAATACCGTTCCAGATATACTGGTTGCAGATATGGATGCTATCCCACTAACTCCAAGGGTTCCATTTAATACAAGAGCCTTGTTTGCTTGGGCAACTCCGGCAGTAGTTATGGCATTGTAGTTGAGTTGCGCGGCTGTAGATACAACGAGGGTTCCTCCAAGTTTGAGACCCAGCGTGCTGCCATTGTGGTTCATGACATCAAGTTCATTAACTCTGTTGAT
>JACCDP011192971.1_pt1 | contig 16629 bp, 15 predicted proteins | sample 7445841 | NCBI WGS metagenome assembly JACCDP01 (sample SAMN15323441, study PRJNA562643) | freshwater metagenome | isolation source: river surface water | place: USA:Blue River Watershed | collected 2017-08-17 | reverse complement strand
ATAAGTCTAATAAAAAATATTTTAAAAATATTAATTTTTATAGTTTTAATCAATTTGTCTCCTTAAAAAAAAAATTTGATATAGTTATTTTCGAAACTTCGTTACAGTATATAAAAAGTCCCTATCAACTTTTAAAAGTTACAGCTGAAAAAACTAAAAATATACTTATAGTAAATTTAACAACGACTTTAAAAAAAAAAGAATATTTAAAAATAGAATATCCTTCATCAAAAGTTTATAATTATACTTATCCATGCTGGTTTTTAAATGCAAAAAAAATAGAAATGTATTTAAGAAAAAAATTTTTATTGGTTTATAATAAAAAAGTTAATGATATTTACAATTTAAAAAAATTTGAGACTTACCAAAATTTATTTTTTACAACGAGGAAAGATTGAACTATTTCTGTACTTATTTCGACAAAAATTTTTTTTTACGTGGCATTACAGCTATTCTAAGTATTAAAAAAAATTTAAATGAAAGTTTTTTTACTATTCTTTGTCTAGATGATTTTACTTATCAAAATATTAAAAAATTGAATCTTGATAATATATATTTATTAAAGCTCAGTGAGATTTGCGATAAGTATAAAATACTTAAACTAATAAAACAAAATAGATCTTTAGTAGAATTTTACTTTGCACTCACACCATTTCTAATAGATTTTTGTTTAAAAAAGAAAAATATAAAACAAATAAATTATATTGATGCGGACTTGATATTTGTAAATGATTTTGAAAATATTTTAAGTGAATCTAAAAAAAAAATAATAACTCTAAATCCCCACAGATTTTCTAGGAAAGATACTTTTAGAAACAAAATTCATGGCAAGTATAATGTTGGTTTCTTGAGTTTTAAAAAAAGTAATCTTGCTAATAATTGTATTAATTTATGGAAGAAACAATGTACTAAATCAACGAGTATTTCACCTGATTTATCCGGCCAGGTGTGCGGCGATCAACTTTATTTGAATGAATGGCCAAAACTATTTGGGAAACAATTTTTTTTTATTATTAATGATATAGGATTTGGCCCGGGAGCTTGGAATTTAAATAGTTATAATTTCACAATAAAGAATGGGGAGCTATATATTGATAAAAAAAAATTAAAAATGCTGCATTGTAATTTTATTGATTTTTATAACTTGAGAGTTTTCAGTGGTTTCAAAAACAAACGCTCAGTAAACACTTATATATATACAAAATATAAAGAAACTTTTGATTTAATGAAAAAAAAAAATATTAATTTAAAATTTAGTTTTTTTTATAAAGATATTTTATTGTTACTTAAAAATTTTTTTTATCTAAATGTTTTTTTTATTCGTTAGCAAGCTTATATAATACAAGTAATTTCCTAAATTTTTATTCTTTCTGTTTTTGAATTTGTTTAGAAACTTTCTAAAAAATATTTGAACAAATAATATTTAGAAAGTTTTTTTTTAATCTGATATGTTTTTTATTTAAATTAATTACTTGCTTTTTTATTTTACAAATTTGTTAAATAATTTTTTATACTGCCTTTAGCATTGTGTATTTTACTTGTGAAATGATTGAGTAAAATTTGTTTTTTTAAAGATTAGCAAAAGTAAAAGATATAAATAATTCACGCTGTCTTCTGTCAAATTATAAATAATATTTAAATATATAAAACTCAATATAAATATTGTGTAAAAAAAATTATTTGTACTTTGATAATTTTTTTTTTTAAGAATAAAGTATGACTCTTTTGCAAAATATAATAAATTTAAGAAAAATACTAAAGGAAGATTGACCAGTAAAAATAAAAAACTATTTTCATAATATTTGTAATTATTTTTTTCTTCGCTATTATATTCGAAAATTTTTTTTTTTATTCCTCTATATTCTGCTACTTTTTGTTCCCAACTCAGAGTTGATGATGATTCTAAAGATGAACTATAATTATTATCATTAATTAAAAATTTATACACAGAATTTACTTTTATATAAAACTGATTTTGCAAAGTCAGCTCAGTGTTTGTATAGGATAATTTAATTATAGAATTTAATATTAATATAATTGTCAATAAAAAAATTATATTAATTAAGTAAGTTTTAAGAAATTTTTTCATTTCAATATACTTAAAAAATATATTCATAAGAAATCCAAATAAAAATATAAGCAAATATATTAGCCAATATCCTCTCGAGTAAGATAAGAACAAAATTGTTGCAAATAAGGAGTTTAATATAAAATATATTTTGATTTGATTTTTTGAGAAAATAAAAAATAATGTAATAATGTATGCTAATACAAATATTTGATTATCTTCATTTCTTGTCGATGGTAGATATCGGTAGCCAAAATAGACGTATTGATTGCCAAATGCGCCTCCCTCTCCACCATTAAACCAGCCATAAAATCCTATAATTAAAAGTAAGGTAGCTAGCATTAAAGTCATGTGAAGAATTAATCTTAAATTATCTTTTTGATAAATTAAATTTGAAATTAACAAGATTATTACAAAATATAGAAACATTTTTAAATTTAGTTCATTTTCGTTTTGATAATAAAAATATATTAGAAGCAGAGATATTAATAAAAAAATAAAATTTTCAAAATTTATGGATTTTTTGTAAATTTTTTTTTTATCACGAAAATATGAAAAAGAAATTAAGCCAAACATCAATGCAAGAAACAAGTAAGAAGTAAGTTTAAAGGTTGCGTAGGTTGCAAATTGATTTGTTAATATAAATAATAAAAACAAAAAAAATATTATATCATTTAATCTTTTCGAGATTTTTATCATAGTAAGAAATTAGAATAACAGAGATTAAAATTGATATAACGCATAAAAAATATAAATTATATATTACTTGTAATAAAAATAAAAAAGTATTCAAAATATTAAACACTAAAAAAGGTTTTAACATAAAAAAAAACGGTTTAATGTAAATTATTACTGGTTTTAAAAAGTAGTAGTCAAATAATCTTTCCCAAGGATATTTTTTATTTAAAATTTTTTTCATTATAGTGATGCTGCAATCTATTAATGGATAAGAAATAATTGTTATAAAAAGATCATACCTGCCACTCATAAATATATGCAAAGATAAAAAACCTATAAAATAACCTAAAAAAATACTTCCAGTATCACCCATAAATATTTTAGCTTTGGGTTTGTTAAATAATAAAAATACTGAAGTTAAAATAATAAAAAAAATTGATAATAATTTTAAAAAAAAACTTTCAACTACTATTAAACTATATAATAGTGATGATAAGAAAAAAAAAAGAGAATAAGTAGAAAGAAATCCATCTACCCCATCAATAAAATTAATTACATTTAATATATATACCCAATAAATAATTACTATTATTAAAAGAAGCTTATAGGGAATTACTATTTCCGAGATTGCAACCATGGGCAATGAGAAAGAAATAAATAAAAATTGAAGTGGGAGTCTTATTCCTGGATGTATATTTTTTAAATCATCCCAAAAAGAAAGAAGAACAACTAAAAAGATAAATGTGTTAGTTATAAAAAAACGATTTGGAAAATCAACAAATCCTTCCTTTAACGACAATAAAAATAAAAAAAAAATTAAGTAAGACAATATAAAACACAGTCCGCCAGCTGTGGGTATGTTTGAGTTTTTGATATTAAAATTGATAGAATTATCGACCAACTTTAAATATTTTGCATATTTTATGTGAATTTTAAGTAATAAAAATATAAAAAAAGTCAGTGTTATGAAAAATACAGTAAGATTAATTGCCATCAATGAGTAAATGAATATTTTAAATTTGTGATTTTATCAAATAATAAAATAATAAGAATTTGGGGTGGATTAGGAAATCAGTTATACCAATATGCTTTTGGCAAATTTTTAGAAAAAAATTTTAATTACAATATTATTTTTAATCTAAATTATTATTCTAACACTATTACTTCAAGAAAATTTATTTTAAAAAAGATATTAAAAAATTTTGATTATGAAACAGTTAATATTAGAGAAAATTTTTTTCAAAAATTATTAAATTACAGAACAGAAAAATTATATAAATATTTAATTAAAAAAAAAATTAAATTACTACCAGATGTTTTAATCGGTTATTGGCAAGATTTATATTTTGCAAATATTCTGCAAGATTATGATTTTAAGGATGATTTTTTTTATCAGAACAATCCAAGATTAGAAAAAGAATATTATGTTTTACATTTTAGAGGAGGTGATTTTTATACCAGTGCTGCACATAAAGTTTTAGATATTCATTATTATAAAAAAGCCTTAGCTTTTTTTCAGGACAAACCAATTTATTGTATATCGGATGATCCTGATAAGTTAGATTTAATCTTAAAAGAATTAAAACTTAAAAATACTCATCTACTAGAGTTAGATGAATTTGATGCTTTTAAGTTAATATATAATAGCCAAGGAGGCGTTGCATCAAACTCAACCTTTTTTTGGTGGGCAGCTTTTTTTTCAAAAAAAAGGAATTGGGTATTTCCAAAATCTTGGCTTAAAAATAGAACAATATTTGAAGAAAATTTACTTATAGATAGCACTTTAGTTATATGAGTGTTTTAAATTTGAATTACTCAATATTTATTCCGCTTTATAACGCAGATTCTTTGATTGAAAGTTTTTGTAAAAATATTTTAATACAAGCTAATGAACCAGATCAGATTGTATTTATTGATGACGGTGAAAATTCGGATAATATTTTCAATAAAATCAAAGAGCACTTTAAAAATTTTAAAAATGTTGATTTAGTTTTTATTAAAAATAAAAAAAATTTAGGTCCGTGTAAAAGTTGGAATAATTCAAGAAAATTTTTTAGAAACAAATTAGTTTTTCGCATGGATGCTGATGATCTTTGGAGAAAAGATCATACCACTGTTATGCTAAACTCTTATGCACTAAACAAAACATACCTATTATATCATCAAAACTCCAAGCCTTCTTTTTTCAAATCTTTTTTTTACAATAATGAGAAAATTTTTGTAAATACCGCCCAGCACTCTAGTTTTATGTTTAATTTAGATATTTGTGATCTAAAATATCCTACTATAAACAATTATCCGTATGATGACTTGTGTCTATTATATAAAATAAGATTTATTTTAAAAAAAAAAATAAAAATTGTTAATGAAAATACATGTATAATTCAAACTCATTTTGATAATAGATTTTCTTTAAAGCAGGATAAAAAATCAAGATTTTTTTTGAGAAAATTATTTTTTTTATTTCTTAAAAAAAAACTTTTAATCAAAAAAGTCAAGTGTTTGTATTTTTATAAAATTTTTTTACACTTTAATTTTCTTCAGTCTATTTTTATAATTATCAAAATTTTTTTTAAATAATGAAAATTTTATTAGTTTCTAAGGAATGGTTCCCAACTTATTGCACTGGACTAGGAATAGCCTCTAGAATGCATGAGAAAATCTTAAAAATGAATGGAAACGAGGTAAGAACAGTATCTGCAAATTTAAATTGCCAGACAGATTATTTTATAAATTTTTATAACTTTGGTTATGCTATTTTAAATTATTTTATTTTTAGTAGAAAAATTAAGAATATAATTGATACTTATAAACCAGATATTATTATTTTAGAAAGTTTACAAACAGTTATCTCTGAACTTTTTTTGTCAGTAAAATATCGTAAAAATATGAAGATTATTTTATTTAGTCATGGTGTCTCTATTTTACCTTACAAATTTAATTTTAAATTCTTATTAAGATTCTTAATATATTTATTTTATTTACCTGTTATGTACTTTTTTTTAAAAAGAGTAGATATCTTTTATTCTTTAAATTGGACTAACAGATCTAATAGGCATTTAGATGAAAAAATTTACAAGATTTCTAATAAGAATAGTATAATAAAAAAATATTTTAATACTTCGAGGTTTGAAGAGCCAGATAGTTTAGTTAAAAAGCATTTAAATAAAAAAAAGATTATTTCATGCTTCGGTTATATTGGTGACATAAAAAATCAAAAAGAAGCTTTAAAAATAGCCGAGAAATTTATTTTAAGCGAAGTTACTTTTAAGTTTATATTTCAAAGTTATAACAAAAAATATTTAAATTATTGCGAAGATTATTGTAAAAATAAAAAATTATACAATGTTCAATTTATTAAAAGTAAAGAAGTTGACATTAAAAAAGAAATTAGAGATTCTTATCTAATCTTAAATACTTCTATCACAGAAGTTTTTCCTTTAAGCTTAGTAGAGGCTATTAGTTTAGGGGTGCCTTTTGTCTCTTACGACAAAGGAAATATCTCCTATATTAAAGGGGGGTTGATATCAAAAAATATTTCTGAAATGGAGTATAATATAAAATTGTTATTAAATAATGATTTTTTTTATAAAAAAATTTCCGCAATTGGCAGAGATTTTTATCAGAAAAATCTTTCTAATATTTTACTTGAAGAGAAATTTAAGGAATTACAAAGGATATGATTATTAAGCCTATAACAACTTTGCTGCCTGTTCATAAGGCAACTAAGTTTCTAGATTTTAAAAATTCTATAAATAGCATAACTTTTAATCAAACAGTTGTGCCTAAAGAAATTATAATTTTAGTTGATGGTACAGTAGATTTGCGAATATTTAATTATATTAAGTATTTGAAAACATCGTTTAAATTTAGCAAATTTTTAATTGTTAAATTTAATATCAATCAAGGTTTAGGTGTTGTTTTGAAAAGGGGCGTTTTACTAGCAAAATTTGATCTTATATTAAGGTGTGACTCCGATGACTCTTCGTCCAATGATCGTGTAAAAATATTGTACGATATTCATTTAAAAAATAAAAATATTTCCATTATTGATTCTGCAATGCTAGAGAAAATTGATGGAAAAAGTTACATAAGATACATAGATGAGATTAAAAAGAATAATATAAATTTTTTAAAAATAAGAAATCCCATTAATCACCCAGCAGTATTAATGAAAAAAAAAGATGTTTTAAAATCTGGCAACTATAAAAAGATGCCTTTTTTTGAAGATTATTATCTTTGGGCAAGAATGATTAAACAAAAATTTAAATTTACAGGAACAAATAAAACTTTAGTTAAAACATTCGTTGACAATAAGTTTTATGCCCGCAGATCTGGAAAAAAATATCTAAATAACTATAAAAATTTTTTATTAGCCTGTTTAGAGATAAAGCTTATAAATATATTTGAGTTAAATATTTTGTATTATTTGAGATATTTTGTATTACTTAGTAGTAAATATTATTTAATTCTTGTTTATAAAAACTTATTAAGAAAATAAATCAAGAAATATTAAAACTTTAATGTGAACTATTATTAATTAAATTTTTATTTAAAAATGAAGTTTCTAAAAAATATAGTTAAGAAAATATTAATCTTTTTGAAGATGTATAATTTTATTAGAGTTTTCAGAAGAAAAAAATTTGCCTACAATTATTACAAAAGTCAAATATTTTTATTAAAAAAATGGGCATGGAAAAATAACGAAGATACAAATTTTTATTACCAGCTTACCGATCATAATCTTGATATTCTTGCTCATATAATTTCTTTAGTTACAAATAAAACGTACAATGAAATCAAAAGTTATTTTGATGAATTGGAAAATGACAAATTTTTAAAGCACCATCTTCAAAATGAATTATTAAAATTAAATTACGGGAAAGATATTATATTCAATTATGGGAGGCGCATTGGTTGGTATGCTATATCAAGAGCTTTAAAGCCTAAAATAATAATTGAAACAGGCGTTAGTCATGGAGTGGGCTCATGTGTTCTTTCAAAATCATTAATTTTAAATAAAATTGATGGATTTCCTGGCAAATATTTTGGAACAGAAATTGATCTGTCCATGGGTAAATTATTGGACGGAAAGTATAAAGAGAATTCGGAAATTTTATATGGAGATTCTATTAAATCACTTGAAAAATTTAAATTTAAAATTGATTTATTTATTAATGATAGTGATCACAGTAGTGACTATGAATATTTAGAATATAATACCATAGCAAATAAGCTTTCAGACAATGCAATTATTTTAGGTGATAATAGCCATAGTACAGATAAATTATCAGTTTTTTCAAAAGAGAAAGGTAGAAAATTTATTTTTTTTAAAGAACAGCCATTAAATCATTGGTATCCAGGAGCAGGAATAGGAATTTCTTTTAAAATTTAGATGGTGAAAAATATTCTCATAAATATTTGTTAATGGTAATAAATTTTTTACGATATATCAAATTAACTTGTTCTAATTTTTTAGAATATATTTTCTTGTATTATTGCTCCAAATCTAGACTGTCTAGAATTGATAAAGAAAAAATAAATCTTATTTTGAAGAATACAAAGAATAATAATATATGGAACATTTGGTCTATTGCCATTCTAAATAAAATACTAAAATTTGGTTTTGATAATTTTTTAAGATTTTCAGAGATTAAAAATACTATGTTTTTTAATGATGAAAAACAATTTAATTTTTATTGTAACAAAATTAATTTTTTATCATATAAAAATATTTTAAAGGAAAATACTTTTGGGAATCCAGTATTATCGAATAAATTTGGTTTTACCTCAATTAACAAAGTACATCAATTTTATCATTTGTATTTATTTAATTTTTTAACCAAAAAAAAATATGCAAAAAATATTATTGAAATTGGAGGTGGATATGGGCTACTGGCAAGTTTATCTGTAAATTTTTTAGATATTAAAAGACACTATATTATTGATTTACCTTCATTCAATTTTATTCAAAAAAAATATTTAAATAATATAAATTGTAAAAAAGTAAAAAAAATTAAAATTATTTCATATAACGCAAAGATAAAAAAAATAAGGAATTATAATTTCTTTGCCTTTTGGAGTATCAGTGAGATTGAAGATAATGAATATATAAAAAAATATTCAAAATTAATTAATAATTCAGAATTCTTTTTAATAGGATATCAAAGTAAATTTAATAATATAAATAATAAAAATTTAAAGAAAAGATTTTCAATATCAGATAATTTTTCTATTAAAAAAATTAAGATAAATAATTTAAGAAATAATTATTATTTATTTGGAAAGAATTTAAAAAAAATTTGAAATTAATTGCAGTTAAAAACTTTTTTTAAAAGACTTTGTAATTCGCTTGTTGTTCCTTTTACAAGTTTGTTTTCTTGATAATCATATAATAAAATATTTTGATCTATTTTTACATTTTCATTTAATTCTAAAAAATTAATTTTTTGGTCTTCTTTTGTTTTTCTGTTTCTAGAAGGAACAAAGCCACTAAAGGTTTTATTATCAAAATTTAAAATCTTTCTACACTCAGTGTTATTATAAATTCTATGTGCTCTTAATGAATTATTTGTTTTAGCGCTAATAGAATTGCTATAATCATAAACTTCATCTGAAAACACAGGAATAAAATTATATTTATTTTTCGAATAGGTTTCAAAGCTTGAAAATATTAAATTTTCTCCTTTCGAGATTTCTATTGTTTTATTAATTATATCTTTTCGAATTAAACTATTATTTACATGAATTTCCTGCTGTTCATAAAAAGAAATTAGATTTAAATTGAGAATAAAGATTCCTAGTAAACAAAAAATTATTTTTGCAAAATTTTTAAAATATAGAATTTGCAGGATAAGCAGAGATATCCATATATGCAATCCTAATAAACCTCTATTATAGTACCCTTTTAAATCTGGGACTGATGTCGCAACAAGATAAACTAAAAAAATTCCAAAGAAAATTGTAATTAATGTTAGATTGTATAAAAAAAAATATTTGAAAGAAATTTTTTTGTTATTTTTCTTTATTTTGAAGAAATAAAAAATTAATATTACATTAATGATAATCAAAGTTATAAATTTTATATAAGTTATTTTTGAAAAGAATAAAATAAAACCGTCTATCCAAAGTTTAGGTATTTGTATAAATACTAAATTTAGTGGGTAAAAAAAATATTTAATTATATTGTCTAGAAAATCATCTTCAGAAAGTCCATATTTTATTATTTCTGCCGAACTAAATGAGCTCAAAATATTTTGCAAAATATAAAAAGAAATTAAAAAAAATATTGATATTATAAATAATTTTATTAAAAAAATTATTTTTTTATCTATATTTTTATTTAATAAATTTTTATTGATTATATAAATTAATATATTTAATGGAATAAGAGCTACAGTTAATTCATACGCTAATAAAGACAGTCCAATAAATAAAATACTTAATAGCATTCCATTTTTTTTTGATACAAAATATAGTGAAATAGCCCATAAAAAAACAGCAATAGTGCTTAGTCCTTGTATAATAGGAGAATATATAAATGAGTTGCTTATTGATGGCAGCGAGTAGAAAAATAAAAAAAAATATTTTGAAAAAAAAAATAGATTTTTGTTTAAGATTACAGTTATTATAATGCCACTCAAGACCCATAAAAATAAATTAAATATGTATATAAAAATAATATTATTAAATTTAAATAAACTAAGAAAAGCTAGGTACAGCATTCCAACAGGCCTTACGATGTAAATTTCTTTAAGGATGTTAAAATTTTCCAGAAAATTATGACTATTATTAACAATGCTTACAAAGAACCAATCATCGTAATAAAATTCAAGATTAGCAGCAACATTGTAATGATATAAAAAAAAGGGGATTAATAAAAATATTATAAATCTATTTTTTTTAATTATATTATTCATCTTTAAAATTATTTAGTTATTATTTATTTTTTATTAACTTTTCTCTTCGTGATACTCCGCATCTATATTAACCAACCATGGATCCAAACTATTATCATCGCAAATTTTTCTTGCTCCAATAAGCCCCGTTAAAATAGCATGATCTTGGTTGTTATATTTAAACATTCCTGTTCTCCCAATCGGAATAAAATTTTTAATTTGTGATAACCATTTTTTAATTTCGTCTATTTTTTCTTGATATCCTCTTTCAATAACTGGATATGCTTTCTCTGATCTTATTACATAAGAATCAGTAATTTGGTTTATTTTTGCTAATTTTAAAAATTCTAATTCTCTTTTTGCAATTGAGATAATAGTATCATCAGATAAATTCCAAAACTTATCATTTTCATTGCAAAAATATTCCATAGTTACTGGATTAGACTCTTTATTCTCACACATGTATTTTGAAAAATTTTTGTAATTTGAAATTCTTGCAACTTTTACTTCCGGGCTATGAACGTATATCCAGTTATCCTCAAAAATTTTTCCTTTAATAACCAACTTTACTCCAATATGATTTCTATACTTTAAACTATAGATTATTTTTTTTATATTATCAGGAAGTTTAATGTTAAAGCTTTTGATTACTTCAGTAATAGGAGCCGATGATAAAAAAAAATCTCCAAATATTTCTTTCTTTTTAAGATGTTTGTCTTCAATAATTATAGATTTGATGTTAAATGTTTTGTTGTCAAAATTATATTTAATAACTTTTTTATTAAAAATAATCTTGTTTTTATTCTTTAAAAGTTTTTCTTTTATATTCTCATATAAATTTCCTGCGCCGAATTTCAAATAATAAAATTCATCAATTAAAGATTTTGCTTTATTCTTTTTAAAAAAAAAACTTAAAATAATAGAGGCAAAATTTAATCCCTTAATCCTTTGACTTGCCCAATCTGAACCAATTTGTTTACATGAAATACCCCAAACTTTTTCCGTATAGGTTTTAAAAAAAGTATAGTAAAGTTTTTTTCCAAAATTTTTTATCACCCAATCCTCAAAAGAGGATATTTTTTTTTTAAAGAATAACAAACTTGATAAGTAACTAAAAAATATCGTAATACCATTGTATATTCCTAGGGTAAAAAAAGTATTAAGGGGTGAAAGAGGGTAATTGAATAGTTTATTTTGATATAAAATTCTTGTTAATCTTTTTACTTTTATTAAATCTTTTGCAGCATAGTAAACAAAAAATTTATTAATTTCTTTATTTTTGGTGAAAAATCTGTGCGGTCCGATATCAAATAAATTATTTCCCAAAAGAACCGTTCTAGCTAAGCCTCCTACAACATTTGTCCTTTCAATAATTGTGCTTTTCAATTTGTTTTTAGTAAGTTCAGAGGCTGCAGCTAATCCTGAGGGGCCGGCACCAATGATGATAATTTTATTTTTTTTGAATTTCATTTAATTTATTATCAATAAAGTTAATATAGTATTGAATTCTAAATTAAAAAATAAAAATGAAAAAAATACTAGTTACAGGCGGGGCCGGATATATTGGCAGTCAAATAGTTTTTGATCTTATTGATTTGGGGTACAAAGTAGTTATTGCTGATAATTTAAGCACGGGACACAAAAGTCTTATAAACAATAAAGCAATTTTTTATAAAGTAGATATTGGCAACAAAATAGAAATAGAAAAAATTTTTTTAAAGCATCGTATTGATCAAGTGTTTCATCTTGCTGCATCTTTAAGCGTTGAAGAATCAATGAAGAATCCTTCTAAGTATTATTTGAATAATGTCGTAAATACTAAAAATTTATTAGAAATTTGTGGTAAATATAAAGTTAAAAAATTTATATTTTCTTCTACCTGTGCAGTTTTTGGAGAAGATGTCAAAAAAGTAAAAGAGGGTGTGGTTCCTCACCCAACAAGTCATTACGGCTTAACCAAACTTTTATGTGAAGATTTAATAATAAATTTATCAAAAAAATTTAAATTCTGTTATTACATTCTCAGATATTTCAATGTTGCTGGTGCCGATGCGAAATATAGAGTCGGCCCAATCAATCAATCCGGGCAATTGTTTAAAAATTTATCTCGTTGCATAGTAAATAAAAATTACCAAATAAATATTTATGGAAAAAGTTATAGTACAAAAGATGGAACGTGTATTAGAGATTATATTGATGTTAACGATCTTAGCAAAATACATATTAACTGTTTGACTGAAAAATTTAAAAAAAAATCTCGTGTTATTAACTGTGGCTATGGCCATGGTTATTCTGTGCTAGAAATAGTTAAAATGTTTGAAAAAATTTCAGGAAAAATTTTAAAAAAAAAATATCTACCTCCTAGAAAAGGAGATGTAAGCGAGGTGATTTCTGTACCGTCTAAAAAAAAAGAAATACAAAAAATACTTTCAAATAATTTTTATATTAATGAATCTGTGAAAAATGCATTGCTTTGGGAAAAAAAAATATCAAAAGGATAAATTGATTTGTTTTTTTTGGTTATTAATTTTAAACTAAGTATTGATTAGTGAAGTTAATGATATAATTATTATTTGTTATGAAAACTGCTTTAATATTTGGAATTACCGGTCAAGATGGATCTTATTTAGCGAGGCTTCTACTTAAAAAAAAATATATTGTACATGGAGTGAAGAGAAGAAGTTCTTCATTAAATACATCAAGAATTGATGATATATATGAAGATCCATTTGTAAAAAAAAAGAATTTTATTTTACATTATGGAGATATTACTGACTCTTTTTCTGTTTTGAATGTAATAAAAAAAACTAACCCTGATGAAATATACAATTTAGCTGCGCAATCTCATGTAGCGGTTTCTTTTGAGATTCCAGAGTATACCGCTAACGTCGATGCTATTGGGGCATTAAGAATTTTAGAGGCTATTAGAATATTAAAAATAGCAAATAAAACTAAATATTACCAAGGCGGCACTTCTGAAATGTTTGGTAAAGTTCAAACTTCACCTCAAAATGAAAAAACAGCTTTTTACCCACAAAGTCCATATGGCGTTGCTAAATTATATGCACACTGGATAACAGTGAATTATAGAGAAAGTTATAATATTTTTGCATCTAATGGCATTTTATTTAATCATGAAAGTCCAGTTCGAGGAGAAACGTTTGTAACTAAAAAAATTGTTAGAGCCCTATGTATGATAAAGCACAAGCAGCAAAAAAGATTATATCTCGGAAATCTTTATGCCAAAAGAGATTGGGGTCATGCAAATGATTATGTTCTAGCTATGTGGAAAATATTGCAGTTAAAAAAGCCAGATGATTTTGTTATTGCGACTGAAAAACAATATACAGTAAAATATTTTGTAAATTTAGTTGCAAAAGAACTCAATATGAAAATTAGGTGGAAGGGAATAGGGTTGAATGAAAAAGGATTTGATAAATTTGGAAATTGTATAATTGAATGCAAAAAAAGATACCTGAGGCCGTTAGAAGTCAATTCCTTGCTAGGAGACTCAAGAAAAGCAAGAAGAATTCTAAAATGGAAACCTAAATATAATATTAATCAATTAGCGAAAGAAATGGTCGAATACGAGGTAAATAAAATTGTTAACCAAAAATTCTAAAATTTTTTTAGCCGGACACACAGGCTTAGTTGGTTCGGCTATTTTAAGGTTCTTAAAAAAAAAAAATTATAAAAATATTGTTACGGCATCTAGCAGCAAAATTAATTTTTTAGATCAAAGTAAAACTTTTAGTTTTTTAAAAAGAAATAAGTTTAAGGCCGTAATTATTGCTGCTGCAAAAGTAGGTGGAATAAAAGCAAATAATACTTATAGAGCACAATTTATTTATGAAAATCTCCAAATTCAAAACAATTTAATTCATGGCTCATATTTATCTGGTGTTAAAAATTTACTATTTTTAGGGTCTAGTTGCGTTTACCCCAAAGATTGTAAGCAACCCATGAAAGAAAGTTATCTCTTAGATGGTAAATTAGAAGAAACAAATGAACCTTACGCAATAGCTAAAATTGCAGGAATTAAGATGTGTGAAAATTATAACTTTCAATACAAAACTAACTATAAGTGCATTATGCCAACTAATACCTTCGGTCCAAATGATAATTACGATTTTGAGAATTCACATTTTTTTCCTGCTCTTTTAAAAAAAATTATAATCGCTAAAAAACAAAATAAAAAATCTATTATTTTATGGGGAGATGGAAAGGCTAAAAGAGAAATAATTTACGTCGACGATGTTGCAAGTGCAGCAATCTTTTTTTTAGAAAGAAAAACGAAAGATTTTTTAATTAATGTAGGATCTGGTGTAGAAATGACAATTAAGCAATATGCATATTTTATAAAAAGTATTATTTATCCAGAATTAAAAATAAAATTCGACAACAATCGAGAGTTAAATGGAGTTAAGAGAAAATTTCTAGATATCTCTTTAGCCAAATCTTATAATTGGAAGCCTAATTGTAATCTAGGTAATTCTGTAAGATATTTATATAAAACTTTAGAAAAAAAATTTTCATAATAATAATTTTATGCTTTTTAGAAAAAAAAATTTTTATAATTTTTTTATAATTATATTTCCTCTAGCTATTTTATTAGGACCAGCGATAATAAATATTTTTCTTGTTTTAATAAGTGTATTTTTTCTTTTTCATTTAAAAAATAATTCAAAAAAAATCTTCTTAAATCATTGGGTTATATCTTTTTTTTTTTTTTGGTTTTATTTAATTTTAATAAGTCTCTTTTCAGAAAATTTTCTAAGTTCTTTTCAATCTTCAGTATCCCAGATAAGATTTTTTTTATTTGTTTTATTTTTTGCTTTTTTTTTTAATTTGAAGAAAAATCTTCATTTTTTTATATTAACAATTCATTTAATTTTATTATTTGTTTGCCTAGATGTTAATCTGCAGTTTTTATCAGGTTATGATACTTTTGGTTATCCCAGTGAAGGCTATAGTGATGAATTGTACCCAGCATTTGCTCATTGGAAAAATAATAATATACATGTTGGCAGATTATCAGGGCCATTTGGAACTGAATTAATTCCTGGTTCTTTTATTGCAAAATTATCATGTCCAATTATTTTTTATAATATTTCGAGACTAAAATCTGTTTCTACAGAAAAAAAATTTAAAATTATATTATTTTTATTACTTTTATTTGAAAGTGTTTTAATTACCGGAGAGAGATTAAGTTTAATAATAATTCTTTTCAGTTTCATAATTTCTTTTTTTATTTACTGTAAATTAAAAAAAATAATAGTAATTCTATCAACGTTTAGTTTAATTTCTTTTTTATTATATTTTAATTTAGATAAAAATAATTTTTTAAAAAAAAGAATTTCAGACGGAATTCATATTTTGCAAAATATTGAAGAATCTAGCTATGGCAGGATTTATAACTCAGCTTTAAATATGTGGAGTGATAATAAAATTTTTGGTGTTGGTCTTAAAAATTATAGAATTAAGTGTGGCAAGTTGATCGATCCAAATCCAAATTCCTTACATGCTTATTGTTCGCCTACACACCCGCATAATGTTTTTTTAGAATTTTTAGTTGAGACAGGATTAGTTGGTCTATTTTTTTTTTTAATTTTTTATTTTTTTTTACTAAAATACATCGTTAAAAGTTTAAAAATTATAAATACGAATCCTCACACAGGGATACTATATGGAGCTGTTTTTCACATTCTATTTGCTATTATACCTTTTCTTCCTTCTGGAAGTTTTTTTAGCACATTTAATGCCAGTTTATATTGGTTTAATATGGGGATTGCTTTGAGTTATATAATGTCTAATAAAAAATAAATTTTTGAACTTTATTTTAATTTTTTTGAATTTACCAAAATTGGTTGCGGGGCTTGGATTTGAACCAAGGACCTTCAGGTTATGAGCCTGACGAGCTACCAGACTGCTCCACCCCGCGATAAAGTTTTTTAGTTATAGCATTATATTTTAAATTATCTACTT
>JACCDP010984987.1_pt1 | contig 16630 bp, 14 predicted proteins | sample 7445841 | NCBI WGS metagenome assembly JACCDP01 (sample SAMN15323441, study PRJNA562643) | freshwater metagenome | isolation source: river surface water | place: USA:Blue River Watershed | collected 2017-08-17 | reverse complement strand
TTAAAAAGTGGTCGTATGTGGTTTAATATAAGCCATGTACGACTATCTCATTATAGGTGCTGGACTTTTCGGAAGCGTTTTCGCTCATGAGGCACGTCGCAAGGGCAAGCAAGTTCTTCTGATAGACAAGCGTGAGCACATCGGTGGAAACTGTTACAGCGAACGTCGTGAGGGAATCGACGTTCACAAGTACGGCCCGCACATCTTCCACACATCCGATGACCGGATCTGGAAGTTTATGAATCAATTCACCGAGTTCAACAATTTCACGTTGCGACCGAAGGTGAAACACGGGAATAACCTTTACTCGTTCCCAATCAACCTGATGACTCTGCACCAGGTGTGGGGAGTGGCAACGCCGGATGAGGCGATCAAGAAGCTGAATGAGGTCCGTATTCCCTGCGAGAATCCTCGTAATCTCGAGGAGTGGATCCTATCCCAGGTTGGATCTGAGATCTATGAGATCTTCATCCGAGGATACACGATGAAGCAATGGATGCGTGATCCCAAGGATCTTCCTGCATCGATCATCAAGCGTCTCCCGATTAGGATGACTTTTGATGACAATTACTTCAACGACACGTACCAGGGAATTCCGAAGGAAGGATACACCAACATCTTCAAGTCAATGCTGCAGGGCTGTGACGTTGCTCTTGGTGAGGACTACTTCAGCGACCGAGATCGGTGGAACTCGATGGCAAAGCGTGTAGTGTACACTGGAAAGATTGACGAATTCTTCAATTACAAGTTCGGCGATCTCGAGTATCGATCTCTCAGGTTCGAGGAAGAGACTCGATCCGGTGACTTTCAAGGAAACGCTATCATCAACTACGGGGAAACGTCGGTCCCGTACACTCGAATCACCGAGCACAAGCACTTCACACCAGAGCGCTTGGACAAGTTGAACAGCACGATCTACACAAAAGAGTATCCGATTCCCTGGAGTCGCGACGCAACTCCGTACTATCCGATCGGCGACGATAAAAATAACGAGGTATATCGAATGTACAAGGAAGCAGCTGAAAGCGAATCGAACGTGATGTTCGGCGGTAGACTCGCCGAGTACAAGTACTACGACATGCATCAGGTGGTCGGATCTGCTCTTCAGAAGTCTCGGAGGGAACTTGTCTGATACTCTTCTCCCTACCGGCAAGGCTCACGTTTCGTACTCGGAGGTCCGAAGCTGGAACGAATGCCCATACCGTCACTATCTCCAGCAGATCAAGAAGATCAATCTCGATAAGCCGAGCGAGCATCTTGACTTTGGAACCGCAGTCCACTCAGCATGCGAAGGTTACCTGAAAACCAAGGTCATGAACATTGAGCAGTGCTTGATGGATATTGTGTCTGCTTGGGATTCTAAGGGATTTCTAGAAGTTGAGAAGTGGGCTACCTGGGCGAAGAATGCACTTGAAGAAGTCCCAGCCTGGCTCGACGAAACTTTCCCTGGTTGGGAGACAGTGTCAGCTGAGGAAGCGCTCTATGAGTCTATTGAAGATCGCGATGCTTACTTTAAGGGATTCGTCGATTGCATCGTTAAGGTACCTCGTGAGAAGGGTGGCTACGATCTCTGGGTTCTGGACTGGAAGACGGCAGGAGCAGGCGGGTGGAGCGCGGATAAGAAGCAGAACCCGCTTACTCTGGCTCAGGTTGCTCTCTACAAGTCCTACCTAATGAATAAACACAAGGAACTTTTTGACGGCGCTCGATACGTCAAGTGTGGATACGTGCTGCTGAAGAAGGGCGCTAAGGCTGGAAAGCGCGTTGAGCTCTTCACCGTGTCCGTCGGACCGGTGGCGATGCAGAAGGCGAACAAACTCGTCTCAAACACGATCGCTGGAATGCGAAAGGGTGTGAAGGTCAAGAATCGCCAGTCCTGCATGTACTGCCCTTACGTGAACACAGAGCACTGCACATAATTTACTTATTACGATAGATTCATAGTTTTCTTCAAGGAGCTACTTTCTTGGATAAGAAGAAGATTTTAGTTTTATCTGATCACGCGCTGTCAACGTCAGGTGTTGGAACGCAGACAAGGCACCTAATAAATGGGCTGCTCAAGAAAGGTGGTTGGACGTTTAGGCAATTTGGGGCTGCGATGAAGCACGCTGACTATCGAACAATCATAGTCAACGATGATTTTATCATAAAGCCAATCGACGGGTTCGGAACCAAAGAGATGCTGAGAGTTACTCTCGCAACTGAGAAGCCCGATCTTCTTCTCATCTTTACGGATCCAAGATTTTTTGTTTGGCTTTTTGAGATGGAAGATGAGATTCATCAGATCTGTCCTATCGCGTGGTGGCATGTTTGGGACAACTGGCCGAAGCCATCTTTCAATTCTGCGTTCTATGAATCTACGGATCTGATCAATTGCCACTCTTATCTCACGTATGAAATCTGCAAGCAGGATTTTCCCGACAAGACCAACTTCGTCCCGCACGCGCTGCCCGATGAGATATTCTATCCTTTGCCAGATTACAGCAAGGCGGCGCACCGTGTTGACCTGCTAGGAAAGGCTAGAAAGGATGATTTTGTTCTCTTCTGGGTTAACAGAAACGCAAGAAGGAAGCGCCCGTCCGACGTGATCGAGGCATGGTCCATGTTCAGACGTCGAATTGAAGCAGAGGGAAAGCGCGATGCAACGTTGATCATGCACACGGACCCGATGGATCAGGAAGGTCCGAACCTGTATGAGGTCGTTGAGCTCTTTAATGTGAAGGATAGCGTAGTATTCTCCACAGACAGGATTGATTTTGAGAAGATGAACATCCTTCACAATGTCTCGGATGCTTGCATCAATATATCGTATGCAGAAGGATTCGGTCTCGCGACGCTTGAGGCGATGCAATGCGGCAATCCTATCATAGCTGTCAAGACAGGCGGGTTAACGAGGCAGGTTGTCGATCATCGTGATGGAACTGAGAATGGAATCGCTCTTGACGTTGATTTCAGGACATGCGTTGGATCGCAGGTCGTACCTTACATCTACGAAGATTACGCTTCGAATGAGTCGATCTCTGAAGCTATGGAGAAGATGTACAGAATGGGCCCTGACGGTCGCAAGAAGCTTGGCGAGAAAGCTCGACAGTATGTAAAGTCAGAGTTTGGATATCAGATGGTGATCGATCGTTGGCATGAGACTTTAAACCACACTATCGAAAACTGGAAGAATAATCACAAGTCATGGAAGAAGGTGACAATTTGAAAAGCATCCTTGTACGTGGTCCACTTCTAAGTGAGTCTGGTTACGGTAATCACGCGCGGCAGGTCTTTAGATGGCTGCTAAATAAGCATCCAGAATATGAGATCAGGGTTCAGGTGCTTCCATGGGGTAGCACGAGCTGGTACGTTAATCCTGAATCTGAGCAGGGCCTCATCGGCGAGATAATGAAGCGAACTGGTGAGATAAACAAGAAGTACGATGTTTCGTTTCAGATTCAGCTTCCGAATGAGTGGGATCCCAATATTGCAAATTTTAACGTTGGCATCAGCGCAGTTGTTGAGGCTGATCATTGCAATCCAGCTTGGGTCAATGCTTGCAACAGCATGAACGCTGTCATTGTTCCCTCAAAATTCTGCGAAACAGTTATAAGAAGCACCGGTGAGGTGAGGACACCGATTGTAGTTATTCCTGAAAGTTTCACCTTCGAGACCACACAAAACACTTCAAAGATTGATATTGATTTTGAAACGAGCTTCAACTTTTTGGTGCTCGGAACGATGACTGGAAACAACCCTTTCAACGATAGAAAGAATATCTTTTTTGCCATAAAGTGGCTTTGCGAGGAGTTTGCAAACGATCCTGACGTAGGAATAGTGATCAAGACGAATGTCGGTCGTGGAACAAAAATGGATTGGAAGCATGTTGAATCTATGATCACCAAGGTCGTAAGCGAGGTAAGGAAAGGCCCTTACCCGAAGGTTCACGTCATCCACGGTATAATGTCAAACACCGAAATTTCTGGGCTGTATCGTCATCCGAAGATTAAAGCTCTGGTATCCCCAACTCGAGGTGAGGGATTTGGACTGCCGCTGCTGGAAGCAGCAGCATGCGCTCTTCCTGTTGCCACTACTGGGTATAGCGGTCACGTGGATTTTATGGGACTCGGAAAGTTCATAAAGTTTGAGTACGACCTCGTTGAAATACACGAGTCTAGGTGTGACAACAACATCTGGATGAAAGGGTCTCGCTGGGCCGAGGTCAAAGAGCAAGATTTCAAGAAGAAGCTCCGCAAGTTCAAGTCGTCTCACACCGTTCCGAAGGAATGGGCGGAAGAGCTTGCAGAGAAAATTAAGAAGTCGTACAGTCCATCTGCGATTGATGATGATTACGAGAGTAAGATAGGTCATATTTTAGTATGATTTGGTTCTTGCTTTCTGTCATAGCTATTGAAACGATCGCATTAGCAGTTGCATCTGCATTCGCGTACAGATCTGCCATGATAATACTCAGGGTGCAAGATGCAATCGAAGAGTCTCTTGACGTTTTAGATAAGAGGTATGAATCCATATCAAAGATTCTTAAAATTCCACTTTTCTATGATTCACCTGAAATTAAGAAAGCCGTTGAAGACATAAGAAAATCAAGAGAAGCCGTGCTTTATGTCGCTAACCAACTTGCATCCGTGCAAGAAGATGAGGAAGGAAGTGGGGACAAAGAGAGTAATTAAAAGAGGCACCGGCACTGGAACTCTTTACTTCGATTCTGAAACGCAACGAGCAATAGAAGCGTTTCAGTTAGCGGATAACAACGCCACAAGGCACGAGCTGTACCTACAGCGTATTATGCCAGCTTTCGACAAGCTTGTCGAAAGCTTGATTTTCATATACGGTTTTGCGACTCCGAATGAGCCGATAGATCATCTCAAGAATGATTGCGTAACTTTCCTCTATGAATCGCTCCATAAGTTTGACGCTACGCGTGGAACGAAAGCGTTCTCGTACTTCAACGTTGTTGCTAGAAACTGGCTCGTAATTTCTTCAAAGAATCGACAGAAGAAAATCAAGCGTTTCGTTTCAATAGAAGATTTGAAGGAAAGCAAATCTGCGGAAGCTGAGATGTACCATAGTGCTCAGATCGGATCGACGCCTGAGGATCAAATGATTGAATCGGGCCAGCGTGATCTGATACTTGAGATGCTAAAGAAGATTAAGAAAACTCTAAACCAGCAGCATGAGCAAGCGTGCATCGATGCTAGCATAACTGTCTGTGAGCAGATAGACGATCTTGACTTCCTAAACAAGCGTGCAGTGTTCGTCTATGTGAAGAACATCTCCAATTTGAATCAGAAGCAGATGGGATCAGCGATGTCTGTCATCAGGAAACATTATCGTGCAATAACTAAAGGAGGAGGATTCCTCTGATGGGCACGATAGACAAGATGCTGGACAAGCTGAAGGACAATGATAAAAAAATTGAGCAGTTCTCTGATATATTGGATTCCATTGAGAATGCATCTGAAAAGAAAAAGATGCTCTGGAAAGAGATATACGAGAACGCGGTTGTTGATAGAACCAACGCTCACATACTTTTCACTGACCTGTATTCACAGATGGGCGGTTCCGCAGCCGATCACGCGACGTTAGGCCAGACTTTGACCAAGTATCTTGAGAGAATGTCAAAGAGCAACGAGCAGCTCCTGAATCTAGCGAAGCAGATAGCAGAATCTGAGTCGTCTGCACCTGCGATGTCAGAAGATGAGATTTTTGATAGGATCAAGAAGTAATGTCGACAACGTTCTTCAGGGGAGTTGTGACGGACGTTCTCAACTCAACATCCGGACAGGCTATCAGAAATGATAGCTTGGAACGGTACAGGTCTATAATCAACGTACCAGAGTTAAAAGCATTCCCAAGGAACACTGCTATTGTCAAGCAGATTTCGAAGGGAAGCTCAAAGATAATGAACAGAGAGATAATCTGTTATCCTATGTTCTCTTCGCATCTGTGTATGCCACTAAAACCCGGTGAGTATGTCTGGTTCGTGTATGAGGATCCGAATGAGACCAGCCAGGTTGCGTACTGGATCTCTAGAATCACTGAACCTAATCACGTTGATGACGTCAACTACACGTTTGCTGCAAGGACATACGTCCAATCTCCGAACAAAACTAAGAAAGGAGCTGCAGACAGATTCGATGGAGTCACCGCTGAATCGGAGGAGGTGCAGACTTACTCCTACAGAAGCCCCACAGCAGATCCAAAAGAGCTAGCCAATATCATAGAGGATGTTGCAAAGAAAGTCCATCGTTTTGAGCCCGTTCCGAGGTATGTTAAACGACCTGGAGATCTAGTTCTCCAAGGTTCAAACAACTCTCTGATAATGCTAGGCGAGGAACGAGGGCAGTCATCCGAAAATCCACTATACGTTGTGAAGAACTCCAGCACCACTAGAGACGGCAGCGAGAGCAGCGCGATTGACATTGTGGTCGGTCGTGGAAATTTTGCTTCTACCAGTGGTAAGTCAATAAAGAACGAGTTTGGGATAGACGAGATTGACAAGAGAGAACAGAATCCGCTCGAAGGGGACGTCCATTTTCCGACGGACGCTGCAAGGATCTACTTAACCTCCAATTCCGACGTGAGATCGTCCAATAACCCAGATTCGTTGCTGTCATTGAGAATTCCAGCTGATAACAGCATAAAGAACCCAATCCTAAATGGAGGAGGATCTTTCGTAGTTGCTAAAGCTGACAATCTAAGACTTGTCGCGCGTGAATCTGGAAGCATCAGGATCGTGAAAGAAGCAGGAGCAGGTGAGAATGTACTAAGCTCAGCAGGCATAGTGCTTCATGACGATGGAACTATACAGATCACGGGTAACAGCATCAGATTCAGCGGAAATCACACCGGGACCGGATCTTCACAAGCTTATGTAAGGCATGATCCTCTTTCCAAATTTCTTGCATCAATAATGCAGGATATAATAACGTTCTGCGAGACTCTTAAGACTCATACGACACCCGGATACGGGGCTCCATCATTGCAGATTGTCGCAGCTTCTGATCTCTTGAAAGCGTCAATTGAAAGTAAGAAGAGGGATTTGGAAGGAAAAAAGTTAGATATCAATTCAACCGTAGTCTTTGGAGAGTGAAATGGCTGTAAACGGAGATGAAGGTAAAAGCGATTTACAACGTAAAATCAAGGAAGCTTTTGATAATGCGAAGAAAAGAGGATCAATGAAAGGTGCAAACCCTGACGCGATCATTACGTTGCTCGCCTCAGACATCACGGAAGCTGTTCACGCATACGCTCAAAAGCTAAAGGTGACCGTTACGGTAAACGCTGGTCAAACGGTCGCAGGTGGTGTCACAACCACGCCGGGAACAGGTCAAAGTTAGCTGAAAAGTAGCAGAGCATCTATTTAGTGGAGGAGCTCCAGGATGTCCCAAGCAAAGTCATACAGCTTTATCAGCGTCGGAACCAAAAAAGGAGCTTACGATTCGTATCCCGCAGTGGAGACTCTCTCACCTCCGATCGGTATCAAGACGCCGATAGAGCTGGGAGAGGGAGCCGACGGGATATTCAAGATGCACAGAAATTTAGGAGATCAGATAAAGGATAATCTGATCAACCTTATACTCACTAACCAGTATGAGCGCTTAGCGTTCCCTGATTTTGGAGCCAACATTCGTCCGTTGACCCACGAGCTAGGCTCTGTCGACGGCGATGAGGAAGCAATGTCACGGATCAATCGAGCTGTGAAAAAATACATGCCGTTTGTGAATCTTGAGAATTTTATAGTGACACCGGAAGATTCGGAGAAAACAGCGACCGCAAGAATCAAGATGGTGATTACTTATTCAGTGCCGAACGCGAACTTGAGCAATCAATCGGTAGGCATTACCTTTAACTTTTCAGGATGATAGATGGCAGGCGATCAGCAACTCAAGAATCTAAGGGCTAGAAACTACGTTTCGAAGGATTTCGATTCTTTTCGCAATGACCTTCTTCGATACGCTAGGACGTATTTCGGCGATAAGATACAGGATTTCTCCGAGCCAAGCTTGGGAGGATTGCTGCTGGACATGGCTGCGTCCGTGTCCGACAATATGTCTTTCTACCTCGATCATCAATACAGGGAAACAGCGTGGTCGACAGCGGTCGAGCCCGCGAACCTGTCTAGAATGGTGAGAGAGGCAGGAATCAAATCAAAAGGCGCCTCACCAGCGACGGTTAACGTCTCAATATTCGTAGAGGTACCTGCTAAGCAGGTCTCAGGAGTTTACGTACCAGATAATGATACGTTACCAAAAGTTCTGCAGAACACTCTTCTGGTATCTACCAACGGTATATCATTCTCGATGCCAGAGGACGTAGACTTCGCTGAGCTTGATCGTTTAGGAAATCTGCGCGGAAAGTACGTGGTCGGAGTGACAGACGCATCAGGCAATCCATCGACGTTCATCATCAAGAGGGATGTGACCTGCGTATCTGGCAAAGTAACATCGGAGACATTCACCATCGGTGCAACTCCGGTCCCTTTCCTGAACCTGACTCTCTCGAATATTGATGTGAGTGAAGTTCTGAGCGTAGTTGACGACGCTAGAAATCAATACTACGAAGTTCAAACGCTGAGCCAGGACACGGTTTTCCGCAACTTCCCGAATATGTCAACTGACTCCGAGGAAGTTCCAAGATCGATTGAGGTGATACCAGCCCCTCGTCGTTTTGTTCACAACGTTGATCCCCTGACAAGACTTTCAACGTTGCAGTTCGGAGGGGGCACGTCCCTAACAACTCAGGACGACGCGATACCGGATCCTGAAACTCTGGCGCTTCCTCTTTATGGAACAAACACGTTAAGCAGATTCTCCATAGACCCGAACTCCCTGCTTCAAACTAAGACTTTGGGAGAAGCTCCTTACAACACCACAATCACTGTCACCTACAGGCACGGTGGCGGCACGAATCATAACATCGCTGCGAAGACTTTACGTGGTGTGTCAGCTCTAAAGCTGGAGTTCCCCGACGCTTGTAGCGCTAACGTGGCCAGGTCGATTAGGACATCTTTCGATATTAGGAACGATCAACCCGCATCCGGTGGAGACGTTGCTCCGACACTGGAAGAACTACGCGCGCAGATTCCAGCAGCTAGAACCCAGCAAGACAGGATCGTGACCCGTGAGGATCTAATCTCAAGAGTCTACACACTACCTACTAAATTCGGTCGTGTGTTCAGGGCAGCAGCTCGTCAAAGTCCAGATAACCCTCTGGCAAGCCAGCTTTTCATATGTTCCAAAGATAGTAACGGGTTTCTAACAGTTTCCCCAGATTCTTTGAAGAACAATCTGAAAGTGTATCTAAACGAATATCGCTTGATAAGCGATGCAATAGACATCTTAGATGCAAGGGTGATCAATTTTCGAGTTAAGTTCAGCATCTTCGTGAACCCAGACACGAATAAATCAACTGCTGTGCAGACCGTAATCTCAAGACTACGCGACTCTCTCACGATCAGCAACTTTCAGATAGACCAGCCGATACTTCTCTCAGATCTCCAGAACGTTATCATCAACACCCCAGGAGTTCTAACCCTGGTCGACCTAAAAGTTGAAAGCTTAAGCGGAACGATCCAGGACAGGACGTACTCAAACGTTACCCACAACATCAAGCAGTACACCAGACGTGGTGTCGTCTACGGTCCGCCCGGTAGCATATTCGAGATGAGGTATCCTAAGAATGACATCATGGGGACGGCACTGTAATGTATCTAATCTCAACAGCCTCCGCTGACACCTACATTACGAACAAGATCATTGACGGGTCCCGGGTCGAAGACGCTAACGTCGGAAGAGCTGGGACGTTGGATCTCTTCAAGTTGTACGACGAAACCATATCCGGTTCGACTGGCCTGCATACCGAACTTTCCAGGCTACTGATCAAGTTCGACTTGACAAGAGTGATCGCTCTTTCAACGTCATCTTTCAACGTAAACGACAGCAGTTTCAAAGCTTTCATCAAGCTTAAGAACGTTGAGACTAACCTACCTGTCCCTCGTGACTTCACAGTATCCGTCTTTCCGCTCGCAAAAAGCTTTGAAGAGGGAGACGGTAGAGATGTGTCAGCATTCTCAGACATTGATGATGCAAGCTACATTAACTCATCGAATGGTACAACTTGGACAATCTCTGGTGCGTATTCATCCGGCGCGGTCGGAGACTCTGGAGTCGACTACTTCGCATCAGGTAACTTGCAAGACGGTTCTGGAACAAGATCCCTTGAGTCGAAGCAAACGTTCTACCTCGGTAATGAGGATCTTTTTGTAGACGTCACCGATGTTGTCTCCGCAACAATCGGCAACATCATGCAGAATCATGGGTTCGTCCTCTCATTCACGTCAAGTCAAGAGACTGACACCGTAACAAGGTTCGTTAAGAGATTCGCTTCTCGTCATGTGATTAAAGAATCGCTACGACCAAAGCTAGAGATTCATTGCAACAATTCAATCTTTGACGCTCACTCTGCGGCGTATTTCGATGCGACTGGGTCGCTGTATCTCAGAAACGCTGTGGGTTCAGCGCTTAGTAACGTTATGTCAGCGTCGCAGCAGATAACTGGTTCTAACTGCATGCAGGTAGTTCTTGCGACGGGTTCATACTCGAAAGTTTTGACCGCATCGCAGGATCTGGTAGGGAACAATCTCGTAACAGGTTCCTACAAGAGCTCTTTCTACATCTCAGCACAAGATTCTTCGATTGTGTCTGGGTCTTTGAGCTTAGCCAATCATATTGCAGCCAGCGGTTCTATAATTTTCAATGAGACTTGGAAATCGTTGGATGGTAATGTAACTTTCTTATCCACCTATCTCACATGCTCATTACCCAGCCGAACCGCTTTTGAAGCTGTCTCAAGTAAATTGAACGTTAGAACCACGAATTGCCCGAGCAAGCTCTCGAATGATTCGTGCTATAGGTTGAGAGTTTTCGCCTACGACGCTAATTACGAACCTTCCGCAGCTAGATTCTCCAAGCCGACCAAAAGTCAGCTGCCAGAGACCTACTATTCAGTTAAAGACTTCGAAGGATCAACTTACATACCTTACGAAAGAATCTACGGTGGGACTAGACTTTCCACGGACAGCGGAGGCTTGTTCTTTGATCTATACACCGACGGACTCCCCAAAGGCAGATTACTGACGATCGATTACTTTGTCATTGACAAGGGAACGCAGTATATTGTCGAAGATAAGAACACTAAATTTATCGTGGAGTAACGAGTGTCTAATTCACTTTATAACGGGGGATTCTCCCAAAAGCAGCTCGTAAATGAGTTGCAGGGGAATAGCACAACTCTACGGGACTTAACGGCTGCTGATCTCGATGATTTCAATACTTCAAGCACCTCGTCTTTTAGGTTCGACCCACCGGGAACAGGTTTAAAGTCAACGCAGCAGCTTCCGCTTGACTGGTCAAAGTTTGAGAATCACACGTTCTTCAACTCAGCGCAGGCAAAAACTAACGTTGCGTTTGAGACGATTTTCAACTCTTTTCCATTCGACGGAACCAAAGCTGAGATCGATCAATTCATCGATTCATTGACTGGTTTCGAGAAATACGTTTATGATTCAATACCGAAGAACAATGGCTACATAAACTTTGATGGTTCAAACCATGTATCTGTGATAGACTCCGCGGGAGCTGAGCTTCCAGAGATGTCAAAAGATACTACAGGCGTGAGTAAGATAGACCCTGGTCTCTCATCGATGACAATTGAAATGCAGCTCTATGTCTCTCCTACATCGAATAACAATCAGATAGTGCTGCAGAAGATCTCCGCTCCCTCAGACGGATTCACACTTGCAATTTCGCAAAGCGCGTCAACGTCAACTTGCAACCTAGATTTCTACGTATCTTCTGGATCATATTACCTGACCTCATCGGCGCAGATAAACAAGGGACAGTTCTCGTCAGTTGCAGCGCAGTTCAACAGGAGCCCCGGAGTTGACAGGTTGTACCTGTACCTCGATGGAACTCTTGTCTCATCCTCTAGTCTATCGAGCTACATCGGAAGGATAAACTTCAGCAGCAGCCCTATGACAATAGGATCAGGGTCAATGCATCTAGTGACCCCGAGCTACTCATTCGTACCAGGGTCTAAATTCTCTGGATCGATGGATGATCTTAGAATCTACCACAGAAACAGGACACAGAATGAGATCAGCTCCAGCATGCGCGATACAGTGTATCCTGAGAGCGATCTCAAGCTTCATTACAGGTTCAACGAGCCGACAGGATCATACACCAACAACTCGGTTGTGATAGATCACTCGGGAAATGGACTACACACTAGCGTGGTTAATTTCTCCACAACTCAGAGAATTACGCATGCATCCGTCCCGTTAACTTACGAGAAAGTTGATTACTCACCTATTCTGTTCCCCGACAACTCATACGTCTCCGCCCTAAACTCGGAACTGCTTCTCTCAGCCTCACAGTACGATGGTAACAACCCGAATCTGATCACCAAGCTTATCCCACAGCATTACCTCACCAGAGAGCAGGATTTTTACGTTCTCGATTCGATAGAGGGAGAGGTCGGGGTAGGAATAGACGAGGAAAACTCTCTCCCACGAAAGACGAAGCTTGGCTCAATACAGCTGATAAGCTCGCTCCTGTACGTTTGGGCTAAGCAATTTGATGAGGTTAAGTGTTTCATCGATCATTTTTCAAAGATCAGAAGCACGGATTATAACGATGAGGGAACCGCATCGGATCAGATGCTACCTTTCATCGCCAAGTACTTCGGCATTGATTTGCCCAACATGTTTAGAAACGTTGAGCCGATTAAATTCACGACTGGAGAGTCGACAAGACCTGAGATCGCTGCTCTCGAAGCATCGTTTCAGGCCGTGCAGAATACGATATGGCGAAGGATACTTCACGAGCTACCATTTGTTTTGCGATCGAAGGGAACTCTTCATGCAGTAAAAAGCTTGATACGTTCGGCAGGAATCGAGCCCGACAGCATCCTAAAGTTTAAAGAGTACGGCGGCACAAAGAGCGGATTCATACTTCCGAACCGCTCCAAACGCTCGATAGTCCAGGGAATGTTAAACTTCAGCGGCTCTCTTTTTGACGGAGCTGTTAGCTATGACTCGAACACTGGCGTGCCAAACTCGCTGCCGTTTATCTCAAGCGCTTTCCTAAGCGCATCTCGCGTTGAGCCCGGTGATCCAGTCGCGGCGGGAACCGTATCCGATGGTCTATTCACATCAGGCTCGTGGTCATACGAAGCTCTGTACAAATTTGACCCAAGCTACAATCACTCTACGGCGCAGAGCTTAGCTCGCTTACACGTCACAGGAACCAGCTCACCGAGCAGCAAGCACGGAGTGATCGCTAACCTCGTGTTGACAGCCGGAACGAATACCTCCTCACTTGATCTCTACGTTGGAACAGCAACAGGAGCGAGCAACTCATACACCAAGATTAGTTTGACAGGATCAAACATTTTTGACGGTGGCACGTGGCACGTATCGTTCGGTCGAAGCTCAAGCATGACCGACGTAAGCTCGTCATACTATGTCTGGGCAGCCCGGCAAAATCCAGGTGTTTCCGACTACCTGCATGTCACTGGGGACTACTTAGACAAGGGATCTGTGGTAGACACCATCTCCGCGTACAACACCTCTGGAGCGTTTCTGTGTGTTGGTCCGCAATCACTCTTCGAAGGTGGCTCGAGGCTCCTGAATGACACCAACGTCCCTGACAGCGCTCGTGAATCGATGTTCACGGGTAAGGTGAGCCGCATTCGATTCTGGACGAAGAGCCTCACGACGAACGAACTACTTGAGCACGCGAGAAACGTGGAGTCGGTTGGTGTCGAGGCGCCGAGCCTAAACTACAACTTCGTCTCGTCGCTGTCAGGATCCTGGGAGAAGCTGCGAATCGATGCAGCATGCACGCAGGAGGTGACCGAATCGGCGTCCAGCGGCGGTATAAAGCTGTTCGACTACTCTCAGAACGAATTTCACCTGACAGGTTCCGGATTCGAGAGTTCAAAGCGGGTCATTGAAAATGAAAGAGTGCAATCTTCCGTCATATCAATGCAATTTGACGAAGCTCAGACGGACAACAAGATCAGGGTCAGGAGCTACCTGAACTACGAAAATGTTGAGTCCAGCGGCGGAGACGTAGCTCCCCTTTACGAGACGGTGCGCTCCGAGGTTCCCGCTGACGATCTACGATTCTCAATTGAAGTATCAGCAACTAGGATACTTGACGAGGATATCGCGAAGATATTCGCAGCTCTTGATGAGATAGATGACGCGGTTGGAGCTGCCGAGCTCCAGTTTTCACCTGATTATCCCAAGCTTGACGCTCTTCGCGATGTTTACTTCAACAGGTTGACTGAGAAAGTAAAGATGAAGCAGCTCTACGAGTTCTTCAGGTGGTTCGACACGTCCATGGGCGCTCTCATAGAAAAATTTGTACCCGGAAATACGAGATTCCTCGGATCAAATTACGTTATTGAACCTCACTCGTTGGAAAGATCGAAGTTCTACTACTTACAGAGCGGGATATACCTGGGTGAGAATGATCGTCGTGGATTGAAAGGGACGATAAAGCTCGGACAGGTGGTGGCAACAGTGAGGAGGATGTAAGTTGGCATCGCAAGCGATCACGATCGGTAACGAATCGATATCAGGAAGCCTACAGGGCGTCGAGCTTCGTACCTTCGGTCAAGTGTACCAGGGTATGGCTCCGAAGATCCGTCCTCTAAACTCAAACATACTCGTTGTGGAAGGTCAGCGGATTGATAATCTCAGGAACTATGACGAGAATCTGACGACTCTTGTAGGAACCAAGAAAGTCGAGGAATTTCCAAACTTCGAACGAGAGGAGCTCTCGTTCGGGATGCCCAAAGAGTTTCGTGATGATACGATATTCGAGGACATGGAAAGGTTTAATCCTGTCACTTACGTGCAGGACGTTGGATCGACGCTGAACTACCCACCAGCTCTCTCGAACTTAACAGCCAACAACCTTGATTCCTATGACGGAGCCATCGAACCCCTGACGATCAGGTCTGCGATCTCTCGAAATTCGATTGACATGCCCTACGAATCGCACGGCGTTCGCGGTGCTCTCTCGAACGCCGCCGAGGACGTCCGTCGTCGTGGTAATTTGATCGTTGATTACGTATTTCCGGTGGATCTCTCGGTCGAACCATACCTCGATGAGATATTCGAGCAGGACACGTTAGGACTTCCGCAGCCACCGTTTCTGTCAGATCCATCCGATCTCGCTCCCCCGTTCAGAGATGGAACTGATTGGGAAGATGCAGTGAATCGTCTCTCGGGAGAGATAAAAAATGCGTTATTAGCTATGAGAGAATCGACGGAAGCTTTCTTCCCACGTGGATCAATATCAGCTCGTAGTGGGCAAATCGTTAACTTGGAAGATTCTCCGGGTACAGATTCAATTGCATACGCAGGGATGAAGAGGTAAAGATGCCTAGAATCAGACAGGAAGTAACGGGAACAAATTACGTCACAGGGTCTGGATTCATCTCACGTTCTCCGCGTCTCATACTACGCGAGCTTGACGATCTGCCAGGTTCCTATCCCACCGTGCGTCGTACTGGTGATCCTACTCGGACCGGTGCTCTCACTTCTAATTTTGATGATACCTCGTCGATAGTGTTCTCCGGTTCTGAGAATCCAGTCTTCCCTTCGATGCTACCGAAGGCAAGCAGCTTCAGATTGCAAGCAGTCGATATCGTTGGTCAGGATTCCGACATCAGCGCTTCGCTACCGATCAGATCATTCCAGCATCCTAATCACCTGCATTACTCACCGACTGAGAACGTCGGTCCTTTCGATGAGAATCGAACGATCCCTGCAACTGCCTTCTTCCTCAGCGGGACCGACCCCGATATTCTTCCCGGCTTCACTTCTCCTGTTCGCTCTAAGATTGCAATCGAGATCGACATCACACCGCAATCTGACACGATGGTTATGAGGAACGTTCGTCGGAGGAACGTTGGTGAGAGTCAACCTACATCTGACGACAATACTGGGTTTCTGTATTACAATTTTAATCGTAAAGTCTGGGAACAGATAGGCGCTCAGGATCCAGCAACTGGCGGATCGCTGTATTACGATTTTTCGTATGACGGGACATCGACCGCAAACAGCACGGGATCTTTTCCAAATCAGTTCACCTGGACTCCTGGGCTAGCTACAGTCGCTAGTGCTACTCTCGGAGACATAAGAGAATCGATCGGATATCAGAAAATAGGATCACCAACTTCTTTGATGGGCGCACCCTCCATTACGAAATATCACGCGACCAGCTCCCAAGCGCTGAAGCTTTCAAATTTTATTAATTCTCCTATTTTTCTTGAAAAGATCACGTTGCAATTTGATGAAGTCAACGCGCAGAGAGTGAACGGAGGCGTCCCACCAGCTCCGACAGGAATCGACCCTAGTTTCTTCAAAAGTGGATCGATAAGAGACATAGACAATTATTCTTTCTTCATATATCGTCAAAGAAGAGCAAATCAGAAAATCGATAGCTTGAACGATGTCTCCGGAAGCTCTCGTTATCTTGTAGCATCGGCTTCTATGACTTTTTGGAACTCACCCTCGCTGAACGGTTCTAACCTGCTGCATACTCCTGCG
>JACCDP010081410.1_pt1 | contig 16638 bp, 4 predicted proteins | sample 7445841 | NCBI WGS metagenome assembly JACCDP01 (sample SAMN15323441, study PRJNA562643) | freshwater metagenome | isolation source: river surface water | place: USA:Blue River Watershed | collected 2017-08-17 | reverse complement strand
TGCTTTAGTAGACAACACAATTATGTACGGACCAAATGATCAGCAAGATGATATTTACTTGACCATAAATCAAGGACCAATTCACTTTGCAAATCTTTATAACCCTGTGTCTGTTCAATATGATGAAATAAACGACTTGATAATCGTTGCCAATCCACACACTAATTCAGTTTATTGTTATGCTGACGATGATGATCTAACATTAAAATGGACAATTTCATCTGACATCGTAAAATATTATGATAACAGATTAGGTTCAGCATATTTATTAGGCAGTGGAAATGTGTTGTTAGGTTCCGCAGCATTTGGTTCAAGTGATACCGGGAAACTTCAAGTATACAATTTGACTAATGGATATGTCGAGACTAAGTTGACTTTTAATAATGATGTAGTCAAAGCTCTTCCGGGTCCTGCAACTGATTACTCAAACTTCTATGTCTTGACAGATGATGTAATAAATAATGGGCAAAACTCAAGACTTCATTTAGTAGACACTTCTGGCACAATCATATCTACTTGGGGAGACAATAATGAATTGTTCCATCCAAAAGGTATGAGAATAATTTCTAATAGTAACATCTTGATATCGGAATAAAACATGAACATTCTCTTAGACGATAAAAAACCAATAATTAATATTTTTCATAATGAGGAAAGCTTTAGTATTCACATTGCCTCCCCATTGTTGAAAACTGTTAAGAGTGGAGATGAATCATTTTATTTTGAGCTTAGAAAAAAAATCAATATCAATGTTTATGCTGATGATAATAAAGTAAATTTTGATATCCTAAAGACAGTTACATATTTATCAAATTTTTCCTTAAAAATAAAGCACGAGGCTATCCTTTACTCTGATATCGACACACTTCTATTTGGTGTTGGTGATACAGAATTTAAGTTATCTTTTGAAAAGTGCAAGTATAGCTTTGAATCTGATGACACAATATTAGTTACTGTTCAAGATGCATCAGCCAAAATAGTATTAGAAGAATCCGATGGGATATTAGCTAAAAATTTCATCACATTGACTTTGGCTAATCCATTTTTGATTGATGAATTTTCAATAATGCCAGAATTTTCTATTGGTACATTTGATGATGCAGATTTTACTAAACCAAGACCAGTAAGACAAGGTAATCCGATTATTTCAACTGTTCCTGCCAACATAGATGATAATTCTACATCAGATGAAGTTGAATATTACAACAGAGGATTTGGACCTGATTCTAAAACCATTTATTTCAAAATTATTTGTAATACAATTTTAGAAACTCTTTCAGCTGGAGATGCTTCACAATATTTACAATTGAAAGTTTATTTGCCAAACGGATTAGATACAGTAAAAACAGCAGTATATGAAACTATGTATTTTGTTTCTAATGACTCTGTAAATAATATTTCTGTTTATGAATCTTCTTTTACATTCTATAAACAAGGCACATTCAATAATTTGGAATATGTTGATGGGTTTATGTATCTAGATGTACATTGCCCTTTAACTGTACAAAAATCTATACCTTTCCAGTTTGATTTTAGTATTTTATAGGTTCTGAAATAGCTGGCAAAGAATAACTTAATAAATTCTATTCCAGTGGTGGTTTGAAAGTGCCATTCGACGTAACAATCATTTTACCTGATAATCTTACAAGTGGATATCTCCAATCTGAGTTTGTCAATCTTGGAAATTCTTATTCAACTAATAAATTTTCTCAAGATCCAACATTAGATAACAATAAAAATACATTAACTTTTGGCTTTGAAGTCAGAAATAATGAGACAAGAGAGCTGTCTTCCCTATTAAGAATAAAAACATTATATTTATCCAATGATAAATATTTTGATCCTTCTGCTACTGTAGCTATAACCAACTTCCCAGCATTTCCAACAGAGTTTGATTCATCACTTAACTACATCTACACTTTCAACCCATTATATTTCTTCGATAAAACTCAAGCACAAGAGCAGTCAAGATCTACAGAAGCTGGAACAGGTTTATTTAAAATTCAAAACTGGCCACTAAGTGCAAATGGTGGTTTGTCTACAGTCTATCTCAAAGCAATCCTTGAGGGTCCTAATGGAGCTGATATTGAATATCCCATGGGCTATGGGGTATTTGATGAAATTATTTGGGAAGGCGAGATACCAGTCAACCCAGATTTTCCTGAATTGCCTGGAAACAAAGCTGGATGGATTGGAAAAAATACTCTTTTATCATTTGTATCAGGAAGTCAAGCTGCATCTCAAATTTCAAATTCAGGCATTTCAAGGTATTTAGCTAGTATTTATGAAGTATCTAATATTGGTGGTACATACGATGCTTATTCTGCAAAAAACACAGTAAAAAGAAGCATTCTGCCGTCTGCTAGTATTGCTTCAACATCTTTAAATTCATACAGATATTATGATGGAAATTATTCATCATCCTCAATTTCTTTAGGGGCTAACACTGGATTAACAAGTCAAAGCTATGGTAAGGGTGTTTTCTTTTATAGCAACACAAAATTAAAGCCAGAAACAAATAAGGCAGACTTCTTTACTCAAGCTGGATTTTCATTTACAACGAGCGGTGTAGCAGTAACATCACAAGTTTTTATCAAGCTTTTTGCAGCACCAGAAACAGCAGCAAATTCTAATGAGATAGTGTGTAGGATTGATATTCCAAATGATGGATATCCTAGTTCAAATCTTTACACAATTGTTGGAGGAACTGCCAGCACTGCAAAACAAACAACAACTTTGCCACACAATGTTTTGCCATTGTTGAAAAGTGGTGGTCTTATTGAAATGTATTACTCTTCAATGGGTAGTACAAATAGATGTTTTGTTGAAGCATATTTCACCCCTTATTTAGACCAAAGCTTACCATCAAGAAAAAGCTATTTACTTGCAAACACTATATTGTCTTCCTTTGGTTCATCAACTGTAGGAAGTGCTTTTGGTTATCAAATATCAGCAGCAACTGGGATTACAGGATTTACTGGCGGGATAGTCTTAGATGAATTGTTCATGGCTCAGGGTAAATCCAAAATGTCTGTGGATATTGGGGATTGCACTACTGACGATATTTCTGTAATGAATTATCCAGTTATTGACATTGATTATGCATGGCCTGATTATGAGAATGAAGATTTTATTTATCTTTATGACCTCCCACAAAATTTGACAATTACTAAGTCAGCAACGACAGATTATCTTGCTGTAAGTAAAATTGATTCAAGTTCAGCTTATGAAATTCCAGGAATATTTGAAGTTCAGTTACATAAGCCATCATTCTCAAATAAAACAATTTTTGAAGTTAGTTTAGTACACCAAGCTGACGATTTTTATGTGGCATTTAGTGGTGTTTCTTCTTATCGCTCACATACAGAAAAGAATCTTACAGTTAATTGGGATAGACCATTTGGCAAAAGATGTGATGAAAAGGCAGCTTACACAGATTCTCCATTAGATGCCTCAACACTAATGGTTAGATTCAGTGGTGATAGAAAAGAAATCACAGTTTTTGAAAGAGGAACTGACAACAAACTCATAAAACATTCTGTTAGATCTTATGAACCTTCAGCTGATAAAGTAAGATTTCAATTTGAGATAACAGAACAACTTCCAAATTCTTATAATGGAAGATATAAAAATAAATCTGCAAACGGTACATGGTTACTCATCAAGGAGCTTACATCTTCTAATATTAACTTATTAGGAGTTGTCAATATGCAAAAAGCAGTTCCTAGTAATACATCAGGATTAGGATATTTTGCCGCCTTTGGATTTAAAGAGTCCAATTTTGATGAAGATGATAACAAAATTTACTCAATAAAATTAAGTGGAGTTCCTAATCTATACAAAGAAAAATATTCTAATGATAGCAATATTAAAATGTTCCTTGTAGCTGATGAAGGTTTTACAAACTCACAACATTATCTTGGGCAAAAATTAATTTCTGGATTGACAGACTTTACAAATTTCAACTACAAAACTGCATATACATTACCTTCAAAAACTTATTATGCAGCTATCGCAACTACAGCTACCTTGCCTAACAGCCCAACATATTCATCAAATAGATTTACTGCTGGTTCAGCAACAACTTTATCTATTGACGGATATCAAGTAACAAATACATCAGATATTGTATTAGTCAAGAATCAAGCCGACCCAACTCAAAACGGATTATTCAATTTATCAAGGGTAGGTTCAGGTTCAACAACATGGCAATTGCAAAGACTTTCATCATTTGACTCTAGCTCAGAAGTAACAAGTAATACTTTAGTGAATATTGCTGAAGGTAACGTAAATTCTGACACTAAATGGTATCTAATTACACCAGACCCAATATCTTTAGGATCAACAGGTTTGACATTTTCTAGAACAGAAAATTCATCAACATCCCTTAGTGCTGTTACTGCTGGTGTAAGTGTAGATGTAACAAGCTTAAACACTCAAACAATTGATGGTGTTTCATTGTCAACATTAGCAATTGGAAGTAAAGTTTTAGTTAAAGACCAAATCATACAAACAGAAAATGGTGTGTATGAAAAATCAGTTTCAGGTTGGTCATTAATTTCTTCATCATTTGACTATCCATTTAGATGCAATTCTGGAACTATCAATGCAGAAACAAATTGGTACAAAACTAGACTTCCAAAAAATGATGAGATTGTAGATGGTTTTACAAATACTACATTCTTCAAAAAAATTACGGTTGGTGAAATCTCTCCATTTATAACAAGCATAAAACCTCATTTATTTGAATTTAAAATAAATTGGGATAGATATGATAAAGTTTTTCCTTACAGTGAACTAAAGGTAAGATTCTATGCTAACGATGATGGTCTACCTGATAGTGCCACTCCTCTTACAAGCTGGAAAACTGTAACTTATAATCCATATACTTCTGATGTAAATGTTGCTCCAAATAATGTTTTAGCACAAGTTACATATAGCGATGATGATTGGGCATCCTCTTTATCTCAGTCAGATACAATATGGGCTGCAATAACAATTCCGTTTAATGCATCATTAGCAGAAGCAAACGGCACAAAATTTACAAGTGATAAATATCTAAGTAATGGTCCTTTTTCAAACTATCAAAATGCAAACAATCTTTGGCATAAGTTGCATTGTAGATATTCAGAAAAAGCACCAAACACTAACCACAAAAATTCAGTACAGTTTAGAGTAAGAGCTGCATCACATGGAGATATTTCTAGTCATGCAACCGACTTATCTGATGTTTCTGTAATTGACATTAATGCTCCAGATTACTTAGGTGATATTCCTATTGTTGAAATCGCTGAAGAATCAACCTTAAGAAATCTTCAACTTACAATCAAAACTGAAGATGATGATTCAGGATTGCTAGCTTTTAGAGTTGGTAAAGAGATTGATAATTCATTCATCACATACACCCCTTGGCTTCCTTGGAGTAAATATGTTGGTACTTCAAATGGTATTTATTACATATATCTTTATGGCCATTTGAACTATTACAATTCAGGCCCAAGCTTCTCTGCTTTTGATAAACAAAATATAGGTTTCTCAGGTTCAAGAAAAATTTGGGTTCAAATAATGGATTATGCTGGAAATATTTCTGAAACAAATCCACTTACATTTGTAGCAAGTTCTCAAGCATTAGTTGATACACAAGCTCCTATTGGCGGTATTAGCTTCTTTGATCCAAGAACAAATTCTTCAGTAAATTACAGTAATCTTCCTCAATCTTGGGTGAAAATTGATGCTTATGATTTAGTGTCAGGAATAAAAGATTTTCAAACAAGAAGACTGTTAGATACTGGTGAAGGATCTTGGTCTGAATGGAAGCCTTTTGGTCCTTATGCAAAAATAGATTTTTCAGGTGAGAATGACGGAGTGAAAAAAGTAGAAATAAAGTTTAGAGACTTTGGAAATAATTCAACACAACCTACCACCCAATGGAATCCAATTAGGAGGCCACAAGTATAATGATCCCTACACTTTTCACCGCAAGTTGTTTATGGAGAGGCCCTAACGATTCTGAACAAGTGATATATTTTTGCGGAACATCTAAGCAAACTTTTGTAAATGTATCTCTTGTTGACAGTGAGGATTCTGAATATACAGCTCAAACAGCCTTCAAATTAGTTGGTGCAGAGCCAGATGATTTAAACAGAATTTACAAACTTAAAGCATCAGATAAAATTACACTTAACGTTTCAAGTGCTATTTCATATGGTATCGATTCTTATAAGGGATACATAGTTTTTAGCTCACCAATTTCCACAACAAATGTAAAAGCAACTATTGAAAGACACTATGCAAGCATCCACACTTCTAACCTTGTGTCTTTTGAAAAAATTATAGACTTCAGAACATTAGATGAAAGAGCAATCACATCTATGGTTCCTTCTGATGATGGTATATATTTATCTGGAATTTCTGGAAAAATTTGGTTTTACAATGGTGAGTATATTAGTGGACCAATTTTCACACTACAAGATGAGACTCAAGAAATTTCTGCATCTTGTATGTTGACTCATCGATTTGAACATGAGCTAGAAGATTACTTATATGTTGGGTCTGATGAAAAGCCAAGATTATTCAGAGCTAAATTGTCTACAGCATATAATGGATCTCAATGGGAACAAGTATATCCTTTTGGTGCATTAGCTGAATCTACTGGCGGAATCTTGTCTTTAGCATCAGCATATAATAAAATATTTATTGGCTGCAGAAACGGCAAAATTCACAGATATTTGAGAGAACAAGAAATTCAATTATCTCAGCCAACCAACTTGCTTACTGAAGAAGTGATTGAAGAATTAATTGAAACTGAAACACTATCTACATCTACATTAATTTCAAATAACATTTCTGATTATGAAGCAAAAGAATTTGGTATCAAGTCTCTTTCTGTTGGTAAGAATCAAGTGTTTGCTGGAATAGATAGAAAGCCTGAAATTTGGGCTTATAGTGAGTTGCATCTTAACAATCCAGAGAATGAAGAAGATTGGTCCAAGATAGCCTTTGATGAGGTATTTTTGGGAGATCCAGCACCAGCTCAATTCTACTCTTATGACAATGAAACTCTTTCAAGAAATAATGAAAATTTAGCAATTGCAAGATTTGAAAATCAGAATTCTCCTTCAGGCTTCAATGAATTTTTAGTTTTAAAAGGAAATACTGTCACTTCTGTTGGTGCTACATCTTATGGTGCAAGACTATTTGAAATATCTGATGGTTCAGATTTTGAGCAATTGATTTATGCCAACTTACCAGATCAAGATTTTATCAATGTAAAATGTGCAAGTTTTGAAGCTATTTCATCTTGGAATAATTTTTTAGATTTGGATGGGTATACATTTGAGCTTAACGATATATTCATGCTCAAAGATCAAACAAGTTTAGGAACAAATTCAATTTTCAATGGAATTTATAAATTTTTAGGTCCTGATGTTGATCCTGTTCCTGTAATTATTTCAAACTATATTACAAACGACAGTAATATTTTAGGATTCTATATTGAAAATGGTTACATAAATGGTGGTAATAGATATTTATTAAACTATAACACCCTTGTTTCTACAAACGTTTACACATTTTATAAGCCAAAATACACAATTGAATCTGAATTTATAAATTTAAGTAATAGTCAACTTTCAGAAGATACAACTCTTAGAAATTCAGATCAACTAAACAATGCAGAGCAAGTTCAGATAAATTATCAAAATGGTTATCAAGGATTTGAAGTATCTGATCTTTATGGCAACTACTCAATCTTGATTAATAATGATGAAATAAAAGTAGAAAGTGGAAGTAGTTCTGTAACTAAACCAATTATTTCAACAGGAATTGTAGAAAATTGGCAGTTTTATCAGGTGTCATCTGGAAGTGCTGTAACAAGTACATCTAGCTGGACTTCAAGGCAATTTATTGATTCTTTAGATGCTGAAATATTTACAGCATCTGATTTGCTAAATAATGACTTTGGTAAATTCACTCTAGCAATTACTCCAACTGCTACAGGTAATCCATCTATTGAAATTTCTGGTTTGAATTCTATTGTTGATTTGGATAGTGTAATTAAAATAAAGTTTAGAGCTCAACCTAAAGCGCAAGTTTTAAGCTCATCAAAAGTAAGAGCGTACTGGGCATACTCGGACGGAATTTTTGTTAATTCAGCAGATACAGAAATTCATTCATCGGAGAATTTTGTTGAGTATATTATCAAGCCTATTTGGAACGGAACTATAAACAAATTAGCTATTGAGTTTGTTGATTTACCTGAAAATTTCCAAAGACCTGAAAAAATATACATTGACTACATTCAAATATTAAATGATGAAAATGTATTTGATGCAAACAATAAGCTTTCAAAAATTAGGTGGGTTGTTGAAGATAGAGACATTAAGATTTATCTAGGTCATCAAAGATATCCATTTATTTACAAGAAAAATTTTATAAAGTTAGATACATTTAATAAAAAATATATCGATACAGCTTCAACAGTTATAGATTACGATAAGCCTTTTATTAAGTTTGGAAAGTTAGATAATGATGCTGGCGATTCAATGTTTGGATACTCTTATGTTTCATTTATAGTTGGAGGTTCTTATCCTCCAGTAAAGACAAAAACAATAGATTTCAATCTCATATCTAAACTTCCATCAACAGGCGGCGTTAGGTTATTTACATATCATGATGGAACATTATATTGTGCTACTGATGGTTATCTAAGTAGTAAATTTGCTGACAATCCTGATGATAGACAGTCAAAGCTTTTCTATTATAAATCCGATTCTGAATCATGGTTTAGAGAAGAAATTACATTTGACAGAAAGAAGATTTTTGACAACACAGGAGCTTACGATTTATTAGGCGTTGTCAGACCTCTCACAGCAATAAGTTATAAAGGCAGATTGTTCTTGAGTGGACATTATGGAAGTATTAAAGTTACATAATTATGGAATTTAATGAATCAAGTCAAAGTAATGATTTTGTAGCATTTGGTGGAACAAGCCCATCAATAACTACTACTCCTTCAAATTTATCATATACGTCTTACGATGGTAAACGTATATATTTAAACTTTGATGATATAGATAGTACTGGTTTAGAGCCAAGTTCAGGTTTAGAGCTCAGATTTTCAGTTACTAAAAGATTTGGTTCATTTGCTAGTACTGTAACTCCAACTTCAACTTTTATTGATTCAACACAACCCAAAACATTACAATTACTTTTATCAACAGCAGATAGAATTGTTGATTCTAGTTATAATGGCTCAGGTACAGCTTTAACAGCACAAACAGTTTTTGTTTCTTATGACAGTTCATCTTTTGGAGCTACTGTACCAAAATTATCAGATAATGATACAACTAAGTCATTTGTAAATAGCTTTACTGGGGTTGGTGTCACTAACTTAACCAAAGAGTCAAATCCTCCAGTATTTTCATATGCTACTTCAAGTGGAGATGGTAATAAAATCTATGTTTATTACAATGAAGCTACACCTTCTATTTTACCCACCACAGGCATAGTAGGATTTGCTGTCACACAAAACAGCTTGCCGGTTTCAATCTCATCTGGTTATGTTTTAGATCCAACAGATAATACAAATGGAAAAATTGTTGTTCTTGAATTATCTTCTACCCTTGAAATTAATGATGGAACCAACCCTGTAACATTGACATACAACCAGCCAATCTCTGATTTATTTAAGGTTAGAGATAGCACTGGGACTGGTTTAACATTTGCTGTTGCTTTGAGTGGTGTTGCTGTAACTAATATCACTACAACAACAGACCTTCCAAATATTCTCTCTACATACACTGCTACAGGAACCACTGGGACTGTAGTTAATGTTTTGATGTCCACCAGAACATTGCCATCTTCTCCGTCTGGCTTTGGTGTAAGTGTTAATGGTGTAACAAGATCAATATCATCTATTGGTGCATCAGCATTCTTGAATTCTGGTACTGCAACATCAATATATCAACTTACATTATCAAGTTTTTATTCACCTGAAGATGTAATATTTTTAAACTACACAAAACCAACAACAAATTTTGTAACTGATAATTCTGCAAATTTAAATCAATTATCTAGTTTGCCAGCTCCCTTAAGAGTTACAAATTTACTAACTGACAATCAAGCACCTTCATTAGATTCAGGTTCAAGTTATGTTGAAACCACTGGTAAAGATATATTCCTTAAGTTTACTGAAAATAATTCAAGGCCTTTACTTCCAAGTTCAAATGCCCAATTGTTTAAAGTATTTATTGACGGGCAATTTACTCCATATAAAACTGTTACTACACTTGGTGTTGGTGTAACTCAAGACATTAAAATATCTCTTCACAATAGAATTTACTCAGATAGTGTTGTAAGTATTGGGTATAGCGGTAATGGTTCAACGTATTCACTTAGAGATAGCTCAGGTAATTTTATCTCTAATTTTGAACCTACTGCTATATTGAACAATGCCACTTATGATGCGTATGGTTTCTTTGATGCTAAAGATTGGAATGATTCACTTGATAACAATACAGCATATGGATTTGGTATATCTGAGTCTTTAGTTGATGTTTTTGTCAAATCAGAATTTTATCCAAATGCTAGTGTTATTTATGACACAGAGCCTCCATATGGTGCAGTAATCTTAAACAAAAAGTCAGATGATGTTGATCCTGGAATCAAAGTTCATTATTTTTCAGGATTAGGATATTCTAGCGTTACAGTATCAGAACAATCATCTTCAATTGTTGATTTTGAATTAGAGAATTTACAAAACGCTTTTCAATTTTATTCAGACAGAGATCAAAATATTTCAACAATTAAAGTTAAGTTAAAAAAGACTGGAAATATTTTGAACATGGGTGACAGCATTACGATGTCTGTTTACTCAACTACAGAGGCAACTAATACACCTACTACATTATTGGGGACCTTGAGTAGTGTTCAAGTATCTGAACTTACAACTTCATATGCTATTTATTCTTTTACTACAGATGCTATTTCAATTGCAGCTGATACATTCTATTGGGCTGTATTAACCTTAGATAATCTTCCGATAGCTGTAACTGGAACTGTTAGTATAGAATTAGCTACTCATGAGAAAACTGATTATGAAGTAGCTTATTTTGATGATACTGATACAAAATGGGTTAGGTTAGCTAATAGAACTGCGTATTATGATTTATCAAGTTTCAATACAGAATCACTTGAATTAAACTCAAAAGATTATCTTTTGGATATTTATGAAAATCCAATAAAGCAAGTTACTCTTTATGGTGGTGCTTCTGATTTATCAAAGTTTGAAGTTATTGGAAGTGAAAATTTCAATTATGTTCTGAAGAAATTTGATAAAGTTTATGAAGATCCAAATGATTCAGCTAATGATATTTATCCAACAATAACAAATATTGTTGTTGGAGCTACAGCAAGAAATAGTAAAACTTATGTCTTGCAAATCAAAGAAACGCCATCTTCAGCATGGAAAAATGTTTTCGAGAATGTTGCTGATACAGAAACATTAGACTATCTTAATTTCACATTCGATACTCCTTTGAAATTATATGCTGCAAGACTATTTTATAGAGGCGATTATTTCACTATTGACCAAACAGCTGACTTGACTCTTGCTGCTTATGATAAATATTCCAATGTAGTATCTGCTCAAATTTCTAGATATGCAGATTTCAGAGACGCAGCAGATTTCCAAAATGCTGATTCAAAAGGATTTATTGAATTTTCATATGGAGAAACTACTTTTTCAAATGTAGACTTAGTAAATGCTCCTTTCTTGTGGGACAAAAAGTTATTTAACACAACAGCTGAAATAAATGCAATTGTTACATTCAATGACAAAATCTTAATAGCTGCAAGTAATAAGATGTTTGTTTATAAAGATGGAGAGGTCTATCAAGTTATTAGTGAGAGCTTGGTTGATGAAAAGTATCAAATTACTTGTCTTCATGTTTACAACGGAAGGGCTTATGCTGGTACTAATAATGGATTACTTTTTGTATCTTACAATGGTGAATTCTGGAGTGTATTGAATGCTAAACAACCTTTGCAACAAACCGCCTACAAAACAATAAAGCCTATAACATCATTAGCTTCTATCGGTGAAGATCTTTACATTGGAACAACTAAAGGTGATACTTCTGTTGCTTCTGTTTACAAATACAATGGTGCAAAACTAGAAAAGATTAGAGACTTCAGCTCTTATGATCAAGTCTCAAGTCTTGCAGCAAAAGACTTTACTTTATTTGTTGGATTAGGCGGAGCATTTGGTTCAGATGCTAGTGCTATATATAAGTACACAAATTCTGAGTGGAATCAAACATTAACTTCTGATTTTGATAACGTAGAAGCACTAAGTAGATCAGTTACCAGAGCATCCTTACTTGCAGCATTTAGGGGTGGTCAAATTTGGGAATTGACATATCAAGATAATGTTCCTAAAACATGGAAAAAGATTTTTGATACATATGCAGATCATGTATTTGCAATTTATGATGATCCTAATGGTAACTATGTTTATGTTTCCACCGACAATGGAGTGTATGGTTATTTTAGATCTGCAAATGGCTTCAAAAAAATAACATCATACAATTATGAAACCAATCTTCTGAACAAGACATTCAGATCTTACACTGCTTCAACAGGAATTACATGGACAGATATAGCTGATATAGAAAGCTACAATTATATAGCTGGATATGCACAAACTACTGCTGTAAACTTTGGAGGATCTGGAACTGCAATCACATTCCCTTCAGGTTTTACATATCCATCTTTGACTCTAGAAGGTGCAATTAAGGCTGAAAAAGATGGTGCTTGTACATTTAGAGTAGATTCAAGTGTAGGATTCAACTTGTTCTTGAATGACACTATCCAGATAAATAATTTCAAGAGCACAACAACATTAGAAACAAAATTTTCAACTAACACATTCACTTTATCTGAGGGTGATTATGTAAAGTTCAAGCTTCAAACTTATAATAATGTTGGTACTGGAACTACTCTAAGGCTTTACTGGCAAAAAAGTTCATCTGATCCATATGAGCTTATTCCAGCCACACAATTCTTTGGTGTAAGTAAAGTCAAATCTGTTTCATCTATTGGAAATACTTTTTATGGTGCTGGACAAGATGGTTCAATCTATCAGTTCTTGCCAACCCCGTATGAAGACAATACAAGAAATGTTTATGTAAGGTTCAAGGATCAAGCTGGCAACGTTCAAGGTATTGTTCTTCCTGCTCACACTCAACCATTTGAATTGCTTTCAGACAAATTATTACAAACTTCAAATGTTTCAAATAATCCAGCTTCATTTATTCAAAATGAGATTACTAGTGTAGTGTCAAATTCTAACACTACAATCAATCCTGTCACTGGTGAAAAACAAAACAGTAACAATAATTTACCAACACAATCTCAAGTGAATAACAATACAACCACTAACACCAATACAAACACTAATACTAATAATCAAGTATTGAACACAACAAACAACAATGGTGTTATTTATCAGATTGTCAAAAATGCAGATAACTCTTTGTCAAGAAGAAATGTTTATATACCACCATCAAGACTTTATCCTATTTATGCTCCTGATAGAAAAATTAGAGAGCATGGAATTTATGAGCCTCAACCTATCTATGTGCCAAATTTAATAGGTTGGAGTGAATTGGTAGCTTTGATTTTGAATAAATATCCAGCAACTCCAGACAGTAATCTTGATAATGGAACTGCGGTAAATATTTACATCAAATCAGGTGACACAAGGTCTGCATGTTTAGCTGCAAATTACAGCACTGCATCCTCATTGTCTTCAATAAATGATGCTTTTGCTTCAACAACTGCTCAATCATTAAGTGTTGATTTATCTTCATATTCTGGAAAATGGCTTCAATATAAGGTGGAATTAATAACATCTTCTAAAAATCTTACACCAGAATTGCTTTCTGTAGCGTTAACTTATAATGCATCTCAAGGTAGTTATTTCTTCACAAGAATGTTTGACACAGAGAACTATGATTCAACAATTCCAAAAATTAAAAGAGGTTTGCTTACTTCTAATGAATTAAAGAATAATGGAAGTATAGTTTACGGATATACAACAACCGATGCCACTAATGAAACATTTAATTTTGATAATTACACAATAATCACACCTAATAAAACGTTTGAATTATCAGAGGCATCTAGCAAAATTAGATTTGGTATATTGCTTACTTCTACATCCAGCACTCCTTCTATAGTTTATGATTTTGCCGTACAACTTGATATAGGAGATGCTAATATCAAATTTATGCCTGAGTTGTAGCTAATAAATGTCTAACAGAACAAGTTTATATAAATTTTTATATTCTCAATTTGGAGATATATGGTATCCTGGTTACGATTATGAAAACATGCTGACTGTTGAAAGTCAGTTTTCAGGATTGTATTCATTCATAAAACCTGGAATTTTGTCAGGTTGGGATGTCACTAAACTTGTTGATAGTAGAGCAGATCAACTTCTTTTACTAGATGGATATAATGCAAATTCTAATAGTGAATATGGTGTGAAACTACAAGAATTAAATTTTGAATTTATCATCACAACTAAAGCTGCAACCACTGCAAATATAACTCTTTCTGGTGAGCAAACAATTGATGGGGTGGCGATATCAACTGGCGATATTGTACTCGTTAAGAATCAATCAACTTCTGCAAATAATGGCATTTATGTAGCTAGTTCATCTACATGGTCAAGACATAGCAGCTTAAACTCTTCCTCTGATTACACCTCAAATTTTATTGTTTATGTAACATCTGGTTCAAGTAATGAAAAAACATTATGGATTGGAGCAGTTACAAGTGATAATTTTTCACTTGGGTCAAGCAATTTATATTTTGACAATGCATTTAAACAATGTGTAAAAGTTTCTACCGGAAGAGGAATTGTTTCAAAATTTTCAGCTAAAACAGAGAAAGTTTATTATTTTAGATATACTTCAAACAACACATATTTTGCTTGGGCTGAACCTGGATTATCAACACTAAAGGATGAATATTGTAATATCATATCTCCTCAAATTCCAGATGAAAAATATGATTCATACAATGAAGCAACATATTTAGCTTCTATTATTGTAGAGCCTGATACAACTTACAGTGATCTCAAAATTGTATCTGATATTCTTTACACAGAAAAAAGAAATCAAATAAGTTCAGATCAGGGCGAGTTTCAAAAGAATTTACAACAAGCTTATCTTTCTCATAAACATTTGGGTGGAGCTAATCCAGAACAAATCAATCTTCAAAATTATGTTTACCTGAGAGCATTCAATTATGATAATTTTGAAAACAATTTTGGGTCTTCAATTTTTGTTCTCAGATCTTTAGAGGGAGCTTTATTTTTAGAAACTTTAAATAATTATGGGACTCCAATTGTTTCTCTCGACGGAACTGAATTAGATCAAAATGAATATGCCTTTGATTCAATAAGTGGATATTTAAGACTTTTTCTCAAAACAAGCATAAAGCCAACATCTTCCCTATTTGTAATTCTTCCAAAAGCCAAGAGAGTTACATTAATTGGAATAAATGCTTCTTTCCAAAAACTCACCACATCATTAACGCTTGAATCATATGTATTGTTATCTGATGGAAATATAACTCAAAAAGTAAATGATGATGGCTCTATTTCAGATATTTACTCAAGATTTGTTTGGTCAAATTATAAATACAGAGAAGCCAAAGTATATTTAGCTGGAGATTTAGTATCAAGTCAACATTACAATATAAATCCTAGCTCTGGCACAATTTACATAAACAGATCTTTGCCCAATTATGATAACTACACATTTGAAGATTTAGTAGTTTATATTGATGAAAATTTTGATGAAGTTTCTGGATTACTTAATAATAAAAATATTAATAACTTAGATGCTGCTCAAATCATTTCTGGAAAAGTAAGCCTCAATAACTTAAAGCTTTATCATTCATCTAGAAACAGATATAAAGAGTCATTAACTTTTACTCCTGAAAAGTATTTGATAGCTGGAATTGGTAGAACAATTCTCTATCCATATAACACATCTTCAAGTTTGCAGTTTTCAGATTCTATATCTAAAATTTATGAATCCAACAACATCAATTCAAATATAAGTTATTTGTATGCCTCAAGTAGTAGAGGATTGCATTTACTAAATAAGATAAATAATTTAGCCACTTTAGATATCACTTGGAATAATGATTTAGGCAAAATTAAAGAAATTTTAGATGACAATTATCTTGGATATAACTATTTCAAAAAAACTTATTTCCTTACATATGATGGAAATATTTACAGTAAAAATGCAAGTGGTGTAAATAAGGTAAAGCTTCCAACAAATCTTGCCGGATTAGCCTTCACATCTTCAAGTCTTTATGTTTCTACTGATAAATTACAATTAGGATCTGGTTCAGCAACAACATATGCTTACAGAAATTTTATTTACACTGGCAATTTAAGCGGTGTTTATTATTCTATTATAGAGGATAGTCAAGCAGAGAATCAATGGAGTTGGAATGAAGTTTCTAGCATAAAAAATTCATCTGGCGCTATCGAAAACTTTTTTGATAATGTTGTAGATATTAAAGAAATTTCAACCCTTAACACTGAATTTGTAG
>JACCDP011510961.1_pt1 | contig 16642 bp, 14 predicted proteins | sample 7445841 | NCBI WGS metagenome assembly JACCDP01 (sample SAMN15323441, study PRJNA562643) | freshwater metagenome | isolation source: river surface water | place: USA:Blue River Watershed | collected 2017-08-17 | reverse complement strand
GTATTTTTTCATGCGTTTTCATCGGGCATGATTTGTCTGGCAAAAGCTTGAAAATCAATTTATAAATATCAATTTATTTTCAAATATGAATATTTAGGACTGTGTCATAGCGCCTGGTTTGGGCGCGGCTGTCGATGGGCTTTTGAAAAGCCGACCTGCGGCTGGTGATGAGCATCTACGTCGCCCTGAAACAACAAGCAGACCATCTTGCCGCTGATACAGGATGTCGATACTTAAATAACCATTTATAAGTATTAAATTCACTTATTTCAAATTTACAAATACCAAACAATTCATCTGATGAATTGATCTGGTTTCCTTCGCATGCAATCCGTCGTTTTCAAGGCTGTCACCCACACCACCAGCAAACTGGCTGCACTCACGGCGGCAGCCAGTGTGACGGCCTGTGGCGGTGGCGGCGACATGAACACCGACGCGCCGGGCAGTGCGAATCGACAAAACAGTGTGCTCGGCCAGCCAGCGCAGACCGTGACTGAAGCGGCGGCATCCCGCTTTTTGGGTCACGCGGCCTGGGGCGGCAACCCCAGCGCCATGGATGAGGTGATTGGCTGGGGCATGGAGGGTTGGTTGGATGCGCAATTGGCCTTGCCCATCAAAGAAACGTTTGTCGAGTGGTTGGTGAGAAGGGGGTATGGCAAGAAGGGCAACTCCAGTTCTCAAGGTTTGTATCCTGGTTTATGGCGAAGGTTGATGAGCAATCTCGACCCTGATCCACAGTTCAGCAACAACGATGCGGTCAGACAAAGAATGGCCCTGGCTTTGAGCGAATTTTTTGTTTGCTCATTCGACAAATTGATCACAGGTGGTTATGGCCAATTCGCCATGGCCTATTACTGGGACATTTTGGAGAAACATGCGTTTGGCAACTTTCGCGCCCTGTTGGAGGAGGTGACCCTCAACCCTGCGATGGGGTTCTTTCTCAATACCAGAGGCAACACCAAAGCCACTCCCGGTCGTGTCCCCGATCAAAACTATGCCCGCGAAGTCATGCAGTTGTTCAGCATTGGACTGCATGATTTGAACCCTGATGGCACTGAAAAAAAAGACGCTCAGGGGCAGCCCATCGAGACTTACACCAACGAAGACATCGAAGGCTTGTCCAAGGTGTTCACCGGGTGGAACACAGATGGCTCCTTCAAAACAGCCGTTGACGCTGCATTTTGGAGTTATGGGCAAACGATGGCCAACCCCATGGTGCTGAATGAAAGCTTGCACAGCCCGGAAGAAAAAAAGTTTTTAGACACCGTGATTCCTGCTGGCACCAACGGCAAAGACAGTTTGAAAATAGCCTTGGACGCTTTGTTCAACCATGCCAACACCGGACCGTTTTTCGCCAAGCAAATGATTCAACGCTTGGTCACCAGCAACCCCAGCCCTGCCTATGTGCAACGTGTGGCCCAGGTGTTTGCCAACAACGGTCAAGGCACGCGTGGCGACTTGAAAGCGGTGTTCAAAGCCCTGTTGCTTGACCCCGAAGCGCGGCAGTTTGATCAGGGCGGCAGCAGCAACAGCTTTGGCAAACTGCGCGAGCCCATGGTGCGCTTGATTCAATGGGCCCGCACTTTTTCAGCCACGTCTGTGTCCGTTGAAAAAGACAAAGAGTGGGAGATTTACAACCCCTTCATTCATTTTGAATCAGAGTTGGGGCAAAAGCCCATGTTCGCCCCCAGCGTGTTCAATTTCTTCCGCCCCGGCTACACCCCACCCAACAGCGGTATTTCGCAGCAGGGCTTGTTGGCTCCGGAATTTCAAATCCTCACCGAACCTGCCATCGTGGGTTATGTGAATTTCATGCAAAAAATGGTGAGCAACCATGAAGCCATTGCCAAACCCCCGGGTTATTTGGTGGCCGATTACAGCGCTTACGTTGCGATGGCTATCGACCCGACATTGCTGCTGAACAAACTCACGGTGTGCTTGGCGCCCCATGCTTTCAATGCCTCGCAAATCAACACCATGGCCGTCATGTTGGCGGGTATGCCCGATGACCCTGCCGGTTTGAAAAAACGGGTGTACACCGCGGTGTGGCTGATCATGTGTGTCCCCGATTATTTGATTCAAAGGTGAGCCATGAACCCACTCTCTCAAGCCACGCGACGTGCATTCATGCAACAAGGTGCCGCCTTGGCATTCACCCATGCTGCGGCACCCTTGGCTGCGAGCTTGACGCTCTTGAACAACGCAGCCGCAGACACCGCCACCGACTACAAAGCCTTGGTCTGCGTGTTTTTATACGGGGCCAATGACCATTACGGCACGGTGGTGCCTTACACAACGAACACGCACCAAGCCTATTGGCAGATCCGCGCACCCAAAGACTCGAAATCCATCGGCGACTATCTGGGCATTGCGCTGCCACGTGAAAAATTATTGCCCCTGACCGCCCAAAACAGTTCAGTGGTTCTCGATCACGCCCTACACCCTTCCATGACCGGGATACAGGGATTGTTCAAAGCCAACCGCGCAGCCATTGTGCTGAACGTGGGGCCCTTGATCCATCCCACCACCTACACCACCTTCAAAAATAAATCGGTGCCACTGCCCCCCAATTTGCTGTCTCACAACAACCAGCAAGCCTATTGGCAGACCGCGTTCAGAGGAGAGGGTGCGCCCACGGGCTGGGCTGGTCGCATGGCCGATTTGTTTTTAAGCCAAAACAACAACGCCAGCCTGACGTGTGTTTCCTTGAATGGCGATGCGCTGATCTTGTCGGGTCATCAAACCATCTCCACCAAGATGAGCACCACAGGTGTGTCAACCTTGAATGCCCTGAATACAAACACGTTTGGCAACACTGCGGCAGCGTTAGAACTGCTGAAAACCATGTCCATGAGCAGCAGCGACCACATGATGCGCACGCAATACGCCCAGGTCATGCAGCGCAGTTTGGACACCTACAGTCTTGTTGCGGGCAGTGTGGGGACTTCCGCCATCACGGATGCCTCTTTGGTGTACATGCCCTCTGCGCACGCGCACTTGCCCAACACCAAATACAACAGTTCAAACACCAGAATTGAATCTACTCCCTTGGCCGCGCAATTGGAAATGGTGGCCCGCATGATCCAGCAAGGCCCCAACTTGGGCTTGAAACGCCAGGTGTTCATGGTGGGGGTGGGTGGTTTTGATTTGCATGACAACCTGCCCACACAGCACCCGCTGTTGCTGAAGATGGTCAGCGACGCCTGTGCTGAATTTGATACAGCCATGGTGAAGATGGGTGTCGGCGACAAGGTGACCACTTTCACGGCCTCCGACTTCGGCCGCACTTTGGCGTCCAACGGTGACGGTTCGGACCACGGCTGGGGCAGCCATCATTTCCTTGTGGGTGGTGCTGTCAACGGCGGGCGGTTTCACGGCACAGCGCCAGCGATTGCTCTCACACACGAGCAATCCATTGGGGGAGGCATCTTGATTCCCACCACGTCCCTGGAACAAATGTTCGCGCCGGTGGCACGCTGGTTTGGCGTGTCTGACAGCAACCTGAGCACGGTCTTTCCCAATGTGGGCCACTTCAACATCAACAGCCTCGGTGGCTTGCTCAAGCAGACGACCAAACAGACGTGACTTTCACGCGGGTGCGGACCTGTGCAACACCAGTCGTTGCACTTCACCGCGCAAGCGCTCCAAATCAAACGGCTTGAGCAACAAGCCATTCAAGCCTGCTTGCTGAAACCGCAGCAAATCAGGCTCACTCACATTGGCGGTCAAGCCCAGCACCGGCAAGCCCCGAATGTGGGGCGCATCCGCTTGGCGCACCCAATGCATGGTTTCGATGCCATCCATCACCGGCATGACCATGTCAATCAACATCAAGTCATAGGGCTCGCCAGTTTGCAAGGCCTGCGTGGCCTTGGCCCCGTTCTCGCATTCATCGACCATGCAACCGGGCCAGTGTTGTTGCAACACTTGTTTGGCCAACAAGCGGTTGACCGGGTGGTCGTCCACCACCAAAAAACGCAAATGGGGCAGATCGGTGCTGGGCACAGGTTCAGCCATCGCTTGACGGCCCGCAGGGGCGGGTTGGTTGCGCAGTGGCAACCAAAACCAAAACGTGGCCCCAACGCCTGGCTGACTGTCCAAGCCCATGTGGCCATGCAGCATTTGCACCAGCCGCAATGAAATCGTGAGGCCCAAACCACTGCCACCGTATTGCGATTGGATGTGGGGCTGGGCTTGGCTGAAACGTTCAAAGATTTTCTGTTGTTGATCGGCGGCAATGCCAATGCCGGTGTCTTGCACTGAAAACTTCACCCCACCATCCACGGCTTGCACCCGCAACAACACGCTGCCGTTGTGCGTGAACTTGATGGCGTTGCCCAGCAAATTCACCAGCACTTGCATCAGCCGATGCCGATCCGTGTCCACCCACGGCGGTACGCCCGGGTCCACCTGGCACGCATAGTGCAGCTTGGTGCTTTCAATGCGTGGCTTGAACAATTCAAAGGCAGCCATCACCGTGGCTTGCAACTCAAAGCGCTCCACCCGCGCCGTCAGTTGGCCGCTGACAAACTGCGAATAGTCGAGCACATCGTTGATCACGGTCATCAAATGGTCGGCCGATTGCCTGGTGTAGGCCAGCACTTTTTCGGCTTGTGGTTTGTTTTTCACGCGGTCGAGCAACAAAGCGTTCAAACCCAGAATGGCGTTCATGGGGGTGCGCAACTCGTGGCTGACGGAGGCGATGAAATGCTCGCGCATTTGCAAGGTGTGTTCCAACTCGGCTTGTTTGGCTTGCAATTCACGTTGACGTTGTTGACTCAAGAGCAACGCTTGGTTGTACTTGTCTTGAAAAAAACGCGGCACCAGAAAAATCACCAACATGGGTGCAACCACCGCAATCAATGACAACAAGGCGCGGTCTGGACCGGTGGCTTGCAGCGCCGCTGCGACGGGCATGAAGCCTTCCCACGTCTGCCCCAACAACGCCAAGATGATCAACCCCAGCCAAATGAAACCCAGCCGCCGACTGCCCATGTAGTACTGCATCACCATCATCACCAGCAGCCAGTTGTTTTTCAAGGAGAAAACACCGCCATCCATCCACGTGATGATGGAAATATGCACAAAGCCAATCCACAAACCAATCTGCGACAAGGTGCCGATCGAGAGTTTGAATCTGAAAATCATGAGCAACAAGATCAGCAGGCAGCCGATCATGACATTCAATGAGACGCGGGTCACCGGGTCTTTGGTGACCGCCAAGCTGGTGAGGCTGGACAAGATGGCAATCACAATCACCAAGATGGCATAGGGCATCTTGGGGTCGTCAAACCGATTGGCAAAGTAGGTTTGCAGCCGCCTCCAAATTGTGGCTGGCGAGGGTGGCGTGCTGGGCCATTGGCTCATGGCGCGTCCCTGTGCGCAGCGCTTGCCAAAGCTTGACCCAGCCAATACTGGAGGGTGGTTTGCACGGTGGCCCCGTCCATCGGCTTGGACAACACATCGTTCATGCCCGCTTCCAGGCAATGGTCTCGGTCTTTTGGCGTGGTGTTGGCCGTCAAGCCAATGATCGGAAGATTCGCAACGTCAACCCGCGTTTGTTGGCGAATCAGACGGGTGGTTTCCAAGCCATCCATGCCCGGCATCACCATGTCCATCAACACCAGGTCAACGTGCTGTGTGTCCAGCAGTTGCAGCGCTTGCTCGCCGCTGGACGCGGTGGTGATGTCAGCCTGGGGCCACATTTTCTTCAGCACCAGACTGGCCACCAATTGGTTGACCGCATTGTCATCGACCAACAAGAAGCGAACTGCCGCGCTGTTGTCCAGCGCGACAGAAGTGGGGTGCGCGGCCAACAGGTTCAATTGCACCGGTTTCAAGGGCAATTCAAACCAAAACAGGGCCCCTTGATGGGGCCGGCTTTGCACCCCAATGCGACCGCCTTGCAAGCTCACCAAGCGTTCGCAAATGGCCAAACCCAAACCCGTGCCGCCAAAAGCGCGTTTGGTTTGCACATCGGCGTGTTCAAAGCGCTTGAACACGTCCTCTTGGCGCTCCAGGGGAATGCCACGTCCGCTGTCTTCAATCTCAAAGCGAATGAACCCATGGGCATCAGCGACCCGCAGTGTGATGTGCCCGTGGTCGGTGAACTTCACCGCGTTGTCCAACAAGTTGTCCAGCACTTGTTGCAGCCGCAAAGGGTCCAGCAGCACCGCCGTGGGCAAGCCTTCATCCACATGCACAAGCAGTTGCAGTTGTTTGGCCGCTGCAAGCGCTTCATGGGTTTTGAGCATGTGGCGCAAGCCCTCGTCCAACAACAAGGGCTTTTCCGACAAGGCCAAGCGGGCGGCTTCGAGTTGCGAGAAATCCAAAATATCGTTGACCAAGCCCAGCAGTTGTTGTGTGGATTCACCAATGTGCTTGGCGATTTGCGCGTTGTCGGGTTCATCCGCCAGTTCACTCAACAGCACGCCGTTCAGGCCCAAGATGGCGTTCATGGGGGTGCGCAACTCGTGGCCCACGGATGCAATGAACTCGTCTTTGTGGGACTGCGCTTGCAGCAAAGCTGCTTGTGTGTTTTCAAGCGCCTCATTGCTTTGCGCCAATGCCGTCATTTGCTGGTTGTGCAAACGGTCGTAAAAATTGACTGCCAACATCAAGCTGATGGCCACATTGATTTTGTCGGTCAAGACCCAGGGAATGATGGCCGCTTCTTTCAGCACGGCGCCCGAGACCCAGCCTTGCAAAACAGCGACATACTCCAAGCCGCACACGCACAAAATGAGGCCCAACCAAAGCAGGGCCGCCCGGCGATCAAGCAGCAACAAGGCGGGCACCGCCAAGATGGTCATCCACACCATGGCCGGTGAATTGATGCCCCCGGTGTTGAGCGTCACATAGGTCATGAGCGTCAAAGCTGTCAACAAGGCCAGATGGCTGATCAATTTGATGTGGCGTTGAAACGGCACCACAGCGGCCAAGCCCCAAAACGCCAACACGCCCAGCCAGTTGGCATCGTGGTTGTAGTCGGGTTGGTGGACGAAGACAAAAATCAGGGAATTCGCGCCAGCACCCACCAAGCACGACAGCAACAAAATTTGCGGGTGCGCCCTCAGCCGCTCTGTGGTTGTCAGCAACCAAGTCCAAACGGGGTTGGGGCGGAGCGTGGCCATGCTCAATCCTCGGCTTTGCGGGCTTTCTTGCGCGAGGCACGCTCGGCATCGGCTTGCTTGCCCTCTTTCAACCACTGGGCAAATTCATCTGGAGTTTCCAGCGTGACCAGCCCCAAGGCGTTGGCGCGGAAATCTTGGATGACGATGTTGGCGGCCTTGGTGGTGTTGATGCGACCACCACTTTGCACCGCACCTCGATGTCGGCCAATGGCGTTCAAGGCTTGTTCATCGTTCATGCCTTGCACGTCGAGCTTGTAGCGTTCAAGCAGCGCCTGCGGATAGTTGGGAATCAGGTAGTTCAGCAACGCCAGTGCCACCACTTCTTCATCAAACGCGTTCACACCAATCGCACCACTGGCGGCCAAATTGAAACCGCTTTGCTCGACGATGATGCGTGGCCACAGCACACCGGGGGTGTCGAACAGATAAAACCCATCGGCCAAGGTGATGCGCTGCTCGGTTTTGGTGATGCCCGCTTCATCGCCAGTTTTGGTGGCGCGTTGGCCCTTCAAGGTGTTGATCAGGGTGGACTTGCCCACGTTGGGGATGCCGCAAATGAGCACCCGCATGGGCTTGACCATGCTGCCGCGCAAAGGGGCCAAGGCATGGCAAGCGTCCATCAGGGCTTTGGCCGGCGAACGCATGCTGGTGTCCAAGCCCATCGCCTTCACGCCGGGCAACGCGTTGTAGTGGGCCAGCCACAAGGCGGTGCGATCTGGGTCGGCCAAGTCTTGTTTGCTCAGCACTTTGAGGGCGGGCTTGCCTTTGATGAGTTCGGCCAACATGGGGTTGGCGCTCGAGCCAGGCAGGCGTGCATCCAACATCTCGATGACCACATCGATCTCTTTGATGCGCTCCCCAATCGCCTTGCGCGTGAGGTGCATGTGACCTGGAAACCATTGAATCGCCATAAAGCGCAGACATCCTTGAACAGAAAGCCTGCATTGTCAGCGAGTTCAGGCCATGGTGAACAATAGCTGCATGAATTGCACACAAGTTTCATGTTGAGCGAGCCAGCACCTGCGGTGGTCCACTGGACCGTCGATGGCCAAGCGCAGCAGGCTCAATGGCACGCCGACAACGGCTTGAAGCCGCCCAAACGGATGGTGGTGGTGGATGACACCCTCAATGCCGATGCGGCGTACCGCATGGCCTGCGAGGGCACGGGCTTGCTGTGGCAAGGTGATTTTCAAAATGCCAAGCAGTTGCTTCAAGCCCTGGTGCGCCGCGTCGACAAACCCCAGCGCATGCCCAAACAGGCGGCAAGCGCTGCCGCGAAGCATTTGACGGCGGCTGCATTTCACGCCCATCGCCAAGCGCAAGCCCAGCGCAGCCGGGTGTTGAATCAGTTGTTGCTGCGATTGGATGGTGACTACGTTGTGCATTTGCGCCGCGCCCCCGATGTGCGCTTGGCCGTTGAACAAGCCATCGGCCCCTCAGATGGCCAAGCCCGCGTGATGTCATTGCGCAGTTTGCAAGGCATGGTGGGCGCTTTCGAGTGGCGCAAGCATGGTTTGGACATACCTGCTTTGGGCATCGAGAACAACCGCATCCATGCGCATTACGGCGTGTTCGCACCGGTGCGTGGTGAATACCTCGGTTTGGTGGCGCAAGCGCCCTTGCCAGCGGCTTTGCAGCAGCATGGTGTGGCCATCGAGTTGGGTGTGGGCACGGGTGTGTTGTCCGCGCTGTTGGTGCGGCGTGGCGTGGCGAAAGTGTTGGCCACCGATGTCTCGGACCGCGCCTTGGTGTGTGCAAATGACAACTTGGCGCGTTTGGGCGTGGCTTCCAAGGTCACGCTCTTGAAGACCGATGCCTATCCGTCAGAAAAAGCGGCTTTGGTGGTTTGCAATCCGCCTTGGTTGCCTGCACGTGCAACCTCGATGCTGGAGCAAGCGGTGTATGACGAGAACAGTGGGATGTTGCGGGGGTTCTTGGCCGGACTGTCGGCGCACCTGGTGCAAGGTGGCGAGGGCTGGCTGATTGTGTCGGACTTGGCCGAACTGTTGGGCTTGCGCAGCCGCGAAAACTTGCTGCAATGGATTGAAGAAGCGGGCTTGCAGGTGCTGAGCCGTCTGGACACCCCACCGAAACACGGCAAGGTGCAAGACCGCTCAGACCCGCTGCATGCGGCCCGCGCCAAAGAAACCACGTCGCTTTGGCGCTTGACGCATCAAAGCTGATTACTGCTTGGCTGCTTCGACTTGAATCAGCAACTTGACTTTGTCAGGGATGCCAAAGTCGATGCCCCATTTCATGCCCCAGTCGCTGCGCATGATGGTGGTTTCAAAGTCGCCGCCACACACTTCACGCTTGAGCATGGGGTGGTCGTAGCAGTTGAAGTTGGTGGCTTTCAACACGACGGGCAAGGTTTTGCCGAGCATGGTCAAAGAACCAGCGACTTCAGACACTTTGTCGCCGTTGAAGCTGAATTTGTCAGCGCTGAAAGACATGGTGGGGTGCTTGGCTGCGTCGAAAAAGTCGGGCTTTTTCAGGTGGGCGTTGAAGGCCTCGGTGCCGGTGTTGATGGAATCGGCTTGGATGGTCAACTTCACTGAGCCTGTTTTGGCGGCACGGTCAAATTGCACCACGCCTTCTTTTTTGTCAAAGCGGCCACGGTTGGTGGAGGTGCCAAAGTGGGTCACTTCAAAGGTGACAAAGGTGTGGGTGGGGTCGATGTTGTAGGTGGCTGCTTGGGCTTGTGTGCCGGTGAAAGCGGCCACAGCCAGGGCGGCTGCAAGAACGGTAGTGCGCATGGAAAAACTCCTGTTGGTTGAGGGAAAGGGAAACTTAAAGCTTGGCAACACCGGTGAGTGCAAATTTGAATTTCACTTGCACGTCGTCAGCCACCATCGAGGTGTCTGACCATTCGTTGTCGCCAATTTTGAAGGCCAAGCGCTTGAGTGCAAAAGCGCCGACCGCTGTGGTGTTGGCACCCGCTTGGGTGAGGGTGACGGGGACCAGCACAGTTTGCGTGGCGCCTTTGATGCTGAGCTTGCCAGCCACTTCAAACTTGCCTGCACCCAAGGCCTTCACCGAGGTGGATTGGAAGGTGGCTTGCGCGAACTTGGCGGTGTTGAACCATTCCGCTTTCGGTAACTCGGCATCGGTTTCTTTCACACCCAGCGTGGCACTGGTCATGTCCACGGTGAAGGCGATGTTGGCTTGGTCTGGCTTGCTGGGGTTGAAGGCGATCTTGGCGCTGAACTTTTGAAAGCGGCCTTCCACGGGGACGCCCATTTGCTTGCTGACAAACACAATTTCACTTTGGGCGGGCACCAGTTGTTGGGCCATGGCGGGCAGGCTCAAGCCGAAGAACACAAACGTGATCCATCCGTGGATCCAACGAGAAAAATTCAAAGAGGTCATTTCAGTGGGTTCCAGGAAGCATGCGTTGAATCAGGCGGTGTTTGTGCAGCCATTGGTGTTGGATGGCGGCGGCCACATGCAGCACCACCAGGGCCATCATCGCCATCGCGCTGATTTCGTGCCAAGGCTTGATGAGTTCGGCCAAGGCTTTGTCCACCGGCACAAAGTCGGGCAGGGGCCACACGCCAAACACCACGATAGGGAAACCTGCGGCTGAGCTGTAGGCCCAGCCGACCAAGGGCACGATGAAAAACAAAGCGTAAAGGGCATGATGGGTGGCGTGGTGCGCCACACGCTGCCAGGCTGGCATGGTGTGCACCAAGGCATTGGGCAACGCGGGTGGGCGATGCGTCAAGCGCCACACCAAGCGCAACAACGACAGCGTCAGCACGGTGATGCCCGCCCATTTGTGCCAGTTGTAGAGCTTCAAGCGCAGGGGTGAGATGGGCAAGTCCGTCATGTACAAACCGATGCCGAACATCCCGAGCAAAGCCAATCCCAACAGCCAGTGCAAGACGATGGCGGGCAAGGTGTAACGGCTTGTTTCTAGGGTGTCAGCAGATTCCATGGCCGCAAGTGTAGGGGCCTGACGAACAAAACTATGAAATTAATTTGACGAAATCAATCAAATAGATTGATTGATGAAGTGCCTTATCGACGCCGTCCACCACCACCCAACAAGCCCCCCAGGACGCCACGCACTATCTCGCGGCCAATCGCTGAGCCCACGGTGCGCACCGCGCTTTTCACCACCAACTGGGCGACGCCATCGTGCCGTCCACCGCGCGGCCCCGTGCTGCCAAACAAAATGTCCGACACACCAGTCGTCCAACTGCTGCCTTCGGCAGGCGCACCCGCTTGTTGCACTTGTTGTTGGGCTTGGCTCACCGCTGCTTGGTCCATGGCCGGTGCGCGCCCCTTGATTTGCTCGTAGGCCGATTCGCGGTCGATGGTTTTTTCATAAACACCAGCCACCAGCGAACGGGCCAGCAGCGCTTGGCGTTGCTCGGGACTGACAGGGCCCAATTGGCTGCCAGGTGGCAAGATGAACACCCGTTCGGTTTCTGCGGGTCGGCCTTTCTTGTCCAGCAAACTCACCAAGGCCTCGCCCACGCCCAAATCGGTGATGGCGGCTTCCACATCCAGTCCCGCTTTGGGCCGCATGGTTTGCGCCGTGGCAGCCACCGCTTTTTGATCGCGCGGGGTGAAGGCCCGCAACACGTGTTGCACCCGGTTGCCCAATTGCGCCAACACGCTGTCGGGAATGTCCAAGGGGTTTTGCGTGACGAAATACACGCCCACGCCTTTGGAGCGCACCAAGCGCACCACCAATTCGATGCGCTCCACCAGTACCTTGGGCGCTTCGTTGAACAGCAAATGGGCTTCATCAAAAAAGAACACCAGCTTGGGTTGGTCCAAGTCCCCCACTTCGGGCAGTTGCTCGAACAACTCGGACAACATCCAGAGCAAGAACGTGGCGTAAAGCCGGGGCGAGTTCATCAATTTGTCAGCTGCCAAGATGTTCACCAGACCATGGCCTTGCCCATCGGTTTGCATGAAGTCGTGGATGTCAAGCATGGGCTCGCCAAAAAACTGGTCGCCGCCTTGCTCTTCAATTTGCAACAAACCGCGCTGAATCGCGCCCACGCTGGCGGCACTGATGTTGCCGTACTCGGTGGTGAAGTCTTTGGCGTTCTCGCCCACATGCTGGAGCATGGCGCGCAGGTCTTTCAAATCGAGCAGCAGCAACCCGTTGTCGTCGGCAATTTTGAACACCAGGTTCAACACGCCAGCTTGGGTGTCGTTCAAATTGAGCATGCGCGCCAACAACAGTGGCCCCATGTCACTGACCGTGGCGCGCACTGGGTGGCCTTGTTGACCAAACACGTCCCACAACGTGACCGGGCTGGCGGCAAAAGCGGGCGTGTCCAAGCCGCGCTCTTTCAGGATGGCCGCCATCTTGTCGGACAACTTGCCCGCTTGGCTCATGCCGGTCAGGTCGCCTTTGACATCCGCCATGAAGACCGGTACGCCAATACGCGACAAGCCCTCGGCCATGGTTTGCAAAGTAACCGTTTTGCCAGAGCCCGTGGCCCCAGTGATGAGGCCGTGGCGGTTGGCCAGTTCGGGCAACAAAAAGCAGTCGGCGGTGCCACTGCGCGCAATCAGGATCGGCTCTGACATGAGGTCGCTTTCAGTTCAATCAGGGAAACACAACCGCGACAGCAGCGGTTGCAGCAAGGCTTCAGCGCAGATGGGCTTCAGCGGCATGGGTCTCGGGGTTGACGCGGCGGGCACCATTGAAGCGCTTGACCCAGTAGGCATCGTTCATGTTTTCAATTCGCACTTGGCCGCCGCTGCGGGGCGAGTGGATGAACTTGCCCTCACCAATGTAGATGCCCACGTGGCTGAAGGCTTTGCGCAAGGTGTTGTAGAACACCAGATCACCGGGTTGCAATTCGGAGCGGTCGATTTTTTCAGTGGCAGCCGCTTGGGCTTTGGCGTTGTGGGGCAGCACCAAACCCAGGGTGTTTTCATACATGGCACGAACAAAGCCACTGCAGTCAAAGCCGGCGCTGTTGTTGCCACCGCGTTTGTAGGGCACGCCCAAGTAGCCCATGGCATTCACCACCAAGTCGGAAGCTTGGTTGCCCACCGTTTGCCCCATCTGCGTGATTTGCGCCACCAAACCGCGCTCGGCCAGCAAGCTTTCTAGCTCGTCAGGAGGCGCAGTGGATGGCGTGGCGTGGGCCAAGCCCCAGCTCATCAACAGAATGAATAAGAAACGGTGCATGGGGCGTATTCTAAACACCTCAAAAAAGGGGCATGGCCTGACGCACAATCCATGTTTTTCCAAAGTCAAACTCAAGGATGGCCATGTTTCGTGCACTCATGCTTCACAAAGAACCCCAATTCAATGCATCTGTCCAACCAGTGGACGAAAGCCAATTGCCTGATGGCGACGTCCATGTGCGGGTGGCCTACTCCACACTGAATTACAAAGATGGCTTGGCCATCACCAACAAAAGCCCAGTGGTGCGCCAGTGGCCCATGGTGGCGGGCATTGACGGCGCGGGCACGGTCATTTCTTCGAGCCACCCCCATTGGCAAGCTGGCGACGCCTTTGTGCACAACGGCTGGGGCGTGGGTGAAACCCATTGGGGCTGTCTGGCCGAACAAGCCAAACTCAAGGGCGACTGGTTGGTGAAACTGCCCGCTGCTTTCACGCCACGTCATGCCATGGCGATTGGCACCGCCGGCTACACCGCCATGTTGTGCGTCATGGCCTTGGAGCAGCAAGGCGTCAAGCCCGGCAGCGGCGAGATCTTGGTGACAGGGGCCACCGGCGGCGTGGGCAGCGTGGCCATTGCTTTGCTGGCCAAGCTGGGCTATCAGGTGGTGGCCGCGACCGGCAAAACCAACGAAGAAGCCTATTTGAAAAGCTTGGGCGCGCAAAGTTTGATCGACCGCGCCGAGTTGTCAGCCGCTGGCAAACCGCTCCAAAAAGAACGTTGGGCGGGCGTGGTGGACGCTGTGGGCTCCCACACCCTGGCCAATGCGTTGGCGCAAACCCGTTATGGCGGTGCGGTGGCCGCTTGTGGATTGGCACAAGGCTTCGATCTGCCGTCCACGGTCATGCCTTTCATCCTGCGCAGCGTGCGATTGATTGGTGTCGACTCGGTCATGGCCCCGTTGGCTTTGCGCCAACAAGCCTGGGACCGCTTGGCGCAAGACCTGGACATGGCCAAGCTGGAAAGCATGATCGAAGAAGTGGACTTGGAACACGCCGCTGAAAAAGCCCAAGCCTTGATGGCAGGTCTGGTGCGGGGCCGCGTGGTGGTGAGGATTTAAGCCATGTTGCTCGATGCTGAACAAAGCCAATTGGTGCTGATCGATTTGCAAGCCCGTTTGCTGCCGGTCATCGCGCATGGCGATGAATGCCTGGCCAATGCGCTGCGTTTGGCCCAAGCCGCCAAGCTGTTGGAGGTGCCCACTTGGGGCACCGAGCAAAACCCGGGCAAATTAGGCCCCAACGACCCGGCGTTGAAAGCCTTGTGTAGGCAAACCTTGGCCAAATTGCAGTTCAGTGCGTGCGAAGAGGGGTTGACGGAATGGCTGCGCCCCGAAGCGCCGACCAAACCGCCTGCGGGCAACGCCCGCAGCTTGCCCAAGCATTTGCAAAAACCAGCGGCCAGCGCCCCAGAGCGCAACAGCGTGGTGTTGGCCGGTGTGGAGGCGCATGTTTGTGTGTTGCAAACCGCTTTGGATTTGCTGGAGGATGAATTTGAAGTGTGGGTGGTGACCGATGCGTGCAGCTCACGCACCGAGCGCAACCGCGATGCCGCCTACGACCGCTTGGCGGGTGCGGGTGCCGAACTGGTGACCACCGAAATGGTCTTGTTCGAATGGTTGCGCACCGCCGAACACCCCCTCTTCAGAGACATCCAGAGCTTGATCAAATAAAAATGAGGAGACAGCTGTGGGTTCATACGATGCGTTTTACCGCCGGTCTTTAGACGACCGCGATGGTTTTTGGGGCGAACAAGCCAAGTTGATTGACTGGCATGTGCCGCCGACGCAGGTGTGTGACTACAGCCAACCGCCGTTTGCCACTTGGTTTGACGGCGGCCTGACCAACTTGTGCCACAACGCCGTGGACCGTCACTTGGCCGAGCGCGCTGATCAGCCCGCCCTGATTTACGTTTCCACTGAAACCAACATCGAGGTCACCTACAGCTTTGCTCAGCTCAGCGATGAAGTGCAGCGCATGGCGGCCATTTTGAAGATCTGGGGTGTGGGCAAGGGCGACCGGGTCCTGATTTACATGCCCATGATTGCCGAGGCGGCCATCGCCATGCTGGCCTGCGTGCGCATTGGCGCCATCCATTCCGTGGTGTTTGGCGGTTTTGCCGCACACGCCTTGGCTTCGCGCATTGAAGACGCCACGCCGAAGTTGGTCATCAGTGCTGACGCGGGTTCGCGCGGCGGCAAGGTCGTGCCCTACAAACCGTTGCTGGACGAAGCCATCAGCTTGAGCCAGCACAAACCCGCAGCGGTGTTGATGGTCAACCGGGGCTTGGAGCCCTTCACCTCGATAGCGGGCCGCGATCACGATTACGCTTCACTGCGCACTCAGCATTTGAACGACCGTGTGCCCTGCGAATGGGTCGACAGCAAACACATCAGCTACACGCTGTACACCTCGGGTACCACCGGTAAACCCAAGGGCGTGCAGCGCGACACCGGTGGCTATGCCGTGGCTTTGGCGGCCAGCATGCAACACATTTTTGAAGGCCAACCGGGCCAGGTGTATTTCTCCACCAGCGACATCGGTTGGGTGGTGGGGCACAGCTACATCATTTACGGCCCTCTGTTGGCCGGCATGGCCACGCTGATGTACGAAGGCTTGCCCACCCGACCCGATGGCGGTATTTGGTGGCAGTTGGTCGAGAAATACAAAGTGACCCACATGTTCAGTGCACCCACTGCCGTGCGGGTGTTGAAGAAGCAAGACCCCGCGCTGCTGTCCAAATACGACTTGTCCAGCCTGAAAGCCTTGTATTTGGCCGGTGAGCCCTTGGATGAACCCACCGCGCAATGGATTGCCGATGGCCTGAAAAAACCCATCATCGACAACTACTGGCAAACCGAAACCGGCTGGCCCATCCTCACCATTGCCAACGGCGTGGAGAAAAAGCGCAGCAAATACGGCAGTCCTGGCGTGCCCATGTATGGCTTTGATGTGAAGCTGGTGGACGAAAACACCGGCGAGGCCCTGAGTGGCGCCAACCAAAAAGGCGTGGTCGTCATCGAGGGGCCGCTGCCGCCCGGCTGCTTGCAAACCTTGTGGGGCGACGACCAGCGTTTCGTCAAAACCTATTGGGAGAGCATCCCCGGCAAGCTCATGTACTCCACCTTTGACTGGGGTGTGCGCGATGAGGAGGGCTACTACTTCATCTTGGGTCGCACCGATGATGTCATCAATGTGGCCGGGCACCGCTTGGGCACCCGCGAAATTGAAGAAAGCATTGCCAGCCACCCGAATGTGGCCGAGGTGGCGGTGGTGGGCGTGGCCGATCAACTCAAGGGGCAAGTGGCCATGGCTTTCGTGGTCGCTAAAGACACCTCGGCATTGGGCG
>JACCDP010926497.1_pt1 | contig 16647 bp, 30 predicted proteins | sample 7445841 | NCBI WGS metagenome assembly JACCDP01 (sample SAMN15323441, study PRJNA562643) | freshwater metagenome | isolation source: river surface water | place: USA:Blue River Watershed | collected 2017-08-17 | reverse complement strand
TTTATACCAGTAATATCCCTCTTTACTGGGGCGTTTGTTTGTCCATTTCATTCTAGGAAATAAAGTTCGGGGATTTCTTTTTCATTAAGCAATGTCTTGTTCTTGACATCGATGACAAATCGTGCCTCTCGCCCCCCATCGTAGGACTCAGTGCCCATTTCAAGCGAATAAAACCATAGCTTATAATCATCATTATCTACTGGGGGATCAATTTCTTGCCCGCCTTCATTATAAGCAATTGCCCTAATAGGATGGAAATTATAGCCGCTGTCATTATATACGTCTTCGAATAGTAATTCAATTTTTACTACATCAGGGCCGAAAAATTTAATCGCGCCCTCACAAATCTCATCTATTTGGACTAAATCCCAATACCGAAGAGAACTGGCAAGTTTTTTAATTTCTTCGAAGGTTACTTTTCTATATGTCATATAATTATGAAATTTTCAATTTATCGTCTTTCACTTCAAAGGTTATGCTGTCGTAACGATCTCCAAAAAGCCCTTCATAAAAATCTTTAGTGTCAAAAGCCTTGAAAAAATCAACTAAGGTTTTATGAATTAGACCAAGAGCTTTATTATTCGCGTCATTATTATAAGGCTCATATTCATATTCATTACCAAGCTCGTCTTGATAATTAAGAGTCAGATCATCATAATTAAGACTAAAATAGGTCGGATCTCCATCATTAAATTCGTGATTATTGATGTGTATAGTAATACTGTCTATCTGTGATTTATATTCAGATAAGAGTACGGTAAGTCCGTCTTTGAAAATCTTTTCTAGGGCTTTTGTTTTTTCAGAAATTTGATTTTGCAATTCTTTAATTTCTGCGATTATTTCTTTATCGGTTTGTTTCATGTGAATTTTTTGTCTGTAAAATAAAAATCGTGATACCCAAAATGGATTAGCATACTTAATAACTTGGGGATAGTCAATTCTTTAGCGGGAGTATTAACCAACTTGCGATATTCATCAGAACAAACTCCATAGATCATTCCATCATAAAAACACTGTTCCGCCCGACGAAAGGGGTTATCAGCTTTTAACCCTGCCGCACCGAACAGTAAACGATGCCCATTTTCAATACTGAAATCATCAAAGGCGTCCCAAACAAATTCGCTAAATTTTTCTAAAGTAGGCAGCTCAATCTGTTTTATTGGCAGATAAGTCTTAGCTTCAGGAGAATATCCGAGATACGTGGCATATAAACACCCACCTTCTGAATATAGCTTTTCTGCTTGGCGAAAAAGATCGTCATTGAACTCCCTTCTGTAAGCGAACAACGTCTCCCTTGGTTTTTCTTCTTTAAAAAATTGGTCTTGATGTGCTTGCATATCAATCAATCAGCATGTCTGAAAGACCCCCTTTAGGGCGGAATGGCTTGTCGTTATCTTGGATAGATAAGACGGCTTTTTCACGCTTTTTTCTACGCTCTTGTATCTTCGCGAAACTAGGAGGCGAACCTTCACCATTAAGCATCCAATCGGCCAATTCCATATGCATCAAGTAATCCTGAACCGTAGGAATAAAACCCTTGAAATCTTCCATGACATGCTGCTCGCCTATGTCTCGGACGCTAACTACTCTACCATCACTGTTAGTAATAGTCACGCCAAAAATGCGTTCGCACATAAAAATTCCTTCAGCGTGATGTCTAAGGGCTCGATGCCGCGAGTCTGCGATATAAGCCTTTGATTCATCAAACCAATTATGGATTGGTAAATAATCTTCGGGATTTCCTCCCCATTTACGGACGGAACTCTGCGCATGTATGTATGGTTTGCTCATATTGAAAATTAGTTATCTAAAAGCTTGTTGGCATAGAGACTCATGAAGCTCTTCCATCTCTTCCTCGGTAAATTCATAATTACATTCACAACATTCATCGATTTTATATGAATGATCGTGAGTATCGAAGTCTGTTGAATTCTCTGCTAGACATTCTGGACAGTTATAGTAAACCGTAAGAATCATAAAATTAATTAGAAATAATTTCCGCCTCAATTACAAAATGTCTATGATTGGCTATAAAAAATTGTACGGTCGCTTCGTGCGTGGGCGGAGAAGGAGAATCAATAACTATTGAAAATTTATCGATGCCGTGCAGAACGAAAATCCTATACGATGTCCCGCCAAGATGTTCGTAACTGGTTTTATAGAAATCTATTTCTGACATAATTTATATTTTAGTAGAAGGGTCAATTTTAAAGCTGTCCGCCTGTTCCTTATTCAGAATACTGACTTGTAAGGCATAGACAGAGACCCCATCAGAGGAAATAACAAGATATTTTTGACCAGAAGAGTCGGAAACTATTTCAGTTGGTTTTAGATCTAGAAATTCATCGATAGTCACGTATTCGACTATAACATATACTAGTCACTTTGTCAACTGGATTTTGACATACTCCCAACATGCTGACAAATACTTTTGAGAAAAATTATTAGCTTGGCGTTCATATGGATGACGAGAATAAGTATAGTCTTTATCACTGTGATAGTAAATCGGTTGTAACGAATGTTTATATTCGTGCAAAAAAGTATCTAATAACATGTGAACGGTCCTATTATTAGGAATATAAAGCCAAATCTTTTTAGTGCGCCCCGATATAAACTCGCCCCTATCCGTGCCATATTCGCCGAAATAACAATAGACACGCGTCCCTTTATAACGCACCCCGAACTGCGTCACGCACCATTTTCGTGCCAATTTCACTATCAGGCGCACTTCTTTTTTAGTTAAATTAGATAATAATTGGTTAAGTGACACTATTATTATAGCGATTTATTCTTGAACTCTTTAAGTTTTTTTGTTCTATATGCCTTCAAATCGGGAGAGTCCCCTTTTTGAATAATATAACCATCCCAATCAACGATACAATCCTCTTCGTTGAACCAAGTCGTCGTTTTATAGCTATTGGTATTTTCAATAATTATTGGATAGCCATTGTTACGCATATTACTTAGGAGAATCCAATTATCTTCAATATTAGGCACTTCATCATACTTTATTAAACGCCCAGTAATGTAATAAGTGCCACCTTTAACAACCCCATTTCCGTCAGTGAATTGAAACCCAAATGGCGTAGCGTTATAGCGTTCCTTGATAAGCTTTGCCCGTTGCGTCGCCGCCTTCAAATCTCGTTTTTCTATCTCTTCGCTTGTCGTTTCGGAAACAAAAGTACCAGGGCTAATAAATCTGACAAATAATTGTTTAGATTTTTCTTTTTTTAATTGTTCTTCTAGTTCTTTGATTTTAGTGCTCATATACAATTTGAATTTGTTCTGAAAAATATGCCGACTTAAAAAGCTCAGCATGACTTCGCCCGATATCTACGAGCTTCTGTTGTCTTCCTCCGTCTGGAATCAGGACACGCGTTCCATCCAAATTAGTTTGGATAAGGACAAGATGAAGCCCTTCCGTAGATGACATCTTCATTAGAAAATATCCGTCCACAGAAGGGATTGATTGAGTAAGCTTGATTTGCATTATTTTAAGAAAACAAACCAATCAGGATGCTTGACCTCACTAACTGTATAATGGGCTGGCAAGGGTTTTGGCTCTTTATGACGAAAGAGGCGCTTCAAGCCTGTTTCTCGTAAGGGCTTATTACCGCGAGCCCAATTGACTTCTTTCTTCACGGCCATAAGATTTTCAAACCTATCCTTGCCGCCTTTGCTTTTAGGAATTACGTGTTCAATATTGGCCTGTTTGGGCGTCAATATTTCGCCAGTGTAACCGCATCTGTTTCCCTGCATCTGTAATAGAACGGCTTTAGTTGGGCGAAATCTTTTCATCGGCATTTCACCATAATTAGTGATAATAACCGTTGGGCAACGAATAGTCATACGGCTAGTATGAATAGCTTTATCTATCCCATCCCGTACTGGAAGCTTAATCCAATCCTCAAAAGACAAAGGATTAAAGCCAAGCGGAGCATTGAGATTCAAGCTGCCATCTGGATTACTGTCATAAATTACGTCCATAACCCTAGCCGAAGCCGCGTTGCTGCTCTCAATTCCGCTGTTAAGCGCAATTAAAGCATCCTTAGGGGTAGTCACACCTAAAATATAGTATCCAGCGTTTAAACGCAAGACAGTATGTTGGTATAAGAAACTCATGGGCTAAGACTATATCATCTCTCGATCGGAGTCAAGCCTTGATGCAAAAAACCCCGCAGCCTTTCGGCCACGGGGCTTTGTATTTAATTATCGAATTGTTCCGACATTTGGATATAGTCAATTAACGATTCGCTAAATCCATTAATAACCGTAAATTTATTATACCCAATACCGTTTTTCTCACAAGAAATATCCATAAGATAATTCTTCTTCCCATAGGCTTTTGCGGAGTCTGGCTTGTTGACAAGATCGCAGTCTTGCGAATCGCTTATACAGATCACCCTATCGGCGTCTTTTTCTTGTAAGTACGTATAATCCATTACTTGCTTTAAGAAAATCCCGCCGCCGCCTAATGTTTGAGCGGCCTTTATAATTTCGTCTCGCAATGCAAATCCACGGCGACCACGAATTAACTTGGTTTGATGAGTTCGGGCGCTATCGCTACCCGCCGTAGCATAAATAACAACATTTTCCGAAACTTCACGAACCAACATTGCCAAAGCCGCAGCAGCGTCAAGACGCCTAATCTCAGATTTGCCGCCTACATATCCACCCATCGATCCACTCACATCAACGATTAAAACCGTTTTCCCCTCAAGCTTCGGACGATCAGAGACACATCGGAACATTAATTCCTCTAACTCTGGCTCAAACCTAGGAGCGTAACGGGCCGCCGTAATGAATCGAAATGGTAATACCTTTTCAGGATTACAATTCTTTAATGCATTTCGGATTACGGAATCTTCAACGCCCGCCTCTTGACAGTTGCGGAGATTACGTAGAAGTGCCATTGCCCCAATCTCGCCTTCATTTAGGATGTCGGTCCAAATTTTCTTCTTATCTTTCCCGTTCGAAGCAGAAAGACGGAATTCCCAAGTGCCTTCTGGGCAAGGCAGCTTATTATCAATAAGCTTCTTCCAGAGATTTTCTTGCTTTTTAGAAGAGGGCTTCGCATGGGTCAAGAATAAAACGTCTCGCAATTTAATATCACCTGTGTTTTGGTAACGACCAAGGGCAAAAGCGTCGAACTTATCAAAAGCACGAGCCAATCCCTTTTTCACCTGGTTAGAAAGGGGCTGCTTTTTGTCGGCCCAATAAAGCGCGAGAAATTCGCTTAATTCGTCGGCCCGTTGGATGACATTATAAAGCGTATCCGCGACCAAATGTTTATGAGTATCAATCCGCGCCATCTCCCGAGTTAATAGCAATGGAACATGACGAAGCTTTTGATTGGTGCGGGCCTCTATCGCGATTTGAGCGACTTTATCAGCGGGGACTTGAGGCACTAAATTCTTAATACGATCTGCGACAGACTCCCCATCTTCGTAGAATGTATTTTCGAATAGCATACACGACATAACAGAACGTCGTAACTGCTTTTCGGCGTTGACATTAGATGCTTGAGCGCCTCCCGCTGTATAAACTGGAGACTTAACTACTTTGGTTCGCTTATTGGTCTTCATATATTTCTTTTATTAAAGGTGGGTTCGCGAAGAAGAATTGGGAGAACAAATGATATTGGCGTTTTCGTATTAGTGGTGCGATGAAACCAATATCTACACTACCCTAAATCTAATTTGCGGAACATTCGGCCACAGAATTTTTAACGTTTTACTCTTAAACTACAGCCTTTCGGCTGGCAGGGATTCGCACCCTACATCATTCGTTTATCATACGATGAAACTGTGTCCTATCACCAGCAAAACTATATTAGCTCAATTCTACTGGTTAGTCAAATATTTTCGACGGAAAAATTTTGTACCTTTTGTCCACATAAGGAATCGGAATAAATTTTAGTAACTAAAAGCGCCCCAAGAACAATTTTATTTGGCCTGCTAGTTTGCCAAAAATTTTCTTTTAGTTCATGGCCGTAAGCTAAATGTAAAAATATGCAAATAGCAGAACTGCGAGAAACGCCAGCGGCACAATGAACCAAAAAATTTTTATCTTTATGTCTTTCTGCAAAATTAAAAATTTTAAGAGCGGTATCGCCATCAATAGGATTAAAGATTAAATCTCCAAATCCAGCTTTCTTAGTCGAAGCTACGACATCCGAGAATCTAACTCGTAAAATTCGATCATTGTTCCATTCTGAATCGAATCCAATGGGGTAATATGGAAAGGCTTCTTCATTGACCGAAATACATACCCAATTATTTTCAAGTATTTTTTTATCAGCTATTTCTCTAGCAGAGACGTTAAAAGCGATTTTTTTCATGCTATTCATGATAATCCGTTTTTAAGTAAAAGTCAAAAAAAAACCGCCTAACGCAGGGCGTTAGGCGGTTTCAAGACGTAATCTAATCTATTTCTTACTTCTGCTATTAAGAAGATCTCGGGCACAGCTTTCACCGCAGACATGATACTCGCGATGTGTAGGCTCACCATATTCATCATCTCCATCTGATAAATAAAAAGCCATCGCTCCTCGTTTATATGCGTAACCTCTTCCTAGGCTTTTAGAACAAGCATCGCAGGTCGTTTCAGTCTTTGCAAGTGACTCAGTAAAATCTATTGTAACGGTATTATTCATACTATATGTTACACTATTTTATGAATTTTTTCCAAAAAAATGGCGGTAAGCAGATTTCACGCTAATCAGACGGGTTTTAAGCCGTCCCACCCGCTTTCCAAGCGGGGCCAACGCCTCGGCTGGTTTACTTACCAAAATGGCGGTAGAGTGAGGGCATCCTCCCCAGTCAGAGTGATTACTGACCCTTTCGATTTCAAGTCGAAGGCGGCACGGTTGTCCGCTTACTCTACCAAAAATTTCAAAATTAACTTAGGAAAGAAAAATTGGCGGATAATTATGGACTTGCGCCATAAGCCCCTGAGATAGTCAGTGGGCTCAATGAGTTTTCGAGACTCTTCCGACTCGCTTGTTCGGTTAATTATCCTGAAAAATTGTCTTATTGGGAGGGTCGTATTCTTTTTCGCAAATTTGACATTTAACAGATCCACGATTGGGCTTCGGATTAATGCATACTAATTTAGTCGCCCGACTACCACACTCGGGACAAACCCTCCAACTCCTCCATTTTTTAGGCTTCATAAATCATCTGGTTTATCTCCATATCTAAATTCTCTTAATTCTCTACATTTTTTGTTTGCGCTACTACATCGCCCACCAAATCTAAGACAGGATATAAACTGAATCCCAGCGTCGGGGTCCTTCTCTAGAACATTCAGTAAATTGCGTATTAAAAGTCTTATTCATTTCATTAAAGGGAAAAACTTAAACCCCTTGGGCCATTCATCCCTTGGGCAAAACACAATGGCTATCTCCATCCCATTTAAGCCCGACTCCGTGACTATAACATGGTCTGGGACATTTTTCAAGTCTTCAAATTCTTTGTCGGTTACTTCGCAAACGACCTTCCGAAAAGAGGCGGTTAGCCAATCCTGATAATTTGGGTCATTTTGGAACTTCAAATGGGCCATTAAAACGCCATGAGCGATTGCCAAAGGTTTATGGCTTGGGATACTAGATTTCACGCAAATATACATTTTTTTCATTGATTATAAAACCTTCGTCTCTTTCGAACGCTACCTTTATTTCTAGAACCAAAATTATGCGTTAAAGAATGACAGTTCGGACATATTAATTCAAGATTATTTTCTGAACAATTATCGGCTTGGCCATCAATATGATTTATTTGTAATGGGATTCTATTCGTAAATTGATTTTTCTCAGACCACCCACATTTACAACACTTGTTATTATATTTCTCAAATAAAAATCTTCTCAAATAAGAAGATACTATCGGCAGATCTGGTCGCCCAGACCACCCCTTCTCTTCTCCGTTTCTCCACTTTCTAATATAATTGATATATTTTAATTCATTTAGGCATTTAAAGCAAGATTTGCTTTTATACAATCTCCTGCCGCATGAGCATAATGGCTTAACCGTCCTAAATTGCTTACCATTGAAAGAGTTGGCACAATCTTGCGAACAAAATAAGTTTCTGTATCCTATTTTTCGTCCCCTATCAACAACGTGAGCAAATTTGAAGAACTTTTTTCCACAGTTCTTACATAAACATTCGACCTTAGAATTAAACGTCTTGTACTGCCCAGCGCATTTTTTCGAACAGAAATTGCATTTTTTTGTGCCCTTAATTGCCCTTTGGATAATATTTTTAGACTGGCTAAATTTATTTTGGCAATTTAAACATCGACACGGTACTAAGGCTCGACTAGCCAGCATATTAAAGTCGTCTTTGGATATTAACATTTCCATACTAGGCATTACACTAAATTGGAGCTAATAAACGAACTTTCTCAGAAAATAAATAAATAGAAATGGAGCTTCGTATCTCGAATCGCACGGATGTCTCCAAATTACGAATTTGGAATTTTTCTATTAAACTAACGAAGCATACAAAAGCCTTGCTGAAGGTTAAGGCTAAAATGTAGCCCCTATAATTTTTTAAATTCAATAGTTTTTTCAGTTAATAGGGCGTACTCACCATCTTTAGAGAGTCGTCCTACACAAATAAGTTTACAGGGTATATTAGGATAATCAACAACAAAATGACGATGATTGTGTCCAATTATAACTCCTTTGGTCCCTTTATCTATAGGATAAGTCACGCGGAAAGCGAATTCCTCAAACGCTTCCTCAGTGGAACTCCAAAGATCATTAGGGCGATTATGATAACATAAATAATTAGATCCATCTGGTAAATTCAACTTAAACCCAAGCGGTAATTGATTAATAAATCCCCTGTCTTGTTTGGAAAGCTCGAAGTCACCACACTCACCAACAAATTCGTCATGGTTTCCGACGAGGCAGGGGATTTTTTGGGATTGGAAATACTGAATAGATCGGCTATTACTCAGCGTCATTTTATCAAATGCGAAAGTAATATCGCCTAAGCAAATAAACTTATGTTTTGGGTAGGTCGCTTTTAGGCGATCAATATTTTCAATATTTGTATGAGTATCAGTTATAATAACTAAAGGAAACTCATTTACTGAGATTTCTTGAATTTTTTGAGTAAGCGGCTCTTTACGGCTATAAATTAGCATACAAATGGTGTACCCGCTGGGAATCCCAGCGACGCATTAAAAAAGTCTTAAACAAGTGTAAAATAAGAATATGGCACAACTAACAATTACGATCGCTAATTCGGATGTAGATCGAATCATGGACGCATTAGGCTACCAAGAAACGATAGGCGGTCAGCCAAACCCAGAAACGAAAACAGTATTCGCCCAAAGGAAAATAATAGAATGGATAAAATCTAATGTTAGACAATACGAAGGATCTGTAGCTGCTCGCGCTGCTAGAGCCTCTGCCGCAGGAAATTCATTAGACATTACTTGATTATTCGTTTGGGACAATAGCAAGTTTGCTTTTACCTTGGCTAACATGTCTCACTAGATTATCGACGCACGATATGAAATTATAATATTTTGTTTCAGAATCTAAATGCATATTAGTCCATATTTTCTTATTAGGGACACCTAACATCACGAAACATAACCCATCATGTTTCATAGCGAAATTCCTAATACCGCTATTCTCAACTAGTTCAATTAATTCAGATTCGATATCTGAAAGCTTATCAGTATTGACTATCTCGTTTTTTATAGTTTTGATTTTCATAGTTTAAGTATGGAGCCACCAAACGGACATGCACCGTTCTTTCAGTCTTACCAAGACTGTTCATCGCTATCTATGAGTTGGCGGCGTTAAATTAGTTTCGGCGCTTGTCAATAGTTTCCCTAATATCATCTGGCGGTATAGCCTTTGCCAAGGCTCTTTCAGTTATTGAATTATAGAATCCAACCATACTGTTATAAACAGTAGTAACTACATCCCCAATTAAATTCCATATCGCGCTAAAAGGCCAATAAATAATCCAAGCAATCAATTGCGATTTGTTATTTTTAGGAGATACCTCCTGCTTTAGATGGGCAATACCATAACGATTGCCATTGTTATATTCCTCTACTTTTTTTTCTACGAAATTCTTCCAGCGCCATACTGACCATATAGTACCAAAAATGACGTAAACCAAGGCACCAATAGTGCAAATCTTCCAAGACCAATCAGAAATTTGATTCCAATAGATTATTCCAGTTATAATTGTAGCAGAAATCGCCCAAAAATGAGAGTTACGCTCTACCGAAATAGTAAAGATAGATATCAGGGCAAACATTAGAGCCCAAAATAAAAACGAACCAACAGCAAAAAGAGATAATATAGAATCAATCATATAGATATACTACCTCGAATTTCTTCTTAAGTCAAGAAGAATGGTGCCCCGACTGGGACTCTAACCCAGAACTAGAATTTAGGAAATTCCTGTGATATACGCTTTCACCATCAGGGCCGCTAAACCTTAGCTTTCAAATCGATTTCCCAAGTGCGATTAGCTTTAAAAAATTGCATAGTAGAAGCTGTTGACTTTGCTCGTTTCGCCCGTTTATTGAGCCAACATCTTAAACATTCTTCATCACAGAAATGGAAATCTTTGGGCTTATTTTGTGAGTCATTAAATTTAGCCTGTAAATGGCAGTCATCAATATTTTCCTCTGGCAACATACGTTGCTTACAATTATCACACTGTACTACAGATTTAGCATTAGATTCCATACGATCATTTACACCTAATTTAGGCTTTAAATATTATCGTCTTTTGATTTTCCATGGTGGTCGATAGGTCTAAACAATTTTTTCTCCATTATAGCTTTTACCTCCTCAAATTCGAGAGGGGAAAAGCTATGACAATCTACCCCGACATCGAAACTCCTCGCATGCTTGTCATCAGTCGCGGTGCCATGGCTATGTCCGTAGAGATGCCAGGCCCCATGGTGGCTTTTGTTCCAGATGGCCATTTTATAATGGCAAAGAGTAATATTCTGATCATTTATTTTAATCTCATGATAACTATCATGAGCGGCATAAAACTTATGTCTTAATTTCCAAGCTAATTTATCATGATTTCCTTTAATCAAAACTATCAATCCATTCAGGCGTTTAAAAAAAAGATCAAACAATCTCTCATCTCGCCCAAAACAAAAATCACCGAGATGATAAATTAAATCATCTTTTCCTACTTTTTTATTCCAATTTCCAATAATAGTCTCATTCATCTCGGCTACATTTTTGAATGGACGATTACAATATTTAATGATATTACTATGCCCAAAATGGGTATCTGCTGTGAAATATACTTTCATAAACTAAATGGCGGAAACGGAGGGTGCTGCCCCCCCAGTCGCTTTTACACGACGGCATTTTAGCAAAATGCTGCGAAAACCTAACTATTCGCGTCGTTTCCAAAATTGTCACGTATAAATAATTCCCTCTTTTTTGAGTAACTTTTCTATAAGACCATAATCCTCGGGAGGGGCGGGCTGGTTTCGTTTTCCGACGAACTGCCTGATCGCGCCCCGATAGACTTCTACATTGTAAGTCAGATCTCCGTTTTTTACAATACCAAAAACGTTAGTATCCCCAGATTGGACATTATACCAATAACCCCCAATGCAATTACTCATAGCATTACCCCAATCAAGTAATTCGTGATTAGACTTGGGAATTACGATTGTCATATCCCCTACTTGAACATTGTCTAGTTTTTTTAGTTTTTCTTGCGAAAGCTCTTTGAATCCTGTTTTAATTTTATTGACCTGCTTTACTAAAAAGTCGTGGATCTCTCGGAAAGACTTGGGCTTCTCTGGGAGAATAACGCCCTTATCTTTATATTCGAAATACATTTTAGCTGCGTCGATTGCATATATCGAAAATAGATCATTCCCAGCCGCCAATATCTTGAGTCTATCATTGTTAAATAATCTACAGAATTTTCTGAGTTCTTTAGTTTTGTATCCGTAACGGATATCCGTAGAAAAATTCGCAACCAACTTAAGCAAGTCGTTCGGTGATAAGATGTTCCGAAGAGTCATTCCAATCAAAAAACAGTCTAGTGAACTTTTCTTCTTCACTTTTTCACAGACCGCTTTAAACATCGCGTCTCCTGCAACCCCAAAACATTTTTTGACAGCCTTCCTGAAAGTGGGCTCTTTTAAACAAATTGAATAATCACTAGAAATTGTCCCGACTTTTGCCTCTGGGCAAAAACCTTTAAGATCAACTAATGCTGGATAAAGAACTCCTAAAATAGCAGTTTTATAATTATCAGTCTTATGCTTTCTATAAACTTTTTTACGGCGCAGAAATTTACGTAAATGGGTTTCATACTTTTTCACACCCATACTGACACTAAAAGCATGAATGTAGTTAGAATAATTTCTAATTGAATTTTTGGAAATCCTGTAAAAATTAAATCGCCCATTTTTCTCTTTTAAAACAAACTTTTTAAGCCCAGCGGTCACCATTTTCCCGTTAATTACTACATAAGTTAACTCGGCGAGCGAAAGTCTGTCTGGATATTCGTAAAGGTATACAACCTTTCCTTTAGGGCTTCCGACGAAGCCAGTAGGTCGAAAATTCCCTCTTTTATGGGCCAAACGATAGCGAGTATATTTCTCAGTAACTAAAATCGCAGGCTTAGCTTTGGGGCTTTTCTTTGGTATAATCATGATTTAAAGAAATTGGTGCAAGTGGCGGGTAACGCTCCCGCACGAATGGTCCGCTTAAAAGGCGGCTGCACGTACTTTGGTAGCTTCACTTGCATAAAATGGTTCTCCCAGAGGGACTCGCACCCACGATGGCATTTCTGCGTCGGCTTAAAAGGCCGTTCCTGTCGCTGCTAAGGGAATGGGAGAATTAAATTAGTTTCTTTACAAAAGTATTTGATAATCCCCTAACACTTCAAGATCTAGTTTATCATCGGTTCGGGGTGCTGTCAAGACATCCAAGAGAATTGCCGCTTTCTCTTCTCGTGTTAAATCATAGTTTTCATCCCAACTCGCGCAAATATAATACTCTGGGTCGCGCTTTAATTGCTCTTCGACGTATTTTGTTAATTTTTCAATTGCGGTCATAAATGGCAGCCCCCGCTGGGCTCGCACCAGCTTAAACTGGTTTCAGAGACCAGCGCATAACTATTCTGCCAGAGGGCTATATCTAAAAATTGGAGCCTGTTGTCGGTGCTGCCCCGACTTCATTAAGTTTACAAAACTCAGTGCCTTGCTGAAGGAACAGGCAATAAATTGGTGCGAGTAGGTCGAACTGCCCGACAACTCCGTATTCCTTATGAGAGAATCGTTCCTCTATGGATTACTCGCTAAAATGGCCCCAATCCACGGTATCGCGCCGTAACCCTCTGCTCTTCAGGCAGTTGTGCAGACTTCTACACCAGATTGGGAATATACTATTTATAAAATGGTAGGGGCTGACCGAATTGCACGATCCACTCTTCGGTGTAAACGAAGGATTATACTGATTAACTAAGCCCCCAATGGCTATAAATTTTCGGAAATATAATCTTCAAGCATATACTTGCTGCGATATTTCATCTTCTCGGGCAAGAATCTAACATATTTTCTCCTCCTTGACAAGGAAATTTTCATACCCATAAAAATCAATCTGTCATCTTCGCCAACCATTGACGGCAAACCGATCTCCTTTTTCAATTGGCTAAAATTGTCTAATCCCAAAATAATTCTACTAGGGGGTTCCCAATGGCTTACTTTATAATAGAAATATTTTTCAAAAATATCTTGGCGAAATGTTTTTTGCATATAAATTGGCGCGGTTGGAGAGATTTGAACTCTCGTATTACAGTTTAGAAGACTGTTGCCTAATTCCAATTCGAGCCACAACCGCATTAAAATTTTACTTCACTGGCTTCAAAGTAAAAGTAAACTTAAACCCGCGTTTGAGCAACTTACCTTTCAAAGAACCGAAGATCTCCAATAGATCCCCATCGTCTTCATACGCTAGAAGCTCTGCGACATCATCTACATTCATCGTATCTGGAAATCCTTTCATCGCGGGGGCGTCAATAATAACAGAACCGTCTCTTTTAATCTCGATCCCATTATGGGAAGGAAATTCGTAATAATGAGTTTTCATAAAATGGCGGCCCCCGTTAGACTTGCACTAACTTAAGGTTGCTTCAAAGGCAACTGCATAACTATTCTGCCAGAGGGCTATATATTAATTTAAAATATGGTGGGCCGACAGGGATTCGCACCCTGATCTCGCACTTTAAGAGAGTGGACTCTAACATACTTGAGTTATCGGCCCATAAATGGCAGGGGTAGTCGGTAACGCTCCGTACTTCTAGGCTTTGAAAGAGCCTCGTGCTTACTTATGCACCATACCCCCAATAAATTAATTGATAAATTTTACTTTGACTCCGATTTGTTTAAATTCTTTGGTAATTATTCTTTCTCTCGCGGTGTTGGATATATGTCGGTTATCATTGGCAAGCATTAATTTAAGGCATCGCTTGTTATTGGTGCCTTCCCCGCTAATCAGACCAAAAAATTTGCTTTTTTCTGCGTCGTCAAGCAATGACGGCGCTTTTTGGTTAAGCATTCCCTTGGCCCCCAATGCTTTTCCATAGAAGCCCAAACAACATTTATGGCCATTTGCTTTTACTAATTTAGACTCATAGTAGCCTTTTCCACGATACCATTTCCGTCTATCAATCGTAAACTCTTTAATCATGTTTTAATTCTAACAGTATCCTCGTTCTTTGTCAACTACGAAATTGGTGCCCCGTGAAGGATTCGCACCTTCAACCGTATCAATGTCATTGATAAGCTCCACTATTAAGCTAACGGGGCGTTTACTGGATTTCACTAAGGTTCCCTTACTTATTTCCCAGTGAATTCTTGCTGGTACTCTTTTCAGGTCTATCAGGATCTTACAAGGGATAAGTAATTTCTTCGATGGGAATTGAACCCATATACGCGGATAAAAAGGCCGCTGCATTATCCATTATGCTACGTTCCATTACCAATTGGCCTTGGAATAAAATGGCACCCCTACGGAGAATCGCGCTCCGATTTCGGACTTGAGAGGCCCGCGAATTTACTCTTATTCGATAGGGGCATGATAAATTGGAGCACCGCCTTGGTTTCGCGCCAAGCAACAATGATTTTGCAGATCATGGGTTTCACTAGTCACCCAGCGATGCTATAAAGTTACAGAACATTCAAAATTAGGCTTTTGTTCCTCTGAACGAGCGGCCATTCGCTTGATTTTAATTTAGCATGGAAACGCTCTTTCGGCGCTAGGCCGATGTTTGTTAAGATGAACCTAATCTTATCACTAGTAACAAAAACTGGCTAGGGCGAATCTAGTACGTCCCAACGGCTTGAGGTCAGTATGAATTGATTCTTTTTCATCGTGCATCACTAGTCCGAGATGCCGAATTTACCCATAGCCAAAATGGCGGGATAGATCGGAGTCGCACCGACTTACTTGTTCGTGACAGGAACCTGATTCCACTACTTCATCTTCTACCCCATAAAACTAAATAAAATGGTCACGATGGCAGGATTTGAACCTGCGTTATTCTACACCCCAAATGTAGTGCCATACCAAGCTAGGCGACACCGTGATTATGAATAATCCCAAACATCAGTTTTGGGAAATTTAGGTATTTCTTTGTCTTGGCGAAGAGCCTGTTTTTCTTGGGCTTTTCGCTTGTTTTTTTGCATGTTTTTAAAGTATTTTGGCGGTTTATGGAACTTCTTTTGATCTCTGGTAAATTTCTTGGGAGATGAAAAATCTGACCAAGTTCCTTTCCTATATGTTCTACTCATAAAATGGAGCGCCATAGCGGTACTGCCCCGCTTTACTTTCATTGGCAATGAAAATCATTACTTTTATGATAATGGCGCATAATGAGATTAATCTAAATCAATTTTTTCCAATTTCTTGATTAACTTGTTTCTAAATTCATATGAATCGGCCGCGCCTTCTACTAAAAAGGTAATGATTGCCATCCGCGACTTCTCATTTAAATCTGGAAAAATATAATTAAAATTTTCCATTAAATGGATAATATCGATTTCTGTTTTCATGCTAAGCAAGCATAACCTAGATCATATTGAAGATCAAGAAAAAAAAATGGAGCATCGTGTCGGTGCCGCCCCGACTCATCCAGCTTGGAAGGCTAGCAGGCTACTGTTACATCAACGATGCTGGTGACTTTTTTACTATAGTAAAAAAAGATCTAAAAAATACTGTACACATTTTTTTAGTGATAGTGTTCCCAACTGTAAGGTTTTTAATTTACGGAAACGCCCTACGAACCACGTTTCTTGCAAGAAATTTGTTCTTGGATTTCTTCTAGAGAATCGCATAATCCAAATTCTTCTTCGATTAAATAAGCATCGGCCTTGCTAATCTCCCCTACTTTTTTATTAGTATGTATTTCTAATATATGCCAACACTCTGGATCTTGTCTTGAAATCCAGAATTTTTGTTCGGAACGGATAAAGTTTTTTCTCATAATTCGAACGTTTCATATCACGAATGACGATACCATTCTCTTGTCCACGATAATTCGCAATCTGGGCAAAACCATCTTGATTCTTGCTGTTCCCAGTTTTTACTTTCTATCCTTTTATCGTGAGAACACTTAGAT
>JACCDP010426194.1_pt1 | contig 16647 bp, 6 predicted proteins | sample 7445841 | NCBI WGS metagenome assembly JACCDP01 (sample SAMN15323441, study PRJNA562643) | freshwater metagenome | isolation source: river surface water | place: USA:Blue River Watershed | collected 2017-08-17 | reverse complement strand
GGTCAAGCAACCAGTACCTATTCTGTTGCGATTAGTGCATCTCGTTCAACATCATTTTCATGTGTATTGCCCGCGGCTGCTGGAACAAGCACCTATTTTGGATTGTCAAATGGAACAACAACGTTAGAATGGAGAGTGACCACCTCAGGAACAACGCCCAATTTACTTAGAGTTCCAAATGGAAACACACTGACCGCCGCAGCATCCGCGTCAGTCTATGTAACCGTTTCAAATTCATCAATAACTACAAACGTTTTTACAGGAAGTTCCTTTACCAGAACAGACGCATGGACAAACAGCGGAGCAGGTCAGTATGTCTTTTTCTTTCGAACCAAAGCGGATGGAACAGGAACACAAACATCCGCCTACACAGAAATTTTATATGATCCAGGGAAGGGAAATTCTGTACTTCCTGCGTCCACGGGGCTCGCCAATGCATGGTCCATTTTCAGTTTTGGATACACGGGTGGCACGACTCTAGCAAAAAATTACACAGTCAATGGAGCAGTACGAAATACATTTTTATGGTTAGGATCACAGGGACAGACTGCTGGTACTGCACTTCCCTTATATATTAACGGAAACAATTCAGGTGCGTATGATACGACAACAATTGGTGAAGTCATTCATTACAATTATGAATTAACGACGTATGAGCGGCAAGTTCTTGAAGGATATCTTGCGTGGAAATGGGGACTTCAGCGGCAACTTCCATCGACCCATCCTTACATTAATTATCCACCCGCACAACTGTTTGGTCCTAAAATTATTGTCACAACAGGTCTTCTTTTAAATTTAGATCCAAGTGTAAATATATTTTCTGGAAGTACCTGGCGACCCACAGAAGGAAATACTTGGACCGTCTACAATACACCTACAACCGCTACAACAGATGGAAAAGGAACAGCAGTTGTTTTAACAGGTGCTTCAAGTCAATATTGTATGGATCAAACAGGCATCGCAAATCCACAAGCCTATAGCATTGATGTCTGGTTTTTAGCAACATCCTTACAATCGAATAACGTAGTATCTGAAATGGGACAAGCGGGATCTCCAGGTACTGGGTACAACTGGACTGTCATTAACGTGACATCAGGAGGAACTATCTATGCGGGTCCTTATACACTTGGATTTACAACTGTCAATTTAGGAACGTACGCAGCCAATACGTGGTATCACGTTTGTATTACAAACTCAGCAGGAGTTTCATTAACAAATACATCAAGTACATTAACAGCCTATGTAAATGGTATTCTTAAAACAAGCGCAACATATACACGATATGCTCCATCGAGCAGCTTTTATTGTTTAGGAGGTCCTGGAAACCAATATTTTGGATATTTTACAGGACAGATTGGTGCGTTGAAAATTTATAACACTGTTCTCACTGCTGCGCAAGTAAAACAGAACTATAATGCGTTATGTGGTCGATTTGGGTTGGCTCAAATCTAAGATCGATTTACACAGAGAGTAATTTTAGAGGATCCGTCATGTGTATAGGTAAAATACATGCCCGATACTTTCTTTCCAACAAGCGTTAACCACTCGGTCACCGTCATATCAGCACAATATTCAAAATACGAAATTAATGTTCGAACTACACCATCCAGACAGACAGTGGGTGGAGCAAGTTGAAGCGCTTGAATTTGAAAGGCATCGGGAAATCCAGCAGCAGCCCACGCATAAAGTCTAGGTTTTAAAACATCGATGGAGATTCCTATAAACTCAGTCACAAGTGTGCGGTCTGTGCTCTCTTTTTGAGTCATTGCTTCTTGAGATTGAAGCAGATCCTCAATGGATAAAACAGGCTCTTGTGGTGTTGAAACATGAACCACATTCATATAGTTGGAAAGATAATTTGGATCAATTATAGTTGCCTCTATAGAAGACATAATCGTAGATTCTGACATTCTTCTACTCTTCACTTGTTATTTTTGAAGTCTTATCTGCCCGCAAAGGTTGAACAGTTTTGTAGAGATAGAGCAAAACAAGAATTCCTAGACAGCCTACTCCAAGACCCACCAAAAATCCAAGGAAAAAGGCAATCCAGAGAATTACAACTTTCATCAATTCATACAGCATTCTTCTTTAGAAGAAGTTTCAAATGATTGACTTCACTCCGCAAGTCATGAATACATTCTACCAGCACAGGAATGAGTTTATCATAGGAAATAGCTAACCCCTTTTCAATATCTCCACCTACAGCTTCAGGTAGTGTTTGAAGCACATCTTGCGCAATCAAACCAATATCCGTTCGGGCTGTATCCCTCCATGTATAGCGTTTTCCGCGAATGGGTTCTAATAATTTCCAAGGCTCTTCAATGGGAGAAATTTTATCTTTAAAGTTTCGATCAGACAAGGATAAGAACTCAAGAGCTGTCACACGACTTCCAAAGATACCTGTTCCTTCCACTTCGAGACGCTTTGTGTGAAGGACACCGTTGACTTCCAATGTACCACTGATATCGTGTCCATAAGGCATGCCGACACCCAAAGTATTGGTAGAACGTTCCATATAGATGGGACCAAAGCGATAGCGTGAATTTCCACTGATATCTAAATGGACCGTTGTACTGAGGGAAACAACACCAGGACCAATACCCACACCTCCGTAATTGTAATAAATATTGCTGCCTTCATACATCCAAGGATTCACGTAGCCAGGATTGTAGAGAACACCATTTTTATAGACGTTTCCAGAAATATCGATATCGCCCTGAATGCCTACTTTCCATCCCTGTCCTGCGGTAATTCCTCCTTTGACAAACTTCAAGGTTGTACTTTGACCCACCCCTACTGCGAAAGGAGCGACAATTCCTCGCAATCCTTGTGAAAAAATCAATCCACTCACATCAATCGCACCACTGAGATCTCCTACAAGTTTGTATCCTGCGGCGAGAGCCCCCACCGAGGAAGGAAAGCGCAAGGAGGCTGTCGATTGGAAAGTAAATCCACGAGAGAGTGTGGTCGACATTACCGCACCGTCTAAGGTCGATGCTGTCACACGAGCGATTGTACTCGCATACTCATGGATCTGTGTGGAAAAATACCCTGTTCCTGTGAGAAGGGATGTACTAAAGGTGGAAAGCTCTGTACCAAGATTTGTATAGATCTGTGTGCTAAGAGCATTGCTCGTAGATTGGATATAAGAGGACAATGTGCTATAAAATCCCATACCCACCGTCTGATTAAAACTGTTGATCGAAGAATAGACGACTGTGGAAAATGTACTAATACTGACTTGTGTTGCGGCTATATCAGTACGTGTTTGTGTCTGAAACGTATCAAGACGATTCGATCCAGTTCCCACATTCTGAGTTTGAATTCCACCAATGGATGCGCCATTTCCTGCGAAGGTAGCGGCTGTAATATTTCCACCGACAAACATATTTCCGCCCGCAGCAATGGTATTGGGTGTACTGATATTGCCTTGTACAAACAAACGCTCTGTAGGATTTGCTGTACCAAGTCCAACATTTCCATTTTCCGCAATATACATCGCAAGAGTCTTTTTTCCAAGATAAAACTGGAGCGGAGAGCGTGATGAAAATGCGGAAGCCGCCACAGTTCCATTGACATCTACATCATAGGTTGCTTGTGTTCCAAATAAAACACCTCCTGTACTGAATCGAATGAGCTCTCCTCCCGACGCAAATGACATGCGGAAGTCATTGGTGGGGGTATTCATGAGAAATTCTTGTGTTGTTCCGGATGAAAAAAGGCGCGTAGGGGCGGTCCATCGCCCATACCCTGTACTATCTTCCGCAGTATACACATAATCCGCCACAGCAGAAATTGTACTGATACGAACACGATCATAGAAAATTCCTCCACCCGCAACATCGAGTTTCGAGAGGGGTTGAGGAATTCCAAGTCCAAGAGATCCTGAGCTGGTGAAGCGTGCCAATTCTGTTGCTCCGTTTCGAACAACCGCACGCTGAGCACCTCCTTCTACCGCAATATTCATCGCCCCACTTTGAATCTGATCTCCCACAACAAATGACGACAACCCTGCGTTCATGGTGCTAATTTTCACATTGCCCAAGCTATCTTCAATCATCAAGAAGGCTCCCACAACAGGCGTTCCGCCACCTTGGTATCGAAGTCTACCACCGACAACAGTCACGTCATTGCTTGTAATTAAATCGTTATTTCCAGTCAACGCAGGATTTCCTAGATACCAATTTCGTTGTGCGTCAATACGCCCCGCGTCATTGATGGTGCGAAAAAATACACCACCACTACTGATGGATACAGATGCGATATCGGCTTGAAGTGTACTGGGATAGTTCCAAATGCTTCGTCCCGATACATCCAAGGCTGTGAGAACCTTTCCGGATGCTGCGCCCAATCCTGCCCCACCGACCTGAAGTTGGTCCGCTACCAACGTGGCTGAGGAGATCCAGAACCGATTTCCTGTGCCACTGGGATCGAAATAAAGAGCCCGACCTGCTCCATCAAAAGAGAAGATGGTTCGTCCACCCAGGACAAACCCTATGGCGGGCGATGAGACCGATGTCGTGCTATTCAAAAAGATCTGTGTGCTTCCGCTACTGACATAGACACTTCCACCTGCTCCGCTGCTCCCTCCAGTACCGGTAAAAAGAGCACCATTGACGTACAAGGATGAATTGCTTAAGTTAATATCATCAGTAACTTGAATCGGAGTCGTATTAAATTTGCTAATCGTATTGACAAAGATACGTTTTTGATCATAATTCACCATTTCTTGAATGTTCGCCACCGAATTACTGAGCACCTGAAGCGGTGATAGCCCAGTAATATTGGATGTCACATTTTGAAGATCAATGATATTTACCAAAAACGGACTTGGATTGTATCCAGCCGACATTTCCCTATTCCCGTGCGAGATTGAAAGTGTGAAGTGTGTCCGCAAACCGACTTTAAAGAAAGTTCTAGACAGCAGAAAGGAGAGATGAGTTCTCAAAATCGATACTATGCCCCATACATGTCCGATGATGAAGAAAGATCAGAGGCTAGCTCTGATGCGTCATCAGTATCGTCAGAAGACTCACAGTTACGTGGAGATCTTATCGATGATTTAATTGGATCACCTCTGTCACTTGTTCGTGCGGGTGGACCGACACTTGTGAATACCACAAAAGCCATCGATTTACGCGTTCAACCCAAGAAAGGGATTCAATATTATCCGTTCGATTTATCGGGTGACTTTGACAAGACATTGCCCTTTACGGGTACAAGTTTTGATATGAATACAGGTATTCAAACCAGTATTTTAATTATAAATAGTCGTGATCGTGATCGGAACGTCTATCCGCAGCCGACCTTCTTTACTCTTCGCGTTCCTCGGATTTATAAAAACATTACATCGTTTCAAATTCTTCAATTAAAACTCTTGTCCTCGTTTTTTTACTTTCGACCGGACAAGGAAAATACGAGTATCGAAATTTTGGAATATGGGCGTCAGATCTTGAATTCCAGCAATGTTCTTGTAAACAACGTCATTACATCCTATATTCGCACAGGTACTTATGATATTACATCATTATTGAATGAACTTCAGACACAGTTAAATCGTACGCCGTTGTTCTTCGATTATCCCAATGGAATCGCAGATTTCGTTCCGCTGTTCGCTTCCACAGGAGATTTGAGCTTGGGATTCAATCAACCGGGTGATACTTATTATGATGCGCTTCGTCGTAAGTTTGTACCCAATCCCACGATGGCAGTGATTGTATCCTATTATTTTCCATCTCAGTTTGCGGGTTTATCGTCCTATACGCTTCAGCAAATTAAATACGCATACTACTATCCTGTGTTGTATGAGTGCTACCTTGATCCTGAATATGGTCCAAGTACACTCAATCTTACACTCACGACATCGAGTTTACTCCCTGGTGAAACAATTGATCAGCGTATTTTGTACACTGCGCAAGGATTGAATGATCCTGTGATTGCGGAGTTGATTAACAACAACTTAGCAAACATGTACAAGATGACCAATACAAATATTTTGGACTATTATCGTCTCCGTCACACATTCCGTTACACACTTGTTAATGAATATCTATGTACCTATGAAACATTTAACAATCGAATCAATATTTCTTCCTCAAATCTAAATACAAGTTTAGTCAATTTAATCAATTTACAGTCTGCGAAATTCCTTGCGGCGGAATTACAGCGTCTTGGACTTACTACAGCACAATATAGTGCTCTCCAAACAGCTGTCAGTGTAAATACAGCTGTGCTTACAAACATGTATAATTTTGCGCAGAGCAATTTCGCAACCTATTTTGGTGTGAATTTCAATACCTATGCGCCCCCTTTCTTTGCGGATGTCAGCAATTCGCTTTTCATTCAGAATGGTGTAGGCGCAACAGGTGTGGATACAGGATATTCATTGGATGTCTTACAGCGAGGAAATACACCGATTACATCCTCCACAAGCAATTTGGTAGATACAAAGGTCTATTGGCCCAAACTCAGCAACCTTTCTGGAACGATCGCATATCCTTACAATCTTCCAGAGAATAGTAATATTCCTTATAGTGTATCAACAAAGTCATTTGTAAACGCAAAGTTCGTCGATGCCAGCGGATTTATTTATGTTGATGCGATTCAGCGCGCAGGCGATATTGTTGTACCGATTGAACCTGCGAAATACACTGTGTTCCGTTTCCGCAGTCCAGTACGTCAAAACCTTCAGGTAGAAACGCTTCCTTTGCCTTATTACTACAGATATCCAGAATACAATGCGACACTGGGAGGAAATATTGCCTCGTTTTTTGATGTATCATACTCGTATCGATACACAGCGTACAATAGCAATATGGACAATATACCCAATACATTCTTTACAACAATTGTACCTGTTTTTAATCGTCAATACAGTGTGGCAAGTAACGCCGCTACAACCTATCCTCTCCAAGTCTCGCAATCTGCTTATTATTTTAAGTTTCAGACACCCTTTCCTACAGATGTGACATTGGATGCGTCAGGATATACATATGTGATGAATATTGGTGCGACAGCTGCGAATACTACATTCGCAACACCAATTTCCATGTTTTTGTATCAGGATCGTGGAGCATTTATGGCGGATGTGTCAGGCATTCGAAATGAACAAGCCTACCACTATAAGCAAACAGCCACCGCCACAAGTGACGCATCGATGGTTCAGATGAATTTCCGTGCCTATGCGAACACAGATTACTATGTGATTTTCCGTTCAAATCCTGTGAGTTTCGCCAATACATCATTTAAATTTTTCAGTTGGTTTACCACTCCAGCGACACAGAAGATCCGATTCGACTTGTCTGGATTTAATCCCTATGCGAACCCACTCGATAATTTGACGAACCAAACTTATGCGATTGTAAACGATACGAACTTCATTAAATTGCCGACATCATCCAATCTTATGGGTCTTGATCCCTCAAGCAGTGTATTTAACTCCAATCTTCCTATCAGTGAACCTGCGATTGGCTACGATATTTCAGGAGCTCTCACCTATGGGGGTGTCAGTTCCGATTTGACAGATTACAAGGGCTATTTGACGGCGACCGATTTATCCAATGTCCCCGTGGCGACTTTCCGCAAAGATCCTACCAATAGTTACACCTTCCAGAAATTGTCATCCTATGATTCCAATAGTCAAGCCTATTTCTATTCTGGATCTTCAAATGCGATCTTGAAGCCCTATAACAATCAACCTTACGCACGTGGAACTGTCAATCAGCGTCAATTCAAGATTGTTCACTGGTACGATTACAATTATATACCACAACAGACCTATGAGCAAGTGCCGACAGGAGGACAAGTGGCGACAATGACACCTTATACATCAAATATTTTACAATTAACGGGATATACATATTACCCTACAACAAAATACATTGAATTGGGTCAAGGAATTCAAGGATTCACTTTCCTACCCCAAGATGGTGTTTGGTCGATTGAATCGATGTTTTTCAAATCCGCATGGAATGCTGTTACAGATTGTTCCAACGATAATATCAAATATATTGGTGTCTATCCTACCAATCAAATTACGAATGCGATTACATCAAGTTTGGCATTGTCAAATGCGATTTCTGTTCTCAAATATGATTCGAAATATAAGTACACAAGCTCGCAGATTACAAGCAACGGTGGATTTGACGCGCGCGGAGGGACGTATTATAAATTTGTAGCGGATTCAAGTTTCGTTCTCGCCAATAGTAATTTGTCTCTGATTGGATATTCTCCAGGACCACCCACTGTAGCAGGACTTCTTCCTGATTCGTCACTGTACAGTTTTATTGCGTTTAACGAATTCAAAACACCCACGAATATGTATTTGTTGGCAGGATCTCTTGTTCCTTTCCCTGATGCGACAGATCCATCTGGAACACGTGTCTATAATGATACAAGTGGATATCCTTTCCCAAGATACTCCCCTACAGGACAAGAAATGATTAATCCGTTGTACAAGACGCGCTACAATCCGCTCTATGGACCGCCTAGTGGAGGAAATATTTATACAAGTCAATATGAGCAGTCCTTTGGAATTGGAACACAAGCGCTACATTATGTAGCTGACGCAGCCGCAAATCAAACATCGAACGGTTTCTATCCATTTCAATGCGATCCTTACAGCGGTACAGCAGGAGGCGGTAATAACGTATTACAGAGTTGGAAGATCAATGGTGTCAGTGCAAACTATTTATATGTCACAATGCCTTTTGATCCTTATTACTCTTATACGGATTCCGCTGCGATTTTGTATGATATCTCAAATCCATCACGAAATCTCCAGGTCGCATTCCAAGACTCCACGGATAATTTGGCTGCTCCTGTGACAACTTTCACAACCTATCAAGGAACAACAACCTATGGAATGACAGCCTTTAATTCCAACGCATTGAATCATTACAATGGAAATTCGAACTTCCGTATTTACAAAGATACTGGAAACTACTTTCAAGCCATATCCTATGTACAAGATCAACCTGGAATATTTCCAATCTTTAATGATGCTCTAACATACTCATTAACAGATAGCGGTGCGTATGCGGTAGTCTTCACCTATGATCGCGCAGTTCCAGAAATCGTTCCTCAACTATCAACCGATCCTAGCCCAGCTGGATGGCCCAATCCCATGACCATCTGCTATAGTTCAAATGGTATCGTATCACCTGTGACAATGACTGTAAAGGGTCTCACCGTTGATCCCAGTGGAGGTTGGTATTTCGCACCCACAAGCACTCCTGGTGAACCGATTCAAGGAACAGTCCTTGGTGATCACGGATGCTCTGTTGCCACGGATGTTGTCAATAACTATATGTATTTCCTTCCTTATGATTCATTCTCGGCTGCGGATACAGTTGCGGCAGGAGGAAATTTGTATCGAATTGATCTTACAAAACCACCCAACGACGCATCTGTCGCATATGGAAGTAATACAACCGCAACGGTTGGGTTTACACAAAATCTTGTGATTTATCAATTTACAGGCTCGCCCAACAAATTCACGTACGTAAATTACTACAAAGATGGAAGTGTCTTCTTGCGAACCTCAGCAAACAATACACTCTACTATATCAGCTCATCCAATCTTATAAACCAGAGCAGTAATGCTCCTAGCGGACTTCCCTACTGGTCTCTCTATTCTTGCGTGGTGTCACCCTTTGTTCAGACCATTCCTACCTATCCTGCTACAGGACAACTCGGTCAAGTTGTAACAGGTGCGGCTGGACAGTTCTTTGTGGGTTACAACAGTGTTGATATTTCAGGAAATACAGACACACCTCCTCGTTACGTGGCTTATACAACCGCACCCAAGACATACAATGAATCTGGTACAACTCTTTTCAATCAAACAGGCTACTTCTTTGTAACAGCAACAGGTATTGGATACAATGAATATACTCTCTATACTGTTGGAAATGGGTTCGCTGTTCCCTGTACAACAGTCGATCAAATTACTGTCCCACCCAACTATCCTTGGCAAGTGTTCTATACAGAATATGGTACATGGAATCCGATCGGTCCTTATGGAGTCTATCAGAATTATGAACAAGGACCGTTGCGCAGACCTACAGTACTCAAATACAATATTTATGGAAATCGTAACAACAGTCTTGACCCGATTCCAAAGAAGATTCTCAAAAACGCATGGCAGATCTTCTATCCGAACTTCAAACTCAATCTCACGAAGAAGTCAAACTCATCAAGTCCTATCACAAATACAACAGATTTAACAACCTATCCTTATTACCCTCACACATCGATGTTCTTCTATAACAGTTTTAACAAGATGGTTTCTGATATTTCAGGACTCTGGGCACATGAGAAGAAAACAAATTTCACAGCATCTGACGTAAGTTCTGGATATTTCTTCATGTCTTATATCAATACGATTAACTTACCAACCTCAACCAACTTTAACAATACCGATAATAATTCTTACAAATATTTGGCGATTCGTGGATACAGCCCTACTGAAAAATTCAAATGTCTTGTGCGATTCTATTTACCTGGACGCTATGATTTTGGATACATGTCACTCTGGGATATTATGAACGAAGCACAAAAGACAGTTCTTGTGGATTTGAGTGGATCGGCTCTTGTCAATCCTTCTTACTACAATGCGCTGAATTTGTTTAACAATTCCTACAAGATTACATCGAACTTCGGAGGGAATTCCGTCCCTGGTTTCGGTGGATTAAACCTCACGTTTACAGGATTTAGTAATTTTGAAACACAGTACGTTACGATTTATAACGATGGGTTGAGCAATGCGAATCTCTTAAATGGAATTACCAGCAATGTTCTCAGCAATTTGCGCGCGTGGATTCAACAATATCTTGGAAATATCTTACCATCCTATGTACTCCAACGTGATAATTTCACATCTGCTCTTACATTCAGTATTTTATGGGAAACTGCGCTGACACCTGCGCGCCGCGCAATGGACGATGATTGGGGATTGGGATACAACTTAGGATTTGCGAAGATCGATACACCTTACAGTACAGTTCAGCGAGCCACATCTTTTTTCAAGATTTTGGAAGACTTTATCTATTTACGCTTGAACCAGGAGTTCACCATGAATCGCATGGATACCTGCTCACGAGAGGATTTGAGTGTTACACATGAACCGACAGGCGCAGTGAATTTGTATGCTGCGAAGTTGTTGTTAGCACCCTTTGGAAATTATGCGACAGTCCTTGTTCAAAATCCCATTAACTTCAATCCTGTTCTTACATCGATGGACCGTCTGAGCTTCCAGTGGACAGATTCCTCCACTACGACAATTGACAACAATGAGTGTGAATGGAACGCAGTGGTTCAGATCCAAGAACAAGTGACAGCCCCTCGAATTGGATCCACGATACCACAGCCGCCCAAAAACAAATAAGGTTCACAAGGTAGTAGATGGCTGAGTTAGGATACCCCACACAAGGCAGCTCTCTTGTTTCACCGATACCCATAGAGCCTTCCACCACAAAACCTATGTTTCCTCCTGTATGTTTACGGTATCATTGGGATCCCACAATGATTCTTGCTCGAACGCTCCCTCAAGGACCTTCTGTTCCTCTTGCTTTGGATCCCCGTCCTTGGACCAAAGTTTGCTTGGATTATGTGAATTCAGGAGACGCTGCTGAACGTGCTCCTGATCCTCCTGCTTCCATGGTCTTTCCAATGGGAGGTGAATTCTATCCTGCGAATCGGTATAGCCAAGCGATTAACGCTGAATCTCTTCTACGGCGTTTGGATCGACCTCTTGGTACTTGTGATGTAAATCAATGGGAACCACATGCTCGTGGAGATATGTATGTACCGAATGTTATGGTACCCGATCGTAAGACACCGATGTCAGGGATGGTAAGTGAAATGTCAATGCCCCGTGTTCTTTTACGTTCTGGACCCTATCCTTGTCGTGAAGAGGCGGATGAAGTGAATTTCGATCGCTCTCGCAGTCTTTTCAATAATGCTACCAAACAACAAAGATATAACCAATCATTCCCGACCAAAAAGTTGTAAAATATTCAAAACTTAGTTTCTTGATTCTGAATAGAAAGAATGCAGAATCAAGGAAAATCTGGGTCACGACGCAGAACATCGCGCAAGAATCGTAAACAAAGAGGTGCAGGTCCGCCAAATACTCCTTCCTCCCCGAACGGCACAACTCCTCCCGCCGTGCCTCCTCCTGTAGCGAATGCTACTGCGAGCACTACCCCTGCTGCCCAAGGTGAAACGCCTCCTGTAACACCTCCTGCTGCTGAAGGTGTAACTCCTCCCGCTGTTCCCGCAAGTCCTGGGAATGGTACTTCTCCTGCTGCTGAAGGTGTAACTCCTCCCGCTGTTCCAGCAGGTCCTGGGAATGGTACTTCTCCTGCTGTTGAAGGTGTAACTCCTCCCGCCGTTCCTCCACCTGCCTCAACTTCTCCGAATAATAAAGCAAAGGCAACGGCTGCTACTGCACCCGAAGCTGGTGCTGAAGGTGAAGAGGGGGAAGAGCCTGGTGAAGAAGGTGAGGAAGAAGCTGGTGAAGGTGAGGATATGGATGCTTTGATTGAAGAACTTCGTGAACCTGTCGAACAAATCACACAATTATTGACAACTCTTCGTGATGAACAGAAAGCCTACCCGACAAAGGGAAATGCGGAGAAAACATCTCTCAGCCAAAATTTTAATTCGAAGAAAGAAGAGGCTGTCAAACTTCAAACCCAGATCAACAATATTTTAGTGGCGAAGGCTGCGGATGTTTCATTCCCTGAATTAGTTCATGGAGAGTTCAAAGAGTATTATGATATTCTTGTTGAGTTGAAACTTATCAAGCCTGTTGAAGGGGAAGAGGAAGAGGAAGAGGGTGGTCCTGAAGGCGAAGGAGAAGGGGAAGGCGAAGAAGAAGGAGAAGCTGAGCCTGAAGGCGAAGAAGCTGGTGAACCCGCCGCGTCGACAACACCTGCTGCTCAAGGTGAAACACCTACCGCATCACCTACATCTCCTCCTGCGGAAGGGGAGACGCCTCCTCCTCCCTCTGGAACTCCTGGATCTACAAATGCGGAAGCCAGTCCCACACTTCCTCCTACTCCTCCTCCTACACCTACTGCGAACGGTACCTCTCCGACGACGCCCCCCGCAGCGGAAGCTCCCACAGCAACAGCTCCTCCAGCAGCTACAACAGAGGGATCTCCCGCACCCGTTGGTGGTCGTCGCAAAAGACGCAATGTAACACGTCGTACAAATCGTAAGTCCGGTCGTAAGACATCACTTCGCAAGCGCAAAGACTAAACTATATTGGTGTTTCCAGTTCTTCGGAAGTGGCAAACGAATCCACTTGCCATCGAGAGGATAAAACATTCCCACATAATTGACACGAAATCCCATTTCTAACGCAATCCCTGCGGCGAGGGCTAGCACTAGAAATCCTTGTGATAAACTCTTCTCATCATTCGCAATCATCCAAAATGTCTCTTGCGCAAAGAAATCAACCGTCTCTGGAAGATATCCATCCTTCTGAATTTCAAAGCCCACTTCTGTTGTATCCCCCCAAAGATCCATCCAAAAACTTAAATATTGTTCCATCGTCTGTAAAAATTCAACAAACTCAGCCTCTTCAAAATGGTTTTTCATTTCACTCACGCGATACAAGGGAGCATTTCGACCAAACGCGACTTGTTGAAGTGTAGAAATCCTCCAGATATCTTCTAGAAGTTGATGATTGGGAATCTTCATATCACAGATTTTCTTCCAACTTCGATACACAGCTGAGCGCCATTCTGATGGAACAACAAACCGCGCAGTATTGATGGTAAATTCATGAAGATCATACGTTTCAAAGCGAAGAGGGCGCAGCTGTCCTCGGATCTTCGCAATAAAACTTGTTGCGGATAAAATTTCTCGTGATCCCCATTCCAATCGCCGTTTTGCCGCCCATTCTTGAATCATGGCGTAGTCAATCGGCGGTGGAACTTTCGCATTCTCCTCTCCCGCAAAATAGGTAAATAAAATCATCTGAAGTTCATCTTTCCACTCTGTCCAAAACTCCTTATCCTCTGCGAAGACACGCAATGTAAAGATAAGTCGTTCAGCCGCAGGATCACGGTAGGTTTCTTTGAAGCGCAAAACAATATAGCGCTTCGTCCAGCCACGCAAGAATCCATAGAATTCACGTACACGATCGGATTTTCGTGTCCACGCAGGAGGATACCAGCTTTCACCTTGTGGAAAAATACAGCCTTTCTCGATCTTTGTTGTATCGAGCCACGTGAGCACTCCTAGACGACGAAGCTCATCATAGTCCGCCGCATCCAGAGAACTCACTACACTTTCAAAGGTCCGCGCACCGTCCCCAAGCTCCGTGTCGCTCAAACAATACCGTGCGAGTCCATGAAAGAGTAAATGACGATTGGGGATTTCACGAATAAAACGGCTGAGATCTCGCTCATTTTTGACATAGGAGAAAAACAAATGACGACGAGCACGCGTAATCGCAACATAAAAGAGACGACGTTCACAGACAATATCCTCTTTCTTTTTGCTCGCAGGAAAGACTTCATCATTACAATGAAGCAAAAAGACATAATCCCATTCAAGTCCTTTGCTTGCGTGAAGAGTTGACAAGTGAACACGTTCCAGAGGATCTTCTTCTGAACTTGTTGTTTTAGGTGTTTCACGAATGGAATAGGGGATGACACGATTAAGCAATTCTTCTTCTATGCGGTACAAATCCATATTGGTTCGGCTCAACACCGCAATTGTTGCCTTTGGACTTTGTTCCAAAATCTCTTCAATCGTTTTTACCACCCAGGAGGATTCATCACACATGCGCCAGAAGAAACGGACTTCAGGTGGTGTTCCTGATCGCTGATTCGATCCTTGCATGGCTTTTTTCCAAGAAAGCGTGGGAATGTACTGCATGACACTGTTCGCACATCGAATAATAGACTCTGCGGATCGATAATTGATTCGCAATTGATCATCGACAAGGGATGGAAATGTCTTTTCAAGACGTAAAATATATTCGACATTGCTTCCACGCCAGGTGTAAATATTCTGCGCGTCGTCACCGACCACGATAATGCGCGCCCCAGGATGAACCATCGCACGAATCATATCCCATTGCGCCTCGTTGATGTCTTGGAATTCATCCACAAAAATATACCGAAGTTTGCCGACCCACTTCCGTCCTTGTGGTGTTAAAAGCCAACGCGTTCCCATGCTGACCAATTCATCGACAAAATAAAGGGTTTCAAGTTCTTTGGATCGATAGGTGGACAACAAAGATCGTGCGAGTCCGTGAAACGTTCCAGACCAGAGTTTTGTTTTTCCAATGAGTTCTTCAATACGCTGAAGCATCTGAACAGCAGCATTTCGAGAGAAAGTTAAGAGCACAATCGATTCAGAGGGAACTTTGTGTTGTGTAATTAGCCATGCGATCCTCGCCGTCAAGGTTGTTGTTTTTCCACTTCCTGCTGATGCTATAATGCGCTGGTGAACATCAGAAGGTCGTTTGACTGCGACACTTTGTTCCTCGTTGAGGGTAACTGTTTTTTTGGGAAAAGAGAAGTCCATTGGAACTGACTTAGTTAAACTTCAGAATGAGAGGTTTAACCTCAAAAAAATATTTTTGTTTTGGGTTTCTTTATTTCTTGAACTCAGTGGACCAGCCTCTTACATGTCAGAGTCATCATCATCACTGAATTCATCGTCATCCGCATCCGAATCTTCATCGAGGAAGCGAGTGACTTTGTCGAGAACCTTGGCGATCTTGTCCGCAGTAAGATTCTGCGCACCCGTCACCTGAAGCGCATTATTCATACGAGCGGCTTCATCTTCGTCGCCACGGAGACGCGCGATGACTTCCAGCCACTTCTGAATAATCATGGGCTTTTGGCTTTCCGTCGCATCCATCCAATCCGCAAGGAAGAACGCATTGATCTTACCGATTTTTTTATAGCCTTTCATCGCTCCAGGAAGAACAGGGTACTGGGTATTTGCGAGCTCATAGAGGCGAATCAGAGCATCAATTCCACGCTGAACTGCGGCTTCATCGACTGTACGATTCAGACCGAGAACACCCGAATCATCTTCCGTCGCAATGCGGAAATAAGAGGTTGTCATATTTCCTGCGTTGCCTGTGGAAAGACCATGAACGTGTGCGACCCAGTTGGCAAGATCGCCACGGTTGTGAAGATCAATGCCACCAAAGACAACCTTCAAGCGTTCATTGTTACAGATGAGTCGTCGAGTCGCGGCAACAAGAGGAGAATCGCGATATGCCCAGAACATATCCGAATCTTTGAGCGCAGCACCCGAGTTCAAGCGAATGAACATATCGGCGAGCTGGTTGGACGAGACATCTTTCGCAATCGTCACAGGAAGCTTGCGCTTTGTGAACTTCTGCTGAATTTCGGAAGGAAGATCTTTGAAGAGCGTTCCACGATAGGTAAATTCGTTGTTGACAAACTTCGCAATCGTTTCAAAGCGGTGACGACCATCATAGACTTCATAGTCCATGATTCCGTTGCGGTTCACTTCATTAACGATACTACTGGGGATTGGATATCCATGAATGATGGAGTCAATAAGCTTCTCCATCTTCTTGATATGTTTTCCTTTCCATGCCCAGTTGCGCTGTCCTACAGGGACACGAATTCCACTTTCACGACG
>JACCDP010657107.1_pt1 | contig 16656 bp, 24 predicted proteins | sample 7445841 | NCBI WGS metagenome assembly JACCDP01 (sample SAMN15323441, study PRJNA562643) | freshwater metagenome | isolation source: river surface water | place: USA:Blue River Watershed | collected 2017-08-17 | reverse complement strand
GAAACATGGATAGATATGGTGTGTAAAGATATACGCATGAAAAGATTATTGTACGTATTACCTTTCTTTCTCATTTCTTGTGAGAAGGAAATTATAGAACCGGCTAAGTACATAGAAGATTACTTTGGGAAACCGGCCATAGTTGATAAGGCGAATAAGAAGACAAATAAGCTTCGTCTAAGAAAAAGAAAGAGAAAGTATGAAAAGATTAATAAGAATGCCGATGCTAATGTTATTCGGCGCTTTATGTATAGTAGCGGCCGGAACATTGGGTGTGATAGTGGTAATGTTCGATTCGTTAAATGAGCTTAGTAAGCTAAAGTAGCTAAGTGCTGCTCTATGGTAAAACCGTTGTCAGCGTTCCCACCCCTGGATACATCTGGAAAAATCCAGGATACATCTGGGATACATCTGGGATACATCTGGATTCCATAGGTAACATCTGGAAAAGCCGCGGGAACGTTGACCGCGTTTCAATGACTGTTTACCTGTTAAAACCTGTTGACAGGAACTTGACCCTTTTTGAACCAGGATCCGTTTTATTTTTATTCCTCGGTCTGAATACTTATATTTGAGTAACCAATTAAATCATTTACCATGTACACTTTAGATTGTGATTACTACACAAAGTCATTCATGACCCTTGATGAATTACTTCATGATGTTATTGATTCTGGCATGGACCCGAATTATACAATCCTCCGCAACAATGTACCCACTGGGGAAACCGTGTGGGATTTGCTTCAACCCGGTCTTTAAAAAAATCCGATAATAAATTTTTTTACCCCGGTAGGGTTTCTTATCTTTACATCATAACCAACTAAATAATTAAACCATGAAAAATCTTTTAAACTTCCTCGGATTCGTTGCCTGCATGCTAATCGGTTTCTTCACCGCAACCGGTGATATCCAAACCTACATCCACTTCGCCGGCGCTCTCAATGAGATGGCCTTTTGTTTCTTAGCCTTCGGTATGGCGGGTATCTTCATGATGGCCGCAATCCTACCCGATAGCCCTAAGGAGGCTAAGGAAGGATTAGCAGAAAAAAACAGGTTATAAATTTTTTAACCCCGGCAGGGTTTCTTATATTTACTTCATAATCAAACCAACCAAAAATTATGGCCAACCAAATCCTTCCCCCAATCAGCCCCAGCGATTTCTGGGCAAGCCAAATGGGCAACAAACCCCAAACCGCAACTCCTCACCAAGCGTGTGGCAACGGCTTCCCTCAAGGGCCAGCGTTCCACCACTCAGATCCAAGTGAACAGGAATGGAGTGACGGAAACGGGTACTAAACCCAAATTTTCTTGAAAACATCTAAGGGGCCTCGCAAGAGGCCTTTTTTGTTTCCCGAAGTTTCGCTGAGAGGTCTATGGTGAAACCGCTGTCAACGTTCCCGGGGATGAACACCTATGGACTCCAGCAGGAACCTATAGGTAGCTGGGGGTTTTCTGATGGAGTAATCCGAGAACCGCCGGCCAAAGAAGCATGCGTTTTATTTTTTTACCTCGAAGCATTTTCTTACATTTGCTTTAACCAATTAAACAACATCCCATGAGAGATATCTTAAGAGTAATCGTATTCCCTTTCTTCGTACTGTTCAGTATCATACAAGCTCTAGTAGCAAAGCCACTGCACTTCAGTTACTCAAAGCACAGAGGTCTAGAGATCGGCATCGTTCCGCTGACAGTAATCATTGTGGTCTTTAGCCTCATATTCTAATGAGAGTAATGGTTATATTTGGAGAGAACTCCGCCGACCTAACCCACATGGTCAATCAGTGGTTAGAGAAGAACAGCGACAAGGTGATCACATCCATCAGTCCCGCCATGCCTAGAGATAGGGATGGAGCTTACATCACGATCATCTATAGCGACAAGGAAAAGATTTTCGAAAAGGTTGAGTAATATTTTTTTTCCTGGATAAGGAATCTTATATTTGCTATGTAACCAATTAACAACAACCATGAAAACAAACACCTTAGAAATCGCATTCAAAGTTTGGGCGTTAGGCCTAGGAGTAATCGCAATCACTGCCATCACATTTGGCTTTTACAAACTTGCAGTAGGAGAGTACTGCAGCACGGCGAGCTTCATGTTCTAACAAGGACTTGGTAGCTCAAATCGGAAGCCCTGGGAAACTAGGGCTTTTTTTGTGGGGTAACTTTTTGGAGAAAGCTAGTAAGCATCCGTGAAACCGTTGTCAACGTTCCCAAGCGTTTTAGGCGTAGAAACTTTAGCTTAGGCGTTTGGGGAAATACGCCCAAGAATCCCCTTAGCTCCCAAATCCCATAGCTTCCCCTGAGCTTAGCCCCGAAACCGTTGCCAACGTTCCCGCGCCCTTTTACATGGAAATTTTTTATTTCCCGGCTTTCCCCTTTTTAGAGGGGCCCTCCAGGGTATGGAGGGGGGTAAAAAATCGGGGTCCTCTATATGGGCTAAAGCCCCCTCGCATATAGGGTATCTATATAGGGGTGGGACCGCTGAGCTGGGGGACCCATATATTGGGGGAGGGGACTTAGGAGCTCTTTTAGGGGACCCTTACAGGGGTCCTTTTGAGGGGGCCTCGCATAGGAGGGTAACCTGGGGTAGGGAAACCGCCTGGCAAAATCCTTGGAGGGTTTGGTCAACAAGGGTTTAAAAGGGTTTGGTCAACAGGAGTTTAAATGGACTGAAACCAATTCCTGCCTTTCAGATATAACCTGAACATTCTAAATCCAGAACATCATGGACACACCAAGAACTGTCTACTACACACCTCCAGCCAAGAGCTACCGTGTACTGTACAACTCCACATCCTCTGCCATCTCAGGTGTAGGCTACGCTCCCACTCTCGAGGGTGTTAGATCCATGATGGAAAAATGGAGAGCCACCTATGGGGACTCGGCCAACTGGGCTATCCAGTATGGCAATGATGGTCAATGGACCACCGTAGAGAACAATAGGTACTTTAGTAATTGATTTGGTTGATTTAGTGATGTTCCGTCACTAAAGGAATCTGAGCGGCTTAGGTGATGTCTATGATCATCGAGGTTCTCTTGTTCCAGGAGACGCCATCACTAGGCCATCCGCTTCCGTTATCTCCAGCTACCAGGACATCGAAGAAAACTCCGTCGACAATCAGATCCCATGCTCCCACAGAGGTGCTGTAGTCAAGTCTAGCTGTTCCACCACCCACGTTATCAGTGTCGACAGCTGCTGCTATGTTCATGGGCATATTTGTAGCACCTCCTCCCATGTCGCTGATTTCACCAAATAACCAATATCCAGATCCATTGAAATTACTGAAGGCTGCGGCACCAGTGTTTAAGTTGTTTAGTATGACGTTAGCTGCATTGTTTCTTGGCACCACCTGGTTAACTAGAACGGTTGCACCAGGATTCGGGTTTGGGGATATCCAGATCCTAACCATCGCATCATTTTGTGGATTGCCGTTGTTGACCCTGACACTCACTATAGCATTGTGATCGTGGTCGTATCCTGCCCAGTTCTTTAACCCCATGTTCTGAGATGCCGAGTACTTGGCTTCGATAGCAGTTGCAAAGGAATCTGTTAGACCAGATAGAGCCATGTTGTTGTAGTTGTGATAAGATCCACCATTTGGACTGTATGCTAGCTGAGAAGAGTTGTATAAAGTTCCCTTTATTTGATAGTCTTGTCCGCTGGTATACTGTAGCTCTGATGCTATGCTACTAATTGATATGTTGGTGGTTCCTATTGGCATACTGTTATTAACTATATTTAGCTTATATATCCCGGTGGCCGGCGGGGTGTCAAATATCCCCCAGAAAACACCACCAAGTTTTTAAAACGGTGGTGGCGGGGGGCCGCACTTTTGGGACCTGGCCCAAAACTGAGGGGGATGCAGGGCAAACCAAGGGGACCCCGGCCCGCGCTTTAGTCTAAGAACAGAACAGTGAGAATACAGAGATATATAAGTGGATGAAGATGATAAAGACATATGAGCAGATAACCGAGGGCGGCAATCCATGCTGGAGCGGTTACAAGCAGGTAGGCATGAAAACCAAGAACGGTAAGCGAGTGCCCAACTGCGTGCCAGTTGTTGAGGAGGAGTTTGAGACTCAGGAGAGCCTGGAGGTGTTTTCAGAGAACAGGCTGGCCGGTGCCACCAAGATAGCTCAGGGAGCCAAAGAGAAGGGCGGAGACGCGCTGCTCACTTATCATCACTTCAAGGTGAAGCTTCCCTATTACAAACAGGGTGTTGATGGGGATTTAGATTTCGCCCAGATTGAAGCCGAGTACAAGAAGAAACTTAACGAGCTCTACATGTCAACCAAGAACGACATGGGCATTGGCCAGATAGATTTCCAAGAGCTGGTTGGCGAGATCGAAGTGCTTGGGGAGTTGCTCATTAGAAAAAACACGGAAGACTAATGAAGAACCTAACTCCATACGAAGCACATGTTCTAAACGAGAACTCGACGGCCGCACCAATAGGATTTGTGATCAGCTTCACTGCAGGCAACCGCGACTTTCTAATGAACTACACCATCGCAGGAATCTACGACACGTTCTACGATTTTGCAAGTGCGGTTAACCAGGACATCGGGTTTGAGGAGGACGAAGATGAGCCAATGGTGTTTAAGGACATTGCGGATCTCATGGATCACGTGTATGAGGCACTCGAGGCTCGTGAAGGCGACTACCAATTCTGGCACGGCTTCACCCTTAAATCCGGAGCCATAGGTTATCATTCGGAAGAGAATTTAAACTGCTATAAAGTGAGCGATATGCTCGAGAAGCTGTTTGTTAATCCCCGTGACATTATTCTCGGCAAAGAGATCAAAAACAGTCTGGATCTAAGTTACCTAGCTAAATCCATCGAAAACGATCCCGAGAAGCTTCTCATGTACGAGGACGACCGAGAAATGTATGAAAAGATCGTTAAGCTCATTAGCTGGGACCAGAAGAAGCGCGATGCCATTTTAAAAGTTAATCGAATCAAGAATCAATTTTAGATCACACTATATGCAGTCAATTAAAAAATACAATGAGTTTGTTAACGAAGCCATAGATCTAAGCTTCTTTAAATCAGTTCCAATTCTGACTAAGGCTTTATTAGATCCTTTTGCTAGAAGCATAGCACCCGAGGTGAAGAAGATGATGGATGCTGATCTGGACAAAGAGGAAACTTGGATGGATCCCTATAGAAAGATCTTTCAAAAGGCCTGCGTGAGATTCGGCGGTGCCAAATCAGGAGATATCAATGGAACATGTAATAAGGCCAAAACACTCCAAATGCTAGCTCAGCACCTCTTCGATCCCAAGAAGGGTTTGCTTAACTCCAAGGAGGTTGGTAAATGGGTGGAGGAAGCCACAGGGGGTAAATCTCCAGAAGATGGCATTCAGTTCGAATGGACCACAAAAGACATAGATCCGATAGTGGTGAAGTTCGTTGAGGTGCTAAAGAGAACAGGAATCACACCAGCAGATCTTAAGAAGACCGGCACGTACCTACTAACCATGGCTATCCCAGTTATGCTTAAGTTCTACAAGGCGGAAGATGTGGCGAACATGAAGATGTTAACAGATGGCCAGCTCATAGATCCTAAAAAGGCTGAAGAGCTTATTAGTGGTGGAGCTAAAGGTGGAGACATTAGTCTAGCTTAATTCGAAACATCCCGGCGTCTTTTCCCTATTATATCATAAACAACCTGTATGATAATAGGATTCGATTCATATAAGGACAACTACGATTTTAGTAATGTGAGCGGGGTGATCCACGTGGGTGCTCATCACGGTCAGGAGTATGAGGCTTACCAGGAAACATTTGGTCCTGTGCCTACTCACTGGTTTGAACCACTGTCCGAAGCCTACCAAATTCTCAGAGAAAACATAGGGCACCTGCCTCAGGTCAGAACCTATAAGTGTGCTTTAGGACCTGAGAGATTTGTCACCCAGATCTGGCACGAAACGGCTAACAGCGGACAGAGCTCTTCCATCATGAAACCCAAAGATCATCTTGAACAATTCCCACATATAGAGTTTAGTCAGTCAACAGAGATTCTGGTCGAGTCGTTGGATTCTTTTAGAATCACCGACTCCAATATGCTGGTGGTGGATGCTCAGGGATACGAGCTGGAGGTGCTGAAGGGAGCATCAGAAACTTTGGACAGGATTCATCACGTTTTCTGTGAGGTTAATAGCAGAGAGATGTATGAGGGTTGCCCAACATTAAATGATCTTGATGCTTACCTATCACAGCATGGATTTGTGCTGAGAGAAAATTGGTGGACAGATAGCAACTGGGGCGATGCTTATTGGAGTAGATAAAGATATATAGAGAAAATAAAATAACATTTGATGAAGAATCTAATATCATACGAAGCTATCAACGAGGCAGCAACAGAATTGCCACCTATGCCTGCTTTTCTTAAAGCTGCAGGGGCTAAATCGCAACACATTCAGTTAGGCGGTCCAAGGACGGGCAACCAACCGCCAAATGCTTGGGTGGTGTCAGCCGGATCACCTATCTATGGTACAAAAGAAATATGGGACATCGTTTTCTTTCCCAACGGAACATTCTATACAACAGCAGGAAAAGCACCAGGATCTTATCTAAAAACCACTGGTAAATGGAAAGCCGATGCGGCAGAAAATTTCACTTTTGGAAAGCTGAAAATAAAAGGAGTTGAAATGACCTTAACTTCGTATATGGTGTTAAATCCTCCTAGCTAACAGTATAAAAGAAATTGGAAAATCTAGAACTATTTGAAGCCTATAGCGACGGTAGGGAGGTGACTCTCACGTCAAGACAGAACAGAACCATCACGTTTACTGTTTTAGGAGGTCGTATCAAGGACTTAGTGAATGATTCAGGTGTTAGGTTTCCTTACTCAGTTGGACAGCAATACACACGCTCTATTGAGACGTGGTGCTGTAACAATGGATTCAAGATGAACGGCAAATCCTGTTGTCCAGAGGAGAAGATCTACGGAATGAGAAAAAAAGACATTCCAATGGGGCACGAACTTCGACTGCTCTTTCCCAATAAATTTAGAAACAATGATTAATAAAAAAGGCCTGAGAGATCAGGCCTTTTTAGTTTATATGCAATTTGTGTTATTTTTTAGAAGACATCTTCCTTTTGGAGTTTGAGCCTCTTTACCCTTTGGTTCATGATTTTAAGGGACTTCATGTAGATCTGACGAATCCTTTCGGCTGACATCCCTAAGTCATGGGCAATACTTCCGTAACTTTCTTCGAATCCCACGCCGATACCATGTTTTCTTAAAACGATTGTTTTTGCAATAGGGGTTAGACCGGCAGTAAGTATCTTGGTCATCTTGTCCATGCTTTCTCTGGTGGTGTAGTTGTCTGTGCTTTCCCCGTCACTTGCGATGAGATCATACATGGTGGCATCGCTGCTTCCGTCATTCTTAATCGGTGCATCTAGTGATGCTGGACGTTTATCTGCTAGAACCACATTTTTCAAACTCCCCAATTCCATCGTTTTGATTCTTTCGTTTCCCTTCTCTATCATCGACTCCATAACCTCTTCGAAAGTGGCCTCTCGTCCCAATCTCATAGAGAGGGAATTGGTCTCTTCCAAAATGGCTCTAAGTTCGTTTGTTTTGTTTTGTGGTATACGAATCATTCTTGAGTGATCACCTAGGTACTTAAGCATCTCTTTACGAATGTGCCATACAGCAAAAGAGATAAACTTAAATCCTCTTGAAGGATCAAATTTCTCAGCAGCTTCAATAAGCCCTATATTTCCAGCAGATACTAGATCGCTAAACATTTCAGGGTCTCCGCTTCCTCCATACATCTTAGCAACGGAGATAACGAATCTTAGGTTTGCTGTTGCCAGCTTATCTCTTGCTGCAGTGTCACCTTCCTGAATTCTTCTTGCAAGCTCAACCTCCTCCTGTGGTGTAACGATCTGGTACTTTTCAACCTCAGTGTAATAAGTAGAGATGGATCGTGATGATCTTGGAGTAATCCTGTCCGTAATCTTAAATTGTCTCATTTTTCTTGTTCTCCTTAGATTTGACCTTTCCCTTTTACTTTGATGGTACTTTGTCCTTTTTTTGTTTTAGATTTTAGTGTTTCTGTTAATTTATACCACAAAGTTATTAACATTTTACGGGTAAAAAAAATAAAACCTTGTTTTTTTGTCCACTTTCACTAAGATATATACATAAAATCGCATCAATAAGAATGCCATAAACCATTGATTATGAAGTATATTGATAAATATGATGACTTTTTAAAGCTTAACGAATCCCAAACGGATCTAATATTTGTTAGAGCAGCTGGGTCTCCTTTATCTTCGATAACCGTGATTTTTGGTGGTAAGGACTATGCAAATCCCACGTGGATGCAATCCAAACTCAAGTCGGTTAAGGCCAATTTGGAAAAGGTTCAGAATATAGTTTATGCACCTTATACCATGAGCTTGCCTGAGGTTGAGAGTAGAATAGTTGCTAAATGGGGTAGTGAATCGTCCGTGGATTCCTTGATAGGATTTTCTGCGGGAGGATACTCTGTTATAAATGCTATGACTAGAGAGTTTAGATTTATAGGCCTGATAGATCCATCTATACCTAACGATTATGAAAGCAAGAAGTTTGGCTCATACGTTAGGATGATCTGGGGATCTCCTGATATGATCAAACTATTCACCGAAGCCAAATATAATTCTCTAGCTTCTAAGATTAAGAGTGCAGGAGGTTTAGCTGAAAAATTTAATCAAGCCCACGATTGGTTCGTTACTGAATTTTTTAAAAGATTCGAAAGATCGATACCTATCAGTAGCTGGAATAAATCCAAACCCACAGGATCAACTTCTAAAAGACCTGTTGTTACGATAGGGCAAAAAAGCGGGAGCTCTGGGATTAGCACAGCAGGAACAGAAATATCTGGGGGTAAGAAAAAAGAGAGAGCAAGTATGGGTGCTAGATTATTAGCAGGCATAATGCAGACTGCAACAGGGTCAACAATAGATCCTAGCGATATAATGACTCCCAACGACAGCGAAGCATCCAATGCTTAAAGATATATAAAAAAACAAATAGAACACAATATGAAAAATCTTAAACTGTTTGAACAATACTCGCAAGATTATCAAACCGAAATGGAAATAGCCGACTCAATCTACGAAGATTGGAAATTGGACAATGAACTAGTCTTGAATGAAGCTGGTGAAGAAGAGGAGGAAATCGTCGAGGAACCAGTAATGGCAGGTCCTGAATGGAACGATGAAGATGATGCCCCGTTGACTGCAGGAGAGAGAAGAGCTTTAGCTAGAGATTTTCAAATAATGAGCAAACCACAATTAGCTGCACTTTATCTCAGAGCATTAGGTAAATCGGATGACGAGAAAGAACCTAACGAGTATCTTGTTATGATCGATGGCATCGAAGCATTTGGTTCGATCGAGGCAAATTCAGGTAGATTTGTTTTAACCATTCCTGCTTTAGCTGATGCTATAGGATTAGATTCTTACAGAACAGCTCAAAGAACCGTTAATAAGTTTTATAATCTTATTACCGGTGTAGGTGAAACACCAAGCGAATCAACCTACGATAAACTTATAAAAGCATATCAAGAATTCGACCAAAGAAATCCTAGACAACTAGCAGCTCTTGCATCTGAGGCTTTGCAGGATCCTATGATGTCAACTAAGAATAGAGATGATGCCGAAGCAGAGGGGCCAAGATCAGCTGCAAAAAGAGCTCAGCAAAAAAGAGATCAGATCAAATTAGGGGAAAAAGTTTACAGCTTAATAAACGCATTGAAAGCTGGATCTGAGATATTTAGAAACGATTTAGCTAAAGCACAAAGAGCAGCAATGAGTAGATTATCAGCGGATCTTGGCGTGACGATAGAACAACTAGACGTAGCTTATAGAGCTTTCCTGAAGGATAAGAATATTATGAACCCTGCCAATTATGCAGGAATGAGATAATACTTAGCAATTAAAGAAGCCAAGATATAAGAAGCCATTACGATAATAATAAAAACGTGATGGCTTTTTAGTTTGTGTAAGATCCCGGTATCAGCACGTCCAGTTAGAGAATCGTGAAATATTCCATCCCGGTCTTCTTCCGTGATGTATAAAGGGTCGTCCGGAAAGTTCGGATCTATTCCATTTTTGAATTCTCCATTCATAATTATTTCTCTAACCAAACAATCCTCCACGATCAGGTTCCTTTTCAATGTCAGTTCATAATGTTTCCATACTATATAAAAACAAGGGATAAACATCAGAATGCTCTGACCGAGAACCGCCCCAAGTAGTGAGAAGACCACGACGTTCATGCATGTGAAGAAAAACGGAGATCCTTCGGGGTACTTAATATACTTAAAAAGGGTTCCTGTCAAGCTATGCTTGTTTAATCGGTCTACATAATAAGTGATTGAATCTTGCATATTTTTATGGTTTATAAGTGCAAATTTATATCAATGTTACGGGAGAAAAAAATATTATTGCAAATTACCCGGATATATACTAGACAATATAATTTTTAAAATGGATAACGCCAAACATGTATTAGAGAGTTTCCAGGAGTTTCTTAGATATAAGAACGATTCGCTGAACGAGAAAAAAGATTCTGGTAGTCCATTAGATCTAGGATCTGTTAAAGAACTAGTGGATCTCATCATGTCATATAATGCAAAGCTTGCAGAAAAGCTTTACGATAAAAGTGAGGGAATTAGAGGCAATTACCTAAAGGAAGCTGCTAAGGCACTTAAAGAAGGAAAATACGCTTTAGCTGGCGTTTACTCTATGGTGGGAAATATTGTTACTAAAGCTGTTACCAAAGAATCTTTCGAGGTACTTAAAGCTTTGATTTCTTCTACCAAGGACAGCGATTACAACGATCTAGCAGCTTTTAAAACCAGAAAAATTAAGGGTAACGAGCTTCTATCAGTTATTTCTAAAATGTCAGAGGAGGAAGCAAAAAAATTAGTTCCTGGTGCTATTAAAAAAATAGCTAAGGACAAAGAAGGTAACTATGTAGCTTCTGCAATCAAAACACCCTTTATATGGGGAGGATTATTAACAGATGCCGAGAGAAACCAAACATATTCAGCATTTTTAGCAGAAGCTACTAAAAAAGGATATGACACCAAGGAGGGACTAAAAAAGGTTATCGACGACGAATTTAAAGAAAAGAATAAGGAAGACGGGACCCGTATGCAAAGCCCGGGTTTAACCGCTTATCTAGACAGAACTGAATCTACTGTGGTCAAACCAGGAGATCCGGTAATAAAGGAATTTACGACAGCTATCGTAGAGGAGGCCGACGAGGACGAAGTATTCAAACCCAATATGTACGGGGCTAACGGGGAATCGGATTATATGGAGGGAACGTATAAAAAGATGCTGGATAATCTAGGTGCCATTTTCCAAAGGCTTCTTACCGGTGAGGTGTCAACGATAAAGTCAATCACAGTCCACACTTCTGCTGACAGATACAGAAATACAGGAGAAGCAGAAAAGCTTTCTTGGGGACAGTTATCTTTATTGAGATCACAAAGTATGGCATCTTTGGTTGTTGCTATGGCAAGTAAATCTGGATTAGACGAATCGGTAGTTACTAAAATAAACTCCATGATAAAACTCGACTTCTATGGATCTAACGGGGACGGTACTTCCGGTCCAAATCCACCCGATCCAATTAAGTTCGGATACTACGCAACAGAAAACGGTAAGACTGTTTGGAAGAGTGGGAAAAATAGAGAGTCCATGGATATAATCCCAATAGATCAAGACGCTTCACCATCAGGAGAATTAAAGCAGGTTAAGTTATCACCAGAAAAGGATAAGAGTGCTTACAACGTGTTCAGATATAACAACATCGAGATAGTTTATGAAGCTGTCGAAAAAACAACAACCGCTGAGCCAACAACAGTTATAGAAAAGCTTGTTGATCTGAATTATCCTATTAAAATTAGAATTCCTGGTAGATACAGAAGAAAGACTATTAGCATACCTTTACCATACATAACAATGAGAGCTAAGGCCAAAGGGGGTAAGGGAGGTAAGCCTACTGAATGTCCTAATTTTGAAAAGGGTGGAGGTGGAGGTACCATTAAGACCAAATTTGGTATAGGTATCAGACCAGTTAAAATAGCAAGCTGGGAATCAGACATAACTAAGTAACTCTAAATCCGGATCCAAAAGATCCGGATTTTTTATTCAAAGACTTCGTAATTTATGAAGATCGCTTTCGGAAAGTACTCCAAGCTAATCTTAGTCGGATCGTAGTCGGGATTCTTCATCATAACGTAAACCACTACCGTTGCACTGCCAAATCCCTTCCAGCTGTTATTAATTCTATTTCTATAGTGACCCTCAGATTGGTTGTACTCCTTGCCAGGATCGTATTTTACAGCATTAATATGTGGAGAAACTTTATCTAAATCTAATAGTGGCAAGTCCTTACCTCTGAATCCCGCACCAAATAAATGATTCGTTGCGTTTTCACTTTTATACATTCCTAAGAATCCGTTGTGAATTTCTTTCTTTCCTAATGCAGTGTCAGTAAAGTATCTGATGTCATTAATGACTAGCTTAGCATACCTTATACATCTTTGCAAAGCTAGTGAGTCCAATTTAGTATCTCTTTTCAAAGCTAATGATCCTGCCGTTTTTCTGGTCTCATTAAGCTCAGATGTGTGTGCCGGATCAATATATCCAAATACTGGTGTGTCCTTTACCAATTTAGTAACTCTAACCTGTCCAAAAATCTGGATACTTAAGATTAGGAATAGAACTAATGATACTTTGGCTTTCATGTTATCTTTTATTATAGCACAAATATAATTAGCATCTACGAATAAAAAAAATATTTCCCGATATATAATGGGTAGCAAGCTATACAATACACGTCATTTTAAAGCTCGCTACTGACAAATAAACACAGATCCAGTGAAGTACATACAAACATTCGAATCGATCGCCTACGGTCAAATAAACACCGATTTAAGTGAGGGTTTAAGATACCATATAGACAACAGCTTACCTCTAATGGAGAGTGTTTATAGAATTGAATCAGAAGCTTGGGTATCTTTGGTTAACGAAGCTAGGAATCTTTGGGAATCTGGGCTAATTGAACTTGAAGAAGATGATCTATTTCTTATAAGCACCGATGCGGGAAGAACGGGGATTTACGAAGGTGAGGAGGTTCTCCTAGATGTCCCATTTTATGTTGGTGATGAGGAAGTAGATGAAGCCGAATACAGGGGAAGAAAGATCAATCTGAATAAACCATTCAGAACCCCAGGGGGTCCTAGAAAATTCGCGGTCTACACTAAGAACGATAAGGGAAATATTGTTAAGGTTGGATTCGGTCAACCAGGTATGAGAGTCAATAACGACGATCCAGCAAAAGCTAGGTCTTTTAGAAAAAGAATGAGATGCGACAATCCAGGTCCGAGATGGAGAGCAAAATGGTGGTCATGCAATGTTGCTAGATATAGAAAACTTCTAAATATTAAATCTAGCAGACCATGGTAAATAGAAGGCCATATCAGGAGATCCTTGTTTCTTCTGGAAAGACTGAAACAGTAATTCGCAAATTCTCTGAATACACAGACTCGGAAGAATTTAAGTGGCACTGGGACGAGGAAGACCGATTGGTACACCGTGTACATGAAACTGACTGGAAGATCCAGCTTGACAACCAGCTGCCTTCTCCTATAAAATCAACCATCAGAATACCAAAGGGGACTTGGCACAGGCTAATAAAAGGAACCGGTGATCTTTCCATTATAGTGGAGAAGATCAAGGATATATAATTAAATTAATAGAAAAGAATGGAAAACATTAAATCATACCAAAATTTCCTTTTGGAAGGAAAGGTTACCGAAAAGGAAGGCATTAGTCCCGCAGTTTACAAAGATCTTGAGCAGTATTTTAGTGAAGCTAAATCTCCAAGCTATAAAGGAGCACAGGCTTACCTCGCTAAGGTTAAAAAGGGATGGAAGCTATCCGAAGAGGACTTCGAAGAAGCTAAGAAACAATTTAAAAACTAACCTTGAAGTACTTAAAACTTTTTGAGGATTTTGATCTTGATAAATTCATGGAAGATCCTGAATCACAATTTCATGATGATACAGATCCCAATATAGTTGAGGGTGATTGGGTAACTTCATATAGGGGTCCTGCAAAATTCTTATCCCTTTCAGGAGATATGGCAAAGGTTGAGCTAATAAATGGTCCAAGATCTATTGTTTCAGTTCCTTTTGAATTTCTAACCAAGATAACAAAAGAAGAGGCTTTAAAGCTATCAAGAAATAAGGTTGATGCTAAGAAAGAGCTTACGATTATGAATCAGGAGATGGAAGCGGTTCTTAAAGCAGCTATCTCGGAAGATGATGAAACAGGAGAAGAGATATTCTCAGGTAACACTGAGAAAACCGTATCATATTTAGAGGAATTCCTAGTTGACTTAATAGATCTAAAAAACAAAGATCCATATTCTCCATACTATACCGAATATGGATCATTCACATCAAACCTGGCAAATCTATGCTATCTGATGCTAGATAAAATAGACCAGGATATTCAAAACACCGGTAATCAATCGGAAATACGAGAACTTGAAACTCTTAAGAAAAAGATAGAGGTAATACAGGACAAGTTCTTCGAAATCTCATCTTAATAAAGACGAAATAAAAGTCTGCTTTAGTGGTAGAATAGTTATCAAGAATAATTATTCATGGCAACAGGCGTATACAAAATAACGGAAGATTTTGAAAAAGCTCTATCCGATTACACAGGAGCACCCTATGTGGTAACCGTGGACAACCAAAGCAATGCACTATTCCTAGCCCTTATGTACGAAAAGGTAAAGGGCAAGACAATAAAGATACCTGCGAGGACGTATCCGTCCGTACCGTGCGAGATCATACACGCAGGTGCACACGTAGAATTCGAACCTGTTGAGGGTAAAACAATAAAGGGAGCATACCAGCTTTACCCAACTAATGTTTGGGACTCTGCATTGAGGTTTACCTCAGACATGTATATCACAGGAACTCACATGTGTATTTCTTTTACAGGTCCATACAAGCATTTCAAATTGAGTAAAGGCGGAGCTATATTGACGGATTCCTTAGAAGCTTATCATTGGTTCAAAAGAGCTAGATACAGCGGGAGAAGAGAATGTTCTTATCATGACGATCATTTCGACATGTTAGGCTGGAATTTTTATATGATGCCAGAGCTTGCTGCTAGAGGGATGCTTTTGATGAATCAGTTCTATAATATGGACGGAACAAAGAAGCACCAGGAAGATCTTGAATTACCATATCCGGATCTTTCCAAATTTGAAATTTATAAACAATGAAACTAGCATTATTTGGATACGGAGGTCACGCTAGAGAGGTAGCAGCTCAGATCGGGGAAAATGTTACATTCTTTGTTGATGACATCTATGCCAAGGGATTAATTAGACCAATTTCGGAATTCGATACAAAAAAATATCTTATGATGGTAGCGGTTGCTGATTGTGAAGACAGAGCAGAAATAGTTTCCAAGTTACCCAAAGATACCGAATATTTCACATTCATACACCCAACTTCTCTGATAATGGGTGAAGATATCATAATAGGCGAGGGGAGTTTTATTGGAGCAAATTCCATACTCACTACAAATATAAGAATAGGCAACCACTCTATATTAAACCGAGGAAACCACATAGGTCACGATTGCACCATAGGTAATTATTTCAGTGCTATGCCAGGATCTATAATTTCAGGAAATGTTTACGCGGGAAATATGGTTTATATAGGAACAAATTCTTCTGTAAGAGAGAAGACCAAAATATGCAGTAATGTGAAAATAGGATTAAATTCAGGGGTAGTAAAAGACATTGATGAACCTGGTATTTATATAGGAACCCCAGCTAAAAAAATAGTTTAATGTATAAAGATAAAAGGATCTCGCTGGCAATAACATCTTGCAAAAGATTGCCACTTTTAAGGAGGGTGCTAAAGGCATTTTCCGTTTTTTGTAATGATTTAGATATAATAGACAATTTAATATTCTTTGATGATTCTTCGACCGAAGACGAAAAGAATGAAATGGAAAATATTCTTACCGAACTTTTTCCTAATCAGAATAGGTTAATAACGCATTTCTATAAAGACTCGTTTAGCGATACTTATAGACATTCCAGAATACTAAACGAACTTAGAAAAAAGCTGGTCGAAACTGGGAGCGATTATTTTTTCCTTCTGGAGGATGATTATCTATTTGTCGATTTCTTTAACATATCAGAAAACATAGAACTTCTTGAAGAATACCCAGAATACGGTTATGCTGGGTTCGCTCAATCATTTAAGAAGTTTCCAGATTGGATAAAACCAAAAGAAATAGGTGATTATTGGGAATGGTATTATGATAAGGATCAGGAATTAAATTGCAATCTTTTCATGGACGAATCTTCAGCAATTCAACAAATAATTCCCGACATATGGATGACCTATATAAATTGGCCAAGTTTTACATTAAGACCCGGGACACATCACGTGCAAAGATTTCTAAGCATAGGTGAATTCTCCACCGATTACGACAGGGAAAATATGAGAACCGAATTGGATTTTGCTATCAGATGGTCGAAAAAATATAAGAGTTTATTCCACAAGAGATTCCACATAGTGAATTTGGGATTTGAT
>JACCDP011460843.1_pt1 | contig 16659 bp, 17 predicted proteins | sample 7445841 | NCBI WGS metagenome assembly JACCDP01 (sample SAMN15323441, study PRJNA562643) | freshwater metagenome | isolation source: river surface water | place: USA:Blue River Watershed | collected 2017-08-17 | reverse complement strand
GGTGCCTGAAAGGCGCTCATGATGGACCTGAAACAGATGCGCTACTTCCTCGCGGTCGCCGAGGAGCGTAATTTCACGCGCGCGGCCGAGCGCTTGCATATGGCGCAGCCACCGCTGACGCGCCAGATACGCGCGCTGGAAGAAGAACTGGGCGCAGAGCTTTTCATCCGCACGCCCAAAGGCGTTGACCTGACCGGGGCCGGGCAGGCGCTGCTGGATGAAGTGCCCAACCTGCTGTCGCTGGCACAGCGCGCGAAAGAGCGCACGGTCGCGGCGAGTCAGGGCTTGTCGGGGCGGCTCGATGTCGGCATTTTTGGTTCCGGCGTGCTGGATGTGATTCCGCGCATCCTCGCGCGCTTTCATGCGGAACGCCCTGAAGTGAAGATCGTTCTGCACAGCCTGACCAAGACCGAGCAGATCGAGGCGCTGCGCGAGCGGCGCATCAGCGTCGGTTTCAATCGTCTGGTGCCGCCGGAGGATGATCTGAAGGTGGAGACGATTTTGCGCGAATCGATGACGGTCGCGCTGCCGGCCGGACATCCGCTGGCGCGGCAAAAGGAAATTCGTATTCCGGATCTCAGCGAACAGCCGCTGATTTTGTACCCGCGCCTGCCGATTGCGGGTCTGGCGCAGCAGGTGATGCAGGCGTTCAATCGCGAGAAGTCGGTGCTGCGGGTCGAGCAAGAGGTCGAAGACGTGCTCACCGCCATCGCCCTGGTTGCGGGCGGATTCGGCGCCTGCGTGACCACGGCGTCGACAGCGAGTCTGCGGCTGCCGGGCGTGGTGTACCGTCCCCTGGTCAGTAACCATCTGCGCGAGATCGAATTAAGCTGCCTGTACCGGCAGTCGGATGAATCGCCATTGCTGGCGGCGTTTTTATCTGTGGTACGTGACGTCAAAAAACCGCCGGTATCGCAGAAAGCGACACCGGCGGGCAAACGACGATCCTGACCCCCCGATCAGGTGTATACGTCGGTAAACGAAGGTACCGCATCACCGGTGTGATAGAAGATGCCCGTCCACAGCTTGTCTTCCGTCCACGTCGTGACCGGACGATCCGGCTGCGCCAGATAACCCAGACCTGCAAACGTCTCATTGCGGTTGCCGCTCGGATCAAAGAAGTAGATCGTCTCGCCGCGCGTGATGCCGTGGCGGGTCGGTGCGACGTCGATCTTCACCTTCTTCTTGGCCATCACGTCCGCAGCCTTCAGCACGTCATGCCAGGAATCGAGGAAGAACGAGATGTGGTGGATACCCGCCTTGGGGCCGCCAACGAAAGCGATGTCGTGGGGAGTGTTGGTGCGGGTCAGCCAGGTCGCGGCCTGAATCGCGCCGCCGGGGCCGACACAGACTTGCTCGACCAGATAGAAGTCCAGCACATTCTTCATGAACTCGGTGTTCTCGGCGACCTTGTTCACGCCGGTTTCGGGATTGAGTTCGCACATCAGCAGGCAGTGGTCGAGCCAGTGCGCGCCGGCGCCGGTGATATTGTCCGGCCACGGATCCGGATTGGTCGTGCCGACTTCCGTGCCGACATACTCCTTGGTGGCATACAGGCGCATCTCGTGCGAGCTGGGCAGTTTGAACTGCAGCATGCGGCCGGTAGCGGGCATGGTGCCTTCGGTGAGTTCGGTGACTTTCACGCCAGCGGCTTCAATGCGCTGCTTGAAGTGATCGAGGTCTGCCTCTTTCTCGACCTTGTAGGCGACGTGATTCAGGCCGGCCTGATCCGACGGCGTCAGCACCAGCGAATAACGGTCCCACTCGTCCCAGCACTTCAGGTAGACATTGCCCGACTTGTCTTCCATCGTGACCTTCATGCCCAGCACTTCGGTGTAGTGCTTGACGGCTGCTGCCACATCCATCACCTTCAGGCTGGCATGGCCAATTCGCATCACGCCCATGGTTTTTCTCCTTTATTTATTGACTTCGGCAGGTGGGGTGGCCTGCGCTTGAAACCCCTTGGAAAACGGTTTGATCATCTTGCCTGCGACTTCGAGCGTCACCTCGGTGGTGGGCCCCACCCGGCAGGCCAGGGTGTAACCTTCACGTTCTTCTTCTGCTGTCACATGGGCGCGGCTGACCGGGCCCAGCGTCTCGACCGTGCCTTCCACGATCTTGACCTTGCATACGCCGCAGCCGCCGTTCACGCAGCCGACCGGAATGCCTTTGCGTCCCAGCAGCGTCATGCCTTTGAGCAGGTTCTCGCCGATCGCGCAGGCATAGGTCTCGCCGGTTTGCGTGATCGTGACCTGCTTCTTCGGACGAAAATCAAACATGGCGCTCAGACTCGCTTGAAGAAGGCGCTGCGCGGCTTGGAAGCATCAGCAGCAGTGATGAATTTCTCGGCGTAGATATCGCGCTCGTACAGGCGACCCTGCATCAGCGTGGCGAGGCAGGCCTCGATCATCGCGGGCGGTCCGCACAGATAGGCTTTGCGACCGGAGAAATCCCCCTTGAAATGCTCGTTCGCGGCATCGTGCACGAAGCCCTTGAAGCCCTCGAAGCCACTGGCGTCCTCCGACAGCGCAGGCACGTAATGGAAATTCGGATGTGCCTGCGCCAGCGCCCTGAACTCGGCGTCGTAGTACAGCTCGGCGAGAGTGCGCTGGCCGTAGATCAGCGTGATCTCTTCCTTGCAGCCGTTCGCCAGCAGATCAAGAATCATCGAGCGCGGGCTGGAGAGCCCGGAGCCGCCGGCCATGAAGATCATCGGCGCATTCAGCGAGGTGCGCACGAAGAAGCGCCCATACGGACCCGAAATGCGCAGCTTGTCGCCGACCTTCAGCGTGTTGTGCAGATAATCCGTGCCCGGGCCGCCGGGGATGATGCGAACATTGAGTTCCAGCTCGCCGGTGGCCTGAATGTCTTCCGGTGAATTCGCAATCGAGAAAGGTCGGCCGCCCTCGATGCCCGGCAGATGCAGCTGCACATACTGGCCGGCCTGAAAATCAATCGCGCGATCCAGCTTTAGCCAGATACCTTTGATCGTCGGCGTCAGTGTCTCGATACGCGCTACCGTGGTATCGAAATCTTCCACGGGAATGATGCGCGCATCCGCGTCATCCTCGACATCGGCCTCGATCGCGACATCGCTCTGCAAGGTTGCGCAGCAGGCGAGGGTCTTGCCTTCGTCGCGCTCGAAATCCATCAGCGCGAAAGGGTTCGCCTCACCGTGGTCGACATAACCCTCGGTGACGTCGATTTTGCAGGTGCCGCACAGTCCGTGGCCGCACGCATGCGGGATATAAATACCCTGGCGCAGCGCAGCGTCGAGGATGGTCTGGCCGTCTTCGACATCGATGGTCGTGCCCAGCGGTTCAATGGTCAGTTGATAAGACATGATGCGTTGATCGTTATCGTGTGATGGTCGGGGGCCGGGGTCAGAACGCCTGACGCTTGCCGTCGATGACGGCGCGCGCGCCTTCCAGCGCCGGCGTGCGGAAACGGATCAGCGACTTGTGACCGAGGCCGTGATGCTCGAGCGACTTGCCAACGTCCGGGATGAAGCGCTTGTCCGAGTTGAACCAGAGCGTGCGCTTCCAGTCGATATCTTCAAATTCCGGATGGTCGCCATACAGCTCGGGCAGCACGTCGCGGATCAGCGCGCCGAAGGGCAGGGTGGGCGGCAGCGGCACGCACAGCGGCGCGCTGAACATCAGATGGTTTTCCCAGCTGAGGTAGATCAGGCGCTTGCCGTGGAACAGATGCTCGCCGTCCTGCTGGCGCAGCGGATAGTCACCGATGTGGGTCATCAGCTCTTTGCTGGCTGCTTGCATGCTCACTCTCCCAGGTCAGCGGGTTTCATGCGGCCGCTCCATTGCTTGAAGTGCTGGCGGTCTTCGCTGGTTGCGAATTCGCCGTTGTCTTCGCCGCCGTGGATGCCGTAGTAGCGGATCACCTCGCGCACCGGGCTGTCGCCGGGCGATGCCGGGTTGATGCCCTCGGGGTAGCAGCTACCCTGATAGATCTGATGTACCGGCAACCAGGCTTGCGAATACTTCTTCGGCTCATGCTCGAAGATCTCGCAGCAGTGGTCGCTGCAGAAGTGATACTTCTGGCCCATGTAATTCGTTTCGCGGAAAGCGATCTGCGTCGGATCACCGGGCTCGGTGAACAGCATCGGCACCTGACAGACCTGGCACAGCATCGGCAGGATCTGGTTGTACCAGCGGCCTTCCTCGCCGGAGGCCTGCTCGCCCCAGTGCTCGAGGCGCGCGCGATAGTAGCGATCGAACGTCTCGGGATACTTCGATGACAGCCAGTCCATCTCATCCTTGCTCGGAATCCAGGTATGGAAGGCGGCGGCGTGGCCGTACTGGTAGAACGTCGCCCAGGCCTGATGGCTGATGTGGTCCTTGCCTTCGCAGGCCTGATCCCAGCCCTTGGGCTTGCGGATGCCATAGCGGGCGAGGTCGGCGAACAGTGCGCCACCGTTCGACTCGGCATACATCTCCCAGGCTTCTTTCCAGCTCATCACGCGCTTGGGCAGCATGTAGTCCTGCATCATCGCCACCAGCGTCAGCAGGCGATAGCCGCGCCAGAACCATTTGTCCATCCAGCGCTGCACGATAGGCACGTTGGCGGGATCCTGCTCGAGCATGAACTTGATGCACTCGATGCCCAGCGTCATGTGGCGCGATTCATCCGACTGCGCCGAGAAGCCGAAAGTCACCGTGGACAGATCGCCGTTGTGCGCCGCGCCCGACATGAAGGGCACGAACAGCAGGTTAGTCAGCACATATTCGAATGAGAAGCTGACCGCAGTGAGGAACTCGAACGGACCGCCGGTGTAAGCGTCTTCGAAGAAGCTCTTCGGCACCGACAGGTACCAGACATTGTCGAACCAGTGGTTCGCATTGTGCAGGCCGTTGTAATACTTGTTGTAGTGCGAGATTGCATGTGTCTCGGTCTGGAAGTGGCGCAGCTCATCGACGGCCTGCATCTGCGCGGCGACACGTGCGCCCGCGCCGGTGAACTGACGGCCGGCATGCGCAAAGCCACGGTGTGCGTAGTACTCCAGTGGCGTGACGCCCTGAATGAAGAGTTTCAGTGCATTGATATAACGCGCATCGGTCACGCCAAGTTCGCCATGATTCTGTGCGAACGCCTCGATGACCGCGTAGAGCTTTTTATCCTTCTCGGCTTGATATTTCCAGTAGGCGTCCATCGTCAGGCGGAACGGGTCTTCCCACTTGTCCCAGTCATGGATCTTGATGCCTTCGTAGCTGTCGTAAGGGAAAACCTTGTCCATCGGCTGATAGGTGGTTTCCCAGTGCAGTCCGCGCGTCATCGCAGCGTAACGTTCTTTCAGGCCCAGTTTCTTTTTGGTGACTCGTGTATCCATCGTTATCTCCGTTGGGGTGTTTTTATAATCAGCTCAGTCCGACCGCTTCCTTGTCACTGACAGGGAAGTAGGCTTTGTGCAAAATGTCCGGGTCGTCGCGCAGCTTCTTCGGCTCGCCGTCATACGACACCTGACCGCGCGACATCACATAGGCGTGATGCGCCAGCGCCAGCGCCAGCTGCGTGAACTGCTCGATCAGCAGTACGCCAATGCCGCTGTCGGCGATCTTGCGAATGATCGGCACCAGACGCGCGACGATGGTCGGCGCCAGACCAAACGACAATTCGTCAATCACCAGAAAGCGCGGCGAGACGATCAGTGCCTGCGCGATCGCGACCATCTGCTGCTGACCGCCCGACAGATCGCCGGCCGGCTGCTGCAGTTTTTCTTTCAGTTCCGGGAAGAGGCCGAGCACGCGCTCGATCGCGGCATTCAGCTCGCCGCGTCCGAGGCCACCACCGGCTACCAGCAGGTTGTCGCGCACGGTCAGCTCGCGCAGCACCTGATGGCCTTCGGGCACGGTCGCGATGCCGCGACGACGCACTTCATCCGCGTCCATGCCGACCAGATCCACGCCATCAAGCCAGATCTCGCCAAACGCCGGCTCGATCACGCCGGCGATGCCGAGCACCGTGCTGGTCTTGCCGGCGCCATTGGCGCCCATCAGTGCTGTGACCTTGCCGGGCGCGATGGACAATTCGATCGCATGCGTAACCGCCTTGGTGCCGCGCACCATGACCAGATTGCGGATCTCCAGATAATCGCGACGCAGGTTCGCGGGAGCGATCTTGGCACTCATGCAGCCACCTCCAGATCATCGAAATTGCCGAGATAGGCTTGTTGCACCTCGGGGTTCTTCAGGACTTCCAGCGTCGGCCCCAGCGCCAGCAGCTTGCCGAAATCGAGCACCATGGTCTCGAGGCAGCAGGCCGAGATCAGCTCGACGTCATGGTCGATCAGGAAGACTTGTGCCTTGCAGTAGCCGGGAATGCCCTTGATGACTTTTTGCAGATGCTCGGATTCGCTCTCGCTCATGCCTGCGCCCGGTTCATCCAGCATCACCAGTTTCGGATTGCCGATCAGGGCTTTGGCGATCTCGGCCAGATGCCGTTCTTCGGTCGAGAGATCACTGCCCTTGCGGTTGATGCGATGGGAGAGACCGACAAAGTCGATCGCGCCGTACACGGCTTTTTTCTCGTCATCGCGTGAATCAAAGCGCACATGGTCGGCAATCGCTTGCACGTTTTCCAGCAGCGTCAGGTCTTCGGCGATCTGGTCGGTCTGGAACGTGCGGCGCAGTCCCATGTCGGCACGCCGATGCGCTGGTATGCCCGTGATCATGCGTCCGTCGACTTTCACCCAGCCGCGGCGCGGCTCGACAAAGCCCGACAACACATTCAGCAGCGTGGTCTTGCCGGCGCCGTTGGGGCCGATCAGGCCGACGATAGGCCGGTTGAGTTGCACAGTGAGTCCGTCGATCGGCTTGACGCCGCCGAACTGCACTACGAGGTCATGAATTTCTATCATGGTCGGTTCCGTTCAGCAAAGGCTCAGCGATACGAAGCGAAGGGCTTCGGATAGCGTTCATCAATGTGTTTTCTGAGCGGCAGGATGGCCGGGTACAGCGATACCTCGATCAGGAAACGCAGCGCAATCGACGCCCAGATGAGGGTCAGTGCGACGCTGTACTCGACATCGAACACTCCGTTTGCGACCCAGGCCACGAAGTAACCAATGAACAGCACATTCAGTGTGCGTTTCAGCAGGCGGTGGTCGGGCAGGATGCCGATGGCTTCCAGCACGCGTGAGAGCCGCAGTGACAGCCAGGCTTCGACATCTTCAGCCGTGTCCTGCACGCGCTTGCCGAAGAAGCCCAGCAACAGCCAGCACACGCCCGGTATCGCCTGACGGAACAGCAGCGCGATCAGCGAGATGAAGAGTGCCCCCGCAAATCCTGCGACACCCATGTTGGCCGCAATGATCGCAAGACCCACCGAGATCACGCCCCAGATGACCGTGCCCTCGACGATGCGGCTCATGCGAACAAATTTGTAGAAATCGGCGAGCTGACCGGCAAGACCTTTGCGACCCTGAATCAGCGACACCAGCAGCGCGAAGCCGTAGAACGCATTCGCGAGATTGCCGTCGACGCCGTGATCATTCAGCAGCGCGGGCAGTGCGCGAATCAACAGACCGGCAAACACCGCGCCCATCCAGTGATACGCGCCGCCAACGATGGTCAGCGCATACAGCAGGATCGACTGGCTGACCGGGAAGCCAGTGTTGTCGAGCTGGCCGTTCAACCCGGCGAGCAGGCCGCCCGCCAGACCGGCGAGCGCGCCGGCCATCGCGAAGGCGAGTGCCTTGTAACGCACGACCGACACACCGGCGGCAATCGCAGCCGCTTCACTTTTGCGAATGAGACCCCAGGCGCGACCGGGCAGCGTAGCGCGTGCCCACTCGATCAGGCCCATGCCGAGCGCAAGCCAGAACATCACATAGCGGAAGTACTCGACATCGCTGGTCGCGAGCACCGGACGCTGAATCAGCGCACGCTGGCCGTTCACCACATGACCGGTCCAGCCGGGACCGCCATCGGGGAAGCCGATCACGTTCACCACCACCTGCACGGCAGCGGCGATCATCAGTGTCAGCAGCGCGAGATACAGGCCGCGCATGCGCAGCGCGGGCAGGCCGAGGATCAGGCCGAACAGACCGGCGACGAGTGCGCCGATCACCAGCGCTGCTTCGAACGGCATGCCGGTGCCATGCACTAGTCGCAGGCAGAACCAGCCGCCCACACCAGAGAGTGCGAACTGCGCGAGCGACACCATCCCCAGCTGGCCGTACAGCAGCGACACGGTGGCCGAGGCCAGCACGAGGCAGGCGACGGTCGAGAAAGTATTCAGCCAGTACGACGAGAACAGCATCGGGCCCAGCGCCGCGACCACGAAGAACGTGATCAGCATCGGCCGCACACGCTGAAACGGTGTGCCCGGTGGAATATCAGGTTTGTCCTTGTTGCGTGCCATGTCGGTTACTCCAGATGACTGTTGTCGCGGGACAGGCCGATGCCATGCCGCTGTTGCCACATCACGGCCAGAATGGCGACCACGAACGCGGTCGCGGAGCCATAGCGCTGCACATCCGGCACCAGATTCAGCAGTGATTCGATGACGCCGATCGCAAGACCGCCGATCACGGTCGCGGTCAGAGAATTCATGCGTCCCACCATCGCGGCTGCCATGGCCGGGATCACGAGGAAGGTCAGCACGGTGGGATTGAGTCGCACCATGTTGCCCATGAAGAGTCCGCTAATGCCGGCCAGCAGACCCGCGAGCGTCCATGCCCAGGTATCGATACGCTTGACGCGCACACCGACCAGCGCGGACAGCACGCGGTTGCTTTGCAATGCCCGCATGCGCAGGCCGAGCGGGGTTTTGGCCAGCAGCCACAGCATCCCGACGGTCGCGCCTGCGGCGAACAGCAGGGCAGCGACGCGGGTATGACTGATCAGCCGGCGGCCTTCGTACTCGATGCCTCCCGAGTCCGTCGGCAACACCAGACGGCGCGGGTCATCGCCCCAGTACCACTGGGCGATGCCCATGATCATCAACGCAAAACCGAGCGTGGCCATGGCCCGCACCACACGATCCTGATGCGTGAGCGATGGCGCGATGAAGCGCCCGTACGCCCATGAGAGCAGGGTGGCCGCGCCGATGCCGGCGACCCAGCCCATCCAGTCGTCATATTCGAGGTCGAGCACCTGCCAGCACACCATGGCAGCGAGGCCGCCCAGTGCGCCGAAGGCGAAGTTCACCACGCCGCTGGCGCGATACAGCACCACCAGGCCGACGCCCGAGAGTGCATACACCGCGCCGACGCTGATGCCGACGACGATAAACGGAAGCAGTGTTTCCATGATCAGCCCGTTGTGCGTTGGTTCAGAGAGATAAGATCAGGCGTTAGTTGACGAGCCCGCCCTTGGCCTCGAGCTTGAGCACATCGTCCAGCTCGCTGTCCTTGGACTGATAGCACTCGCTCAGGGTCTTGAAGCCGCCCTTGACCAGTTGTGCCGCACGGCCCTTGTGGTTCGGCTGGTGACGCTCGCCGGGACCGAAGTACCAGGGGGCGCACATCATGTCGCTCTTCCAGTTCTTGGTGCCGACGATGGCCTGATACGCCGACTTGCGATCCACATTGCCCTTGATGCCGAGCAGCGCGTCGGTAGTGGCCTTTGCAGCGAGGAAGCCGGCCTGCGAGAAGGTGTCGCGCGGATCTTTCTTGTCGCCGAACTTGTCCATGACAGCTTTCCAGTTCGTGTTGTCCGGACCGGTGCCATCCATCGGCTCAAGCTCCATGTGCACATACAGCTTGTCGTGCCAGTACTTGCCGACCGCCTTGGGCATATCGACGTGATACGCGGACGTCGGCAGGCCCCACTTGGCGCTCTTGCCCAGATCCTGCTGCTCTGCCGCCGTCAGAATCGGCAGCATCATGCCGCGCGGCATACCCAGCACCACGCCTTCGCTCTTCGCTGCTGCGATCTGCAGTGCGATCGCATTGCCGTCGAGCTGGCCCGGATCGAAGATCACGGTCTTCACAGGAATGTTCGATTTCTTGCCATAGGCTTCGACGCCACCGCAGACCCAGTCACCAAAGCCGGGGATGCCGGGGGCGACGCAGGTCAGGCTCTTGAGCTTGAAGGTCTCGGCGATGTATTGCGCAGCGCCCAGCGTCGACTGACGCGGACCCTGATTGAACGAGATGTAGTTCTTGCCGAAGAAGCAGGCACGCGGCACGCCGACACCGGAGACCGAGGCGACGCCTTCTTTGACATACAGGTCATTGTTCGCGCCGCACTCAACGAACGATGAGGAGCCGACCATCGCGACCACCTTGGTGTCTTTCACCAGCTTGTTCGCGGCCTGCGAGGCCACTTCAGGATTCCAGGTGTCATCCTGCACGGTGTACTGAATGGGACGGCCATTGATACCGCCGTTCGCGTTCACGCAGTTGAAATAGGCTTGTGCAGCGCGAGCGGACGATGAGAAGTCTTCGGGGCCGGTCTTGCCGACGATGGCGCCGATCTGGATCGGTTCGCCGCTCGCCTTCTTGCCATTCCCCAGACCGCATTTGTCCTGCGCCATCGCGCCGGACGCCATCAGGCCCAGTGCCACAGCCAATGCGCCGCCAATGTAGGTGGTCTTAGTCATTAGTTGCTGTCTCCGTTATTGGTATGTATGAACAAGGGCCCAATCACTTCTCGCGGGGCAGCCGGGCCTGTGAAGGCTGCCTTGCGATGCACTGCTCCTAGCCGCAGGAGCCGCGCAATCCCTCCAACCCGGGAGTTCTGAAACGCAAAACCGATTTATGACCGAAGCCGTGCTCGGCAAGCGTTCCAGCAGGCTTCGGCGTGAACATCGTGCTGCTGCGGAACCACTGCACTTTGTCCCACTGAATGTTGGCGAAATCAGGATGCTCGCCGTACAGCTTCGGCAGCACCTTGTGAATCAAGGCATCGAAGGTCGTCTCGAGTGGCAGCATCTGCACGACGGGTGCGGCGAACATCATGTGCTCGTCCCAGCCGATGTAGAGCAGCGGATGCTCGAAGCGCGCGGCACCGTCGTGCGACGCATGGTGGTGGTTGCCGACTGCGGCGACGCTCATAGCTGGGCCTCCTTCATGTCTTGTCCGCCGCCCCAGGCCTCGAAATTCGTGTCGTCCTCGGAGCCTGCAAAGCCGCCGGTGTCGCGGCCGATATGGATCTCGCAGTTCGCCAGCGTGGCCTTCAGTGGCTGAGGCTGATTGCCATGCGCATGCAGCATCGCGTGCGAGGCCAGATGCGCCTGCACATACTTCTCGGGCGATTGCTCGAAAATGGTTTCGCAGTGATCGCTGCAGAAGTGGAAGCGCTCGCCTTCGTGCTGTGTTTCGCGATACGCGATCCAGCGCGGGCTGCCGGTCTCGGTGAAGATCATCGGCTGCTGGCAGACCTGGCACTGCATCGGCAGCGCATGGTTGACGTAGCGTTTGCCCGCTGCTTCGCGCTGCGCATAATGCGTCAGGCGAGGGCGGTACCAGCGGTCGAAGCTCTCCGGATACTGCGTGTCGAGCCAGTGAAGCTCATCGCTGCCGGGCACCCAGGTATGGAAGCCGAGTGCGTCGCCAAAGCCGTAGAACGCATTCCATGCCTGATGGCTCAGGTGATGCTTGCTGTCGCAGGCCTGCTTCCAGCCAGTGGGCAGGCGCAGTCCCAGCGGTGCGAGTTCGGCGAAGAGTTCAGTGACCGGAGCCTCGACGAATTCGTTCCAGGCATCCTTCCAGCTCATCATGCGCTTGGGCAGCATGTAGTCCTGCATCATCGCGACCATGGGCATCAGGCGGAAGCTGCGCCAGAACCATTTGTCGATCCAGTTCTGAATCACGGGCAGGTTGGCAGCATCCTGCGCCAGCAGGAATTTGACCAGTGCGATACCAGAGGTCCGGTGGCGCATCACATCCGATTGCGCCGAGAAGCTCGCTGCGACCACCGACAAATCGCCGTTATGCGCAGCGCCGCTCATGTAGGGAACGAACAGCAGGTCGGACAGCAGCGCATCGAAGCAGAAGCTGGAAGCGACCATGACTTCGAACGGGCCTGAGCTGGCCAGATCATCCGCAAAGCTTTTCGCGGGCTGCAGATACCACGCATGATCGAACCAGTCCGGCACGTGATGCAGGCCGTTGAAATACTTGTTGTAGATCGAGGCAGCGTGGGTGGTTTCCTGAAAATGGCGCAGATTGTCTGCGCCCTGCATCTGGGTGGCGATACGAACCGCGTCGCCGCGCAGCTGGCGCGAGGCTTGGGCGAGCGAGCGGTGCAGCACGTACTTCACCGGCGCGAAGACCTGCAGCAGCACTTTGACGGCATTCACATAGCGCGCATCGCTGACGCCGAGGTGACCGTTATTCTGCGCAAATGCCTCGATCACCGCATAGATTTTTTTGTCTTTCTCACCCTGCGATTTCCAGAACGTGTCCATCGTCAGGTGCAGCGGATCCTGCCACTGCTGCCAGTCATGCACGCGCAGGCCTTCGTATTTGTCCAGTGTGAACACCTTGTCCATCGGCTGGTACGTGGTCTCCCAGTGCAGGTCGTGCGCCATCGCGCTGTAACGTTCGCGATGGCTGAGGCGTTTTTTCTCGACGCGCTTGTCCATGGGGCAGTCCTTCGTGTTGTGCTCAGAGGCGAGGTTCTTGTCAGTGCTTCCAGCTGAGCACGAACTCGTCATCGTCCTCGTCGAGGTTGCCTGACAGCGTGACCAGATTGATCTGCAGCTGCTGCAGGTCATACGGGCTGCCGGTGATCTCTTCGATGGTCTCGCGCTTGATCACGAGGCGGCCGGGAGCATCGATCTTCACCAGTCCCGGCGAATAGACGACCTGCGCTTCCGGGTTGTCGGCGACGATGGCGTCAACCAGCGGACGTGATTCCTCGTTCGCCTGAAATGCGATGAAGACGTTGGACATGGTGTTCTCCCCCTGAGATGTTGTATTAGACGGCGAGGCCGATCTTGGTCACGCGCGCGTTGAAGGCTTCGCGTGTTTCGGTCAGCGCCTGCTGGCCGTGTTCGCCGAGCGCGATCTCGGCGACGGGCGCGAGCGCGGCCTGCACACGGTCGGTCCAGACGCGGGTCCATTCGGTCAGCAGTGTTTTGTTGGCGTCGGATTCGGCCGCCGCAGCCTTCACGACAGCATCGACCCAGCGCACCGTCTCGTCATGCCACTCGGGCATGAAGGAGGTGAGCATCGCAATCGCGGTGCCGCCCTTGAGCGTCAGGTGCTCATCGACATACGCACCGTAGATCAGCGGGTAGAGCATGCCGTCCAGCGCGAGGTTCTGGGCGACGAAGAGCTCCATCGGATCGCGAACGACGAGCGTGTCCTCGACCAGACGGCGCAGCACCTGCCAGCGTGGATCATTCAGCCAGTCGTTCTTGCCAGCTTCAAGCACACCGGGCTCATCCACGGCGAGTCCGAGGCGCGTCAGATACTGGGCGATGCCCAGATGGTCCATCGCATGAAAATTCGCCGCAGCGGTCAGCGCGGTGCCATAGCCATACGCGCAGATGAAGGTGTTGTTCATGTTGCCGGCCCAGGCCACATGACGCAGCGGCATCAGCACCTGACAGGCACTGGCGCGCACCTCATCGGTCATGCGATTGAGCAGGCCACGTGCCTCGACAAACTGATAGTTCGCCTCGACGGCTTCCTGCTGACGCGCGCGGCCAATCGTCCAGCTGGCGTAGTAGTGCTGGCGCGGATCTTTCAGCACATACCAGTCCTCGAGCCTGATCTTCGAGCGCGAGGCATCGAAGAGCTCATACTGAGGATCCCAGGTCGGCCGGTAGTGGAAGTTCTGCGTCGGCTGCGCGCCGAGCGTGGCTTCCTGATAGCGGGTCGCAGGCTTGTCGCCGCCGATATAGCGTGCGACATGGGTGTAGGTATTGCGCTGAGGCTTGATCTCTTTGGCCTGCAGGTCAATCGATGTCATGCTGGTCTCCTAGCTTGTCCCCCACCGCTTCGGTGAGGAATTCGACGTGGTTTTTTGAACAGAACTCTTTGAATTGAGGCTCGGGCAGCGCCAGCTCGACCGACATGTCGGGCCAGCCCACCGAAAATTCGAACATCACCACGCCGTTCGGCTGATGGCTGAGCACCCGCACGTAGCGGCGGGCGAGGGTGGCTGCATCGGTGTTCAGCTCGTCCAGCGAGGCTGGTGCGGGCTGGCCGGCAGCATGATCCTGAGGTGTCTCCATGGTCATGAAATGACTGTCCGTGTTATAACGAGTTATCTTTTTCGGGCATAACTCCTAACGCAAAGCCTGTGCCAGCCGGAACAAGCCAACGGACGGAATCTCGATAAACTAAGGATTTTTCAGGGTTTACTCAGATCAGTCAGTGCCTTTCGTTAAGGAAAAGAAATACTGCTTCGCACCAAAATTAGCAGAATAATTCCAATAATTTCATCAAATGATCAAATACCATCCGGGCAATTTGATGAAATCATCAAGAGCGGCAAAATATTGCCGATAAAAAAGAATTTCCTTTCCCGTGATTTTTATCGATAATTTCTCGGATGGACGCTAATTCCCTGCCACCGCTGCCGCAAGCCGCCGATCTCCGGCGGCTGGTGCATTTCTCCTCCAGCGATGGCCGGATCTGGCTGGCAGGCCACCGCATGCTGCTGCTGCATGTCGAAGCGCTGGGCGGTCTGCGCAAGGAATTGATACGCACGATTGGCGCTGAACAGACCCGCCGCGTCCTCAAGCGCGCCGGCTATGCGTCCGGCACCCGCGACGCGGCGCTCGCCCGGCAGGTGCGTCCCGAGGCCTCTCCGTATGACCAGTTCGTGGTCGGCCCTCAGCTGCACATGCTGGAAGGCGCGGTACAGGTGACCCCGGAAAAATTCGAGCTTGATCTGGAAGCCGGCACGCATCACGGCGTGTTCCGCTGGGATCATTCGTGGGAGGTCGAGACCCATGTCCGGCAATTTGGTCCTCAGGATGATCCGGTGTGCTGGATGCTGATTGGGTATGCGTCCGGTTATGTCAGCGCCTTCATGGGCATCCCGGTGATTTATCGCGAGATGCAGTGCGCGGCTTGCGGTCAGGATCACTGCCTGATCGAGGGCAGGCCATTGAAAGACTGGCCGGACGGCGAGCAACTGCAGGAAGACTATGAAGCCGATTCACTGCTGGTGCGCATTGAAGACCTGACCGCAGAACTGGAGAGCCTGCGTACCTCGCTCAGCCCCAGCGACGATCTCGGTGAGCTGATCGGACGCTCAAAACCCTTTCAGCAGGCGATCGATCTGGTGCGCAAGGCGGCCAGCACGCAAGTCACGGTGATGCTGACCGGTGAAACCGGTGTCGGCAAAGAGCGTTTCGCGCGCGCGCTGCACAAGATGAGCGCGCGCGCCGACAAGCCTTTCATTGCCGTGAACTGCGCCGGCCTGCCGCATGAACTGTTCGAAAGCGAGCTGTTCGGCGCGGAGAAGGGCGCGTATACCGGCGCGAACACCGCCCGCCCCGGTCGCTTTGAGCGTGCCGACGGGGGAACACTGTTTCTGGATGAGCTGGGCGAGCTGCCGCTGGCCGCACAGGCCAAGCTGCTGCGCGTGCTGCAGAACGGCGAGATCGAACGACTGGGTTCGACCACGGTGCGCAAGGTCGATGTGCGTGTGATCGCCGCGACCAATGTCGACCTCGACGCCGCCGTCGCTGCGGGGCGCTTCCGGCGTGACCTGATGTACCGGCTGAATGTCTATCCCATCGTGATCCCACCGCTGCGCGAGCGCATCGAAGACATTGAGCCACTCGCCAATCACCTGCTGCAGTCCTTTATGGCTCAGCACAACAAGCGCGTCGCCGGCCTCACCGACAAGGCGCTGGATGCGATGCGCCGCTATGAATGGCCGGGCAATGTGCGCGAACTGGAAAACCTCATCGAACGCGGCCTGATCGTCACACCGGCCGGGCAGATGGTGGATGAAGATGCCCTGTTCCCGTTGCCGCCGGGTGGACAGCGCGTGACGGTCAGCGCCTCCGGCGAGCTCAAGCAGGCAGGCCCTGCCGACATTCATTCGCTGTTTGACGAGCTGCAGCGTCGCGGGCTGAGCCTGGATGCGTTGGAGGATGGGCTGATCGAAGAAGCGGTCGCGCGTGCGGGCGGGAATCTGTCGGCTGCGGCACGAGCGCTGGGTATCACGAGGCCGCAACTCAGTTATCGTCTGCAGCGCATGAAGGAACGCTGAGATCTTTTGAACGCTTGTTGAATAAAAAGAAGCAGAGAACGACATCGTGGCAAAAAAAACCTTTATCAGTCTGGTCGATACCGGCGCCTCTGGCGGCGCAAGAACACTGATCGAGCGCACCTATGCGCAGCTGCGCGAGGACATCCTCACCGGCAGACTCGCGCCCGGCGAAAAGCTGCTGGTCGAGCACCTGAAAGACCGCTACGAAGTGGGTGCGGGCACCTTGCGCGAAGCGCTCTCGCGGCTGGTCAGTGAGGCGATGGTCGTCGCTGAGGGGCAGCGCGGATTCACTGTGCCGCCGATGGCGATCGAGGAGCTGATCGACATCACCAATCTGCGCGTCAGCATAGAGACCGAGGCGCTGCGAGCGTCTATACGCAACGGCGATGAGTTCTGGCGCAAGCGGCTGGAATCCGCCTATGAAGCACTGTCGCGGCTCGAACAGCCTTTGGTGAGCGAGAACGTGAAACTCTGGGAGCAGGCGAATGTGCAGTTTCATGAAGCCTTGCTGTCC
>JACCDP010274420.1_pt1 | contig 16660 bp, 9 predicted proteins | sample 7445841 | NCBI WGS metagenome assembly JACCDP01 (sample SAMN15323441, study PRJNA562643) | freshwater metagenome | isolation source: river surface water | place: USA:Blue River Watershed | collected 2017-08-17 | reverse complement strand
TAATTGCAGTAATTCGAGTTTGAGTCGTCCTAGATCTTTTAAAGAACCAGCACGAATACCAATCCGTGAGGTCTTGGTTTGATACGCTGGACCAATCCCTTTTTGAGTGGTGCCAATCTTTTGCGTAGTACTTTGTTCACTTTGGATATCGAGTTGTTGGTGAAAAGGTAATAACAAATGAGCGCGATCTGAAATGCGAATTTGAGAAATCTTAAAGGGTTGAATTTCTTTTTGTAAGGCGTCGAGACTAATCACCATACCTGTACCTAAAACATTGATTGTGTGGGGATGGACAATCCCAGTGGGTAAAACATGTAAGACATACTTCTGTCCATTCGCATAGACCGTATGTCCAGCATTATGACCACCTTGATAACGTACAACGTAATCAAATTGATGAGAAAGACTATCGGTGATTTTACCTTTGCCTTCATCGCCAAATTGAAGTCCTACAATCGATAATGTATTCATGTCATTTATTATAATTCAACTGAAAACGAAGGAGAAAAGAAATTGTTAACTACTTCTTCTGTTTTTGAAGTTCTAAACAAGCCTGGATTAATCCCTTGAATAAAGGTCGAGCAGAAAGTGGTCTTGAGGCAAACTCTGGATGAAACTGACTCGCGATAAAGAATGGATGATTGGTCACTTCAACGACTTCAACGAGGGTATTGGATTGGTCCATCCCAGAAAAAATCATACCGCCATCTTTTGCAAAAGCAGGATGATACGTAGGATTAACTTCATAGCGATGACGGTGGCGTTCTGATATCACCGTTTGCCCATATAAATGCGCAACTTTTGATGTTGGTTTTAATGTAACAGGTGATAAACCCAAACGCATCGTACCACCTAGGTCTTCATTCTTTTGGCGGCCTCTTTGTAAGTCAATCACCGGATGGGGTGTTTTAGCATCTAACTCGGTTGAATGGGCTTGTTTCAAATTAAGAACGTTGCGAGCGTATTCCACGACCGCTAACTGCATCCCAAAACAAATGCCTAAGAAAGGTTTGCCTTTTTCCCGAGCATATTGAATACTGGCAATTTTACCTTCTGTCGCACGTAAACCAAATCCTCCAGGAACCAGAATGCCATCAACTCTTTTTAAGGCATCTTGGAAAGCGTTGGTTTGATAATCTTCAGCATTTAAATATTCAACCTTTACCTGGGTTTGATACGCATATCCAGCATGCAGTAATGCTTCATGAATCGACAAATAGGCATCTTTTAATTGAACATATTTACCAACAATACCAATGGTGATGGTTTGCTTGAGATGTTGAATGGTTTGAATCAATTCAACCCAAGGTTGAATAGTGGATACGGTTACCGGTAATTGAAAATGTTTTAAGATTAATGCTGGTAACGCTTGATCATGAAAACGAATAATAATTTGATAAATGACCGATACATCTTCTGCAAAGAAAATGGCATCCTTTGTAAGGTCTCCGAATAAAGCAATCTTGTCTTTAATGTCGATGGGTAATGGTTTTTCTGACCGTAGAATGACCGCATCACCTTGAATCCCAAGACTACGTAATTCTTTTAAACTATGTTGGGTCGGCTTGGTCTTAAATTCACCCGTGCTCGCGATATATGGCACAAGCGTTGTATGAATGTAAAAAGTGTTATCGCTACCACGATCACGACGGAATTGACGGATTGCTTCTAAAAAAGGTAAGGATTCAATATCCCCAACCGTGCCACCAATTTCGACGATGATAATATCAGGCGTCAATGCTTTTTCAAGTTTAATGAGTCGTTGTTTGATGGCATCCGTGATGTGAGGAATGACTTGAATCGTCGCCCCTAAGTAATCACCAACGCGTTCTTTTTTTAGAACTTCATCGTAAATTTGACCTGCAGTCACGCTTGAAAGTTTACTAATGGGTTCATCGATAAAACGTTCGTAGTGACCTAAATCTAAATCGGTTTCAGCACCATCTTCTGTAACGAAAACTTCACCATGTTGATAAGGCGACATGGTACCTGGATCCACATTGAGATAAGGATCAAATTTTAGTGAACTCACTTTATAACCATGGCGTTTAAATAATTGACCAATGGCGGCAGCAGAAATACCTTTGCCTAAACCGGACACCACACCACCTGTTACAAATAAAAATTTTGCCATGAAGATATTTTATGCTGAAAATAGAAAAAGAAATGTAAATTTATTTGATGATGATTTGGCGAGTATCAAAGTTCACTTCAATATTTTCAAAATAGTTCGTGGGAATATTCTTACCTATGTAATCAGGTCTGATCGGTAATTGCCGGTGTCCTCGGTCGACAAGCACTGCTAATCTAATAAATTGAGGTCTTCCTAAAGACATGATTGCGTCAATCGCAGCCCGAACAGAACGACCCGTGTACAACACATCATCGACGAGAATAATCGTCTTTTTTTCTACCCCAAATGTGGAGTGTGGTACAGTCTTATTGACTTTGTCATCGTCTCGAAACGGCCGAATTTCCAAACCAAATAAAGGTAATTCAGCATCCGCGATTTCTTTGATGATTTGTTGAATCATAATCGCTAAGCGATATCCCTTTCCTAAAATGCCAACGATGATGACATCTTGAAGTTTAGGATGATGTTCTAAAATTTCATGCGCGATGCGACGAATGGTGCGATCAAAGGTTTCTTTTTCAATTAATATTTTCATCATTAAAAATTTACAATTCTTTTGGTTTAACTTTATTTGTTTCAATTAGTATATACCAAGTAGGATCTTTAAAGCATGCCTGTGAGCATACTAAGAACCAAGTATTCACTTGCTTTAAAGACACCCATACGGTGTCTTTTTTTGCAAAAAGAAACTACAAACAAAGGAGGATGTGTATGAAAAACACATTGACGTTAGGAATTGCTGAGAAGCCAAAGTCGAAAGTCCAGTGGGCAGTATTGTCGCTCCAACACGTATTTGCCATGTTTGGTGCCACGGTACTCGTTCCTATTTTAACGGGACTATCCATCAGTGTTGCCTTGTTTAGTTCAGGTATCGGTACGTTAATCTATATTTTCTTTACCAAAGCAAAAGTTCCTGTTTACCTAGGATCCTCTTTTGCCTATATTGCTGCCATCTCAATTGCTTCTCAATCCTTTGGCGCTGGTTCCGCCTTTATTGGATTAGCGGTGGTTGGCATCATTTATATTGTGGTCGCGTTATTAATTAAATACTTAGGAACCAATTGGTTGAATCGTATTCTTCCTCCCGTCGTCATCGGTCCGATGATTGCCATCATTGGGATTTCCTTAGCCTCGGTTGCCACTGGCCAAGCGGGTTTAAGTCCAGATTCTGCCGATGGGTTCTTTGCATCACTAGCAACGGATGTTCGTAATCCACTCATTGCCTTAGTTGCATTTACCACAACTGTTGTCTTAGCCATCTTTGCAAAAGGTTTCTTTAAAGTGGTCCCGATTGTCGGTGGTATCCTTGTTGGATATATCTTTGCAATCTTCGTTGGCTCAGTTAATTTTGATTCGCTTGCCAATATCGCATGGATTAAAGTACCTGAATTCCAATTCTTTGGTACCTACGCCTTAGATTTCCGAGCCGTCTTAATGTTCGCACCGATTTCTTTTGTCACGATTGCTGAGCATATCGGTGATCATAAAGTCTTAGGTTCGATCACAGGCGAAGACTTCTTAAAAGATCCTGGCTTAGATAAGACATTAATGGGTGATGGTGTAGCAACCTTAGCAGCAGCCTTAATTGGTGGACCAGCGAACACAACCTATGGGGAAAACACTGGCGTCGTGGGGATGACCAAAGTCGCTTCAGTTTACGTGACCGGTTTAGCTGCGGTGCTTTCGATTGTCTTATCCTTCTTTAATATCTTAACGGGATTAATTCAAACCATTCCAGCCCCTGTCATGGGTGGTGTATTGATTCTTCTGTTCGGATTAATCGCTGGAAACGGTTTAAAAGTGATGGTTGACGCCCAAGTCAATCTTGCATCCATGCGTAATCTCATCATCGTTTCAACGATGCTAGTGGTTGGTTTAGGTCAAGCCAAAATCTTATTAAACGATGCTGCTGCCTTAACTGGTATGGCGTTGGCCGCGATCGTCGGTGTTGCACTGAATCTACTTCTTCCCGAAGAAAAACCAGACCTTCCTCAACGAGAAAAGTCTGGTGAAGTCGCAGCAAAGAAAACAACTAAAAAATTAGCGTAAACTCAATCACTAAATAGATTAGGAAAAACGCACCAAGGGCGTACACAATCCAGTGTACGTCTTTTCTTTTGGGCGAAAATAATGAAAGTAATGCATAGGTGATGGTACCAAAGGCAATCCCTTCCGAGATCTTAAAGGTTAACACCATCATTAAAATCGTAAAGAAAGAACTGACAAGAACGACAGGATCTTCCCATTCGATTTGTTGTAATGGTTTCATCATCAACACACCAACGTACACCAAGGCAAGTGACGTCACCGGAGAGTATGCTACGTTATTTAAAAAGACCGCATCCACGAATCCAAAGAGTGGATAGAGTAATAAGGCTAATAAGAATAAGATACCGGTTGTAACGGATGCTAATCCAGTTCTTGCACCACTTTGAATCCCAGTATTAGATTCAATATAAGAGGTAACCGTTGAGGTTCCTAATGTTGCACCTAAGACAGTCCCAATCGCATCCACCATGAATGCTTCTTTACGTTGAAATTCACCTTGGGCATTGGCTAATCCTGACGTTTGTGACACAGAAACAAGCGTCCCTGCTGTATCAAAGAAATCGACAAACAGTAACGTAATGATGACAGGCAAGGCAAGTGGTTGAGCAAATAAAGAACCTAACCCAATGAAGGCTTGACCAAATAAATCACCAAAGGCGGTTAAATCACCTAAATTAGAGGTGGTTAAGGAAGGCATTTGAGATGCTAAATCTGGGAAGATTAAACCCAAAATAATGCCCAATGCACCGGTGGCAAGCATAGCGATGATAATGGCAAAACGTGCTAACTTTTGTTGGTTAACGTGAAGGATTAACACAATCGCAATACCAAATAAGGCTAGTAAGACTGGTGCAAGTGATAAATCACCTAACTTCACATAAGTACCAAATGGATCGGCCACAATAATACCAGCATTCTTTAAACCAATAAAGGCGATAAAGAAACCAATACCCGCGCCAATCGCCAACTTTAAACTCTTGGGCATGGCTTGGATAATGACTTGTCGTATCCCTGTTAAGGAAATGAGCAAGAATAGAACCCCAGAAACTAACACCGCTGCTAATGCTTCTTGATAAGAAAAACCAATGGTTAAGACAATCGTATAGGTGAAGAATGCATTGATTCCCATCCCCGATGCCAACGCAACCGGCACTTTACCAAGCAAGCCCATCAAGATGGTGGTGATACCCGCTGCTAAAGCAGTTGCCACAAACACCGCAGGTTGAGACATACCTGCATTCGCTAACATGAAACTGTTAACGGGAAGAATATAGATCATCGCTAAAAACGTGACCAATCCTCCTAAGAGTTCTCGACCAATGGTCGATCCTCTTTCATCGATGCGAAAAAACGAATTGAGCGACTTCAGAAAGTTCATGTTGATTCCTCCTTGACTTTCTTTTTATCGTCGTAATCGTTTCCTGAATGACAGTGATTGAAAAATGTATTCAATCGTAGTCGTTTCCTTTAAGGTGAAACGGTAGAGACTTGACTGCCATATTCAGTCGATTATACGATGATAAATTAATAACATTTTAAATCATCAATCGATGAAATCAATCTAGATGCCTTGCTCTTAACAATTTCTTTTTGATGAACCCCTTCAACAGGAATGTAGCGGAAGGATTAGCGTTTTAAGTTCGCTCTAAACCCGTCATCCATAAGCAAAGCTTGTGCATGGATTCTATCTTCATCCTTTTTAAGGGGGATTCGACTATAGGTACCATCTGCATTGAGGCGTCTAGCCTTGACATTATCTTTCATGTAAAGCTCAACATATCGGTAAAGAATGGTTTTGAGTTCAACATCCTCAATCGGAATTCCAATCTCCATGCGTCTTTCTGTATTACGGGTCATTAAATCTGCAGAGGCAAGGTAAACTTTTTGCGAATCCCCTTTGCCAAAGATGTAAATGCGACCGTGCTCTAGGAAACGACCGACGACGGAACGAACTTCTACATTATCCGTGACGCCTTTGATCCCTGGAACTAAACAACAAGTGCCTCGAATATTCATTTTTATGGTGACGCCAGCTTGTGAGGCATCCTTAAGCGCGTTTGAAAAATCATTATCCGTAAGGGCGTTCATCTTAAACATTAAGAAGCCATCTTTACCTTTTTGTTTTTCTAAAGCGATGAGTTCAAGAAATCGATTCTTGAGGTGAAAAGGCGATACCACAAGGGTTTGATATGATTCCGATGTCGCATTCATACTAATCGTTTGGAAAAAAGTGAGGGCTTCGATACCGATTTTAGGATTGGCAGTCATCAATGATAAATCCGTATATTGATCAACCGTTTTTTCATTATAGTTCCCGGTTCCTACTTGGGTGATGTATTGAATACCTTTTTTACCTCGATAGGTGATGACACATAATTTTGAATGAATTTTTAAATAGTCTAACCCATAGATAATCCGGCATCCGGCTTGTTCAAGGCGTTCAGACCAGTCAATATTATTCTTTTCATCAAATCGCGCTCTGAGTTCAATGACCACTAAGACATCTTTGCCATTTTCGGCTGCTAATGAGAGGTATTCAATTAACTTGGCAGTTTTTCCCAAGCGATAAACCGTAATTTTGATCGAAAGTACTTCGGGATTATTTGCCGCTTCTTTGATTAACTGTAAAAACGGAGTCATTTTTTCATATGGGTACATGGACAACATATCTTGTTGTTCTATTTGTTCAATCATCGACTTACCCTGGGTAAAACGTTGGGGTAATCCTTGTGATAATGATGGAAATAGTAACGTTGGCTTTACCATCTCTGGTATTTCTTTTTCTAAATCGAAAACAAACGCTAATTTTAACGGGGTGGTCACTTCAAAATGTTGGTATTTACTTAGATTGAGCTTTTCTAATAAATAATCACGAAGGGAATTTGATATTTCCTTTTGGGTTTCTAGTCGTAATACATAACGTCGATTACGCGTTTGCAGCATTTTTTTTACTTTAGTTCTCACGTCATTAAAGGCATCGGCCTTTTCATCCCAATTTAAATCCGCATTTCGGCTCACCATCAAAATGGTTTTTTCTTCAATATCGTAAGCAGAAAATATATCTTTTACATAATGAAGAATGATATCCTCAATCAGCACGATTCTGAGTTGACCAGTCAGATTAAACTTAATATAAGATGGAAGTCCCTCAGGGATTGGAATAATCCCAAACGTTTCTTTGCCTTTTTTCTTTAAACGAAGACCAATGTGTAATTGTTGATTATTTAAATGAGGAAAAGGGTGATTTTCATCGATGATTTGGGGAGATAATAAGGGTAGAATTTGATCATGAAAATACGTATCTAAGGTTGCTTTTTGATCATCTGAACAAGATTTATAACTGGCAATCATGATGCCTTGTGTTTGGAGGAGACTTGTAACTTGCTGGTACAATTCATCCCTTATTTGATTAATGTTTTCAATTTTTTTATAGACGGATTTTATGACGTCTTTTAAAGGTGATGTGGTTCTTAAATCAAGTGCTTCAGGGTTTTGATGGTAAATATCAAGTAAACTCCCCACCCGAATCATAAAAAACTCGTTGAGATTATTGGTGTAAATACTGATGAATTTTAAACGTTCATATAATGGTACTTGATGGTCACTTGCTTCTTCTAGAACTCGATGATTAAAATCTAACCAAGATAAGTCTCGATTTTGAATGTAGTGTTTAGGCACTAAATTAGCTTCGTTTAGTTCCTTTTCCATGGGTTGCCGTTTTCTTAACGTCAGGTTTGATGTCAGCGATTGGTAGAGGTTTAACAATACGAGGTTTAACTAACATTAACTTTTGCATCAAATATCCTTCACGAACACCATAGTCAGAAATCACCACAAGTGGACGACCAAAATGCTTTATCAACGTTTCTAATATCTTTAATCCAGGTAAGATGGTATGTAATCGGTCTGGAATGATTTGAATCGCTTTCAAGTACGTTTGTTTATCTTTTTGTTTTAAGAATTTAATCAGATCTTTGACCATCACTAAAGTCAGCTCGCGTTGATCGGGAGGAAGTTGAAAAACCGATATCGCGAGCTTTCGTGCAGCACGAATGGTGCCACCGACACCATAAAGTGTTTTGGGATTGAAGGCTGGTAAGTTTAATTTATCGAGGTTAGCTTTGACCGCGTTTTTAATCTTTTTGAGTTCTTTATCTTTAGGAATAATTTTATTAACATAATCGACATACGAAGATAATGAACCAATTTTTAAAGCTTTAGCATAGACGACTTCTTGTTTTTCAAAGGCGACAAGTTCTGTAGAACCACCACCAATATCAACGACCAATCCCTTCTCGAACTTTGTATCGATTAATACACCCTCTAAATCTGCTAAGGCTTCTTGTTCTTCAGAAAGTAGTTCGACAGAAAAAGGTACAATTTTTTTAATTTTTTCCATCACGGATACTTTATTCACAACATTACGTATCGTGGCAGTCGCAATCAAAAAATTTTCGTTAATATTCAATCGATGAAGAATACTGACGTATTCACGAATAATGGAAAGTGCTGCTTGAATGCCTTCTTCTGATAATTGACCAAAACGATTGATGTAGGATGCTAAAGAAACAAATTCTTTCTTCGCAAAAACAAGTTCAATTTTTTGATCCACTAACTGATAAACATTCAGTCTTACTGTATTAGAACCTAAATCTATGATTGCGTGCATAAAAAAATATTACATCATTCCTTTGGATAATGTTGTCATTCAAACCATACCTTTACAAACTTAACGAAATCTTATTAAAAATCGCAATCATGGTTATAAAAGAACCAGTAGATAAGATAAATTTTAAATCTTCCTGAAAAGAAGATTTCTATTTATGAATGTGGGAAGGTTTTAGATAAAAATAGGTGAACCTTTAACACTTGTAGCGGATCCAACATTTGGATCTGCATCACCGATTTGACCATCCATGCCACGACCCCATGCTAATGTGCGATTGGTGGATGTTAGCATATACGAAACTGGACCTGGTGAACTAATGATATTCACAATGGTTTCCCCAACTTCTAACGATGGTGTGGTAAACGCTGTGGGAACCGTATTACCAGCAATTCCGCCATTGGCCAAACGACCTTCACCGCCAAAACCCCATGCGAATAAACGACCAGCGGATGTTCGTACGTAATTATGTAGGCTACCGACTTCTAATTCCACAATCGTTTCACCGACATTTAAAAAGCTGTAGACCATTTCCGTAGGCAATAAGACATTATCACTGGTGCCATTACCGTAAGTGGAACCTGTGCCCACCGTATTCACACCCCAAACAAATATTTTGCCTGAAGATGTAATCAAGAAGGTATGTTCTCGACCTGATTGAATGAAATCAATGGTTTCACCATTTAAATTGGTTGTATCACTTAAGACAAAGGAACTTTGACCTGTCGTGGTACCGTTACCTATTTGCCCACCACGGTTTTCACCTGTACCAAAGATACGATTTTGACTGGTAATCGCTAAACTAAAGGCTGCGCCAATGCTAAAGCGTTCGACCACTTCACCAGCATTAAGGCCAGCAATCGAAATTAAAACAGGCGTTGCAGCACCAGCAGAAGGTCCGCTTGTGCCTCTACCTAATTGGCCGTGGATATTCGATCCTTGAACAAAGATTCGATTTTCTGAGGTGATAAAGAAAGTCGTATTAGATACAGCATTCGTATGAACACTGGTAATGGTTTCATTGACATTTAACACACCAATCGTAAATAAAGTTGGGGTTAGGAATCGACCATTTGGCGTTTCACCCCAGGTGAAGAATCTGCCTTCAGAAGTCATTGCAAAGCCATATAGATCGGCAAGATAAAAGTTGAGAATGGTTTCCCCTTCATTCAATGCCGCAATCGTGAATAAAGTTGGCATATTTTGTCTAATCCCCGTGGTACCGTTGCCTAATTGCCCATATGAATTAGCACCCCAGCTATAAATATTGCCACTTGGGGCAACACCAAATGAATAGTTAGATCCAACATAAATTTTGGTAAATAATCGGTACCATCGAGCATATGCATTGAGATTGTAGCCAGGCATGGTCGTTTGGGTGATTGCATTCCCTGAAAAAACTGAGTTACTAAACCAACCCCCAAAGCGACTATCATCTTTGGTGATGTCCCCTGGCCAATTAACATTGGTGCCAAAATCTGCCGTGATGGGATCAATTGCAGCAGCGCCATTGGTATAAAAGGTCATCGTATAGGAATTAGGCGTCCATTTTGCATAGAGCGTAAAATTGTTTGCTGGCATTGGATCTGTAAATGTGTATACATTCGTGAATTCTGGTTCTAGATACCAACCAGCAAATGTATAACCGAAACGAGTGGGTTGAACGGGTGCAGTGGGGATTGTTAAATATGGTACGGTACGAGGAACAATACCGGGACCGCCAACATAATTGACAAAGGAAATCGTGTAATTATTGAGAACCCATTTAGCATAAAGAGTGACATCACTGGTCACTGTTGTGGTGTCAAAATCCCATTGATTAGCAAAGGAAACACCATTATCTTCAGAAAGGAACCAACCTTCTAAGGTATAACCTGTTTTTTCAGAGGTGACGTTGTTCGCCAATCCATTTTCATCGACGATTTGAGAATCCACTAGGGTTCCATCCATCGCGTTAAATGTGACAGTAAATTGGATGGTTTGGGATGAAGATTGAAGTGAGCTAGATGGTTCATTCGATGTGGTTATTTCACTTGAACTGGATAGATTACTGTTTGTGTTACTGGACACAGAACCACTGGAAGTTATTTCTGAAGAGACATTATTTGAAGAGGTATTTCTTCCTAATCCTGTTAAAAAGGTGAGTGATAATATCGTGATCAAACCTAAGGTCATTCCTAAGGCTATGTTTCGTGGGTGTTGCCACCATAATCCAACGACCTTCTTTTTTTCTTTCGCAGTTTGTTCTTTTTTCCATGTTTCTTTGCCTTCGATGACTTCGGGTAAGAATAAAATCAAAACCCCAAAGACAATAAAAGCGATGCCAACAACGAATAAAAAAATGAGTAATTGGTCGTTCATGCACAACCCCCTTAAAAAATTAAATTATAAAATAATGAATGTCACGTAAATGATAACGGCGAGTAAGATAACCCAGGCGACTCTTAATGCATTTCTTAACATAAAACTATTCGCCTACCTTTGCTTGTTGTAATTGGCGTTTCATGATGCGTTCTTTACGACCACGATAACCGCCTTGGGTCTTATCATCCAAGTTTAAATTAATCGCGCGATCACACATCGCAATTGCGTCTTCATATAAGCCTTGTTTTTCTAATAAGATGGCTAAACGTTTAAAGGAATAGACAAAACCGCTACGCGTTCTTAAGACATCTAAATGTAAGGCGATGTCTTCTTGGCATAACGTTTCACATTGGTCTAAGAAGATGGCTTCCTTACGACGATAGAACATGATGCGAATGGTCGCTTCATTGATCGCAGTAATCAAAGCTGGTTGACCTTCTAATTGGCTTAATAACTCTTCGTATAATGCAGTTAATAAGTTAAAGGAAATGAGTTTACGATAAGCATAAAGTTGATTAAAGACATTTTGGAAGAACGTGCCATTGTCCTTACCTGGGACAAAGATGAGACTCTTCACGAGATGATCCGTTCCTTCTAACACAAAGTAGCGATCAAATTCAGCTTTCAGTTCAGGAGTTAATGATTCATAGAAAGAAGTTTTCTTCATCGCCATCTTTGATAAATCGATGGTCTTGGTTTCATCTTCTTCATCACTTCCAGTTTCACCAGTGGTGACAACAGGTGCTTCCACTTTTTCCACAAACTTACCCGTCTTCTTTGCTTCTAAAACAAGTTTTTGTGCTTGTAAGCGAACCAAACGTTCTGGGTATTCACCCACGGTTTGGTCAAGTAAACCAACCGATAAAGCTTGGTTTACTAAGGTGATAGCTTCATCATACGCTTCACGTTTTTCTAAGATAATTGCTAAGCGTTTGACACTGTAAACAAATTGGTTCTTGGTCTTTAACACATTCATGTGTAACGCCACATCTTGTTTCGCTAAAGATTCTGCTAACTTTAAGAAGTTAGGATTGCTACGCCGGGCGTATGCAACACGGATACCAGCTTCATAAATATTGGTCTTCGCTTCTGCATCTTGATCAGCTAAGCGAATCCCTTCTTCGACCATCGCCGTTAATAAATTAGCGGAGATTGATTTTCTTAATCGATAAATAAAATTAAATACTTTATCAAAAAAAGCTTGGTTTTCTTGACCTGAGATAAATTGAATTTCTGGAATCAAACGGTTATTCGCATCACCCATAAATAACTTGGTGAACTCCGCTTGTGAACCAGGATTGAGACGGGTAAAGAAATCTGCTTTGGCTTTAAAAGGTTTGAAGAAAATTCGTCTGGTTTCAAAGGCTTTGGCTTCTTTGGAAGCAGCCACATCATCCATCGCTTCTTCTTTCGCAACGACTGCTTTTAATTTATTGACTTGTTCTTGATTAACATCAGCAACTGATTTAATCACAACTTTGTCTTCTGCTGCTAGCTTCTTAGGTGCAGCTTCGACTTTTTTAGCAACTTTAACAACCGGTTTCTTCTTAGATTGGCCTGTGACTTTAAAAATTAGGGTTTGCCATTGTAACTTAAACCAACGTTGGGTATGAATCCATAATGGGAATATATCCAAAGTAATCGCCTTAAGGGGTTGATCAATGATAATCCACTTATAAAGTTTATAGACCGGTAAGAATACCCACTTAAAGACAAAGACAAGTCCATGTAAGACACCTTGTAAACCAGCCCAAAGCGTTAAAACAAAGATTTGAAATGTTTCAGCGATTGCAATACCGATACCGGCAAGAATCCACCAAGACAATTGAATGATGGTTTTCGATATTCTCACGATCCAATGCCAGACAAATTTGGCTGCTTTGACAACCCAGTCGATGGCAATTTTGATAACTTTCCAAATAGCTAAGGCAATCTTTTTAATTCCTAACGCCACCCAAACGATTGCATACCAAACAAAGCGGAATACGCTCCAGAATTTTAAGGCTAACCACTTGATACCTTTCCAGGTTAATAAAGCGGCTTTCTTTAAAAATGCATAGATTGCGAGGGCGATTTTCTTAATCCATAATGCGACCCAAACAATGCCTGCCCAAATCATACGGAGAACGAACCATACTTTCAGACCAAACCAGCGAATACCAAACCAGATCGCTCGGCCTAATCGAATCATAAATTCGATAAAATCTTTCCAAGAGTTGAAAAGCACTAAGCCAAGCATAAGCCAGAATACATACATTAAAATGGCAACGAGTTCACGACCTAAGAATTCTAGGACGATTTGATTTAAGATCATAATTATTTTCTCTTTTCTCTTACTTCAGGTAAGAAAAGGACCAAGACACCAAACACAATAAAGGCAATGCCAATGACTAAGATTAATACCATGAGTGCGTTTTGCATATTAATCTCCAATTGGTTCCCATTGTGCTGTTAAGACTAATTCTTTTGCTGGCATTAAGGAATCAGCGGTATAGAATTCGCCAGTATCAAGATCTTTCCAACCCACAAAAACGTAGCCTTCTTTATATGGAGTAAAACCAATATAAACATTTTCACCAGGATATTTCGATGTGGAATAAGATCCTTCACCGTTATCAGGTTCATACGTGATGCCGTATGGGAAACTTGCCCATCTTGCGGTTAGAGCTAAGTTGTTATTGGGCATGGTTTCGGTTGTAGCACCCCAACGACGGTTGCTTGCATCATACCAACCGATGAACGTTTCACCAGATTTAGTTGGTGTTGGGAAGAAAGAACCTGCTTTTTGTTCGGCATAGAAGTAGGTCTTATTGGCAACCGCACTACCACCGTTTGAGTTAAAGGTAACGGTATAAACCGTTTGCGTCCAGACAGCTTTGATGGTTAAGTCTTGAGCATAAACGCCAGCGTTAATCACGGTTGTACCACCAGTTGGTGTGTGATTTGCCACGTTATCATTATTGGTGTCCCATCCGACAAATCCCCAACCAGTACGGGTTGGCGTTGGTAAGGAAATTTGATCTAAGACGGTATAGGTGTTGGCAAAATAAGCGCCTGAGTTACCGCCATTAAAGTCCATATTAATGTTGTAATGGACGATGGACCATTCACCGATTAAGCTTAATGCTCGATCTGGCATCGTATCTGAGGCGTACCATGTTCCGCCATTAACTGTATCCGCCCATCCGTCGAAGGTATAACCACGACGAGTTGGTTCAGGCATACCTAACGTTGCGCCATATTGTTTAACAGCAGAGTTGAGGTTTTGACCTGTGTAATTACGATAGGTTAGCGTGTGTGTATTAATCACCCATTGAGCCGTTAAGGTTAAGGCACCTGATGTGCCAGCGGTGATTTGGGTGAGGGTTTGATTGCTTTGATTCTTCCAACCATTGAAGGTATAACCTTCTCTGGTTGCGGGTAATAACGCAATCGTGTCTTCAACGTTAAAGTCTCTAGGGTTATCAAAATTATTCGTGCCACCATCTAAGACGTACGTGATGTCATAACGAGTTAAAGACCAAGTCGCAGTTAACGTAATATTCGTGATCGCACCACCGACAGTTGAAACGGTAACACTGTCGCTTTGCCAACCATTGAATTCATAACCTGGTTTTGCAGGTTGTTCTAATGGAATGGAATCTTCAACGGTAAAGGTTTCTGGGTTGGATTCATCGTTGGTACCACCATCTAGAACATAGGTAACGGTATAAACGATTGGGGTCCATTCACCATATAAGATATAAGGTTCAGAAACATCGGTCATGGTGAAACCGAAGGTGAATGGTTGATCATCAGCAGCGTTAAACCAACCATCAAAGGTATAACCTGGATTGGATACGCTTTGTTGATTGACGGTTTGACCTAACGTATAGTTACTAACCGCAGGTAATTTATCTGGGTTTGTAATATCAGCTTTAAAGGTGTAGTAGATCACTTGATAGGTTTTGAGATCCCATTGGGCAATCAAGGCTAAGTCGGTTGCTGGCATGATGTTGCCGTTTCCGTATGCAACACCTTCTGCGGTTTCCCATCCGTCAAAGTCATAACCTAAACGGACTGGTGTTGGTAATGCTAAGGTTGCGGCAAAGTTATAGGTGTAATTGGTTTGTGTTAAAGCATCACCACCATTGACATCTAAGGTGATGTTGTAGGTATTAATGGTCCACTTTGCGTAGAACGTCTTGTTACCAGTCGATCCTGCTGGAATGGTGTTAGAGGCAGTTGTAAAGGCTGCATCCGCAAACCATCCATTAAAGGTGTGACCTTCTTTTTCAGGGGCCACTAACGTAATCGCTGCATCTAAAATCGTATAGGTTGCTGGGTTAGCATCATCATTGAAACCACGATCCATCACATAGGTAATGGTGTAGTTAATCAGTGACCATTGTGCTGTTAAGCTTAAATTCGAATCTGGCATATCATCACCAGTTTCCCAAGTGGTTGAACCATCGGACCAGCCATCAAATTGATAACCAGCGCGTGTTGGTGTCACTAAGGAAATGTCTGTATCATAGTCAAATTCAACCTCTGCATCTGCTAAAGCTGCACCACCATTGACGTTTAAGGTAATGGTGTAAGTGTTAATTTCCCATAAGGCAACGAGGGCTGCGCCATTCACTGGCATCGTATTGAAGACAAATGGTTCATTATTGAGTAACCAACCTTGGAAGGTGTAGCCGGTCTTGGTTGGGTTAGCGGGTTGTGTGACCGCGGTTGCATAATCTTGGGTAATGGCTTCAACGGAAGTACCACCAACGGCATCAAAGGTAATCGTATATTGATTGATCGTCCATTTTGCATAGAGAGTTAAATCTTCCATGCGGTTTGGGTTAATGGCAACATACACATCACCATCAAAGGCGTTATTGTCATACCAACCGTTGAAGGTATAACCAACTTTGGATGGATCGTTGAAGACCACTAAATCATCTTCAACGGTGTAAGATAACGTGCTTCCTTCTGCTAAAATACCACCATCTAAAACATACGTAATGTCATAAACGGTTGGAGTCCACTTTGCAAAAAGATTCGTGTCTAATGGCATGGTACCGAAGGTGAAAGGTTCGAAGAACGTTTCATCATCTGTAAACCAACCCGCAAAATCATAACCTTCTAAGGTTGGTTGGGTTGGAGCAGGGAATTCAGAATCAAAGGTTTGAATGACGGCTTCTACTTCAGATCCACCGTTACTATCAAACGTTACTGTATATAAATTTGGAATCCAATACGCATAAAGCGTACGATCTTGGTTATTGAGGACCAAGACATTCGCGGAACGTTGGAATGCTTCATCTAAGAACCAACCACCGAAGGTGTAACCTTCACGGGTAGGACTTGGAAGATCCAAGGTGTCTCCAGCTTCAATCTCTACGGATTGAATTGGGGTGGCACCATTCATTTCAAAATTAATCGTCGAGACATAGAAGGCAAATCTTGCCGCTGCC
>JACCDP010013349.1_pt1 | contig 16661 bp, 19 predicted proteins | sample 7445841 | NCBI WGS metagenome assembly JACCDP01 (sample SAMN15323441, study PRJNA562643) | freshwater metagenome | isolation source: river surface water | place: USA:Blue River Watershed | collected 2017-08-17 | reverse complement strand
GCTGAACTCCTTGTACTCACATACTTGAAAAACGAAGGAATCCAGATTCAACTCATCTAGATTTTTGTATTCACGAATGACCCTAGGTGAGAGAACTGGAATTTCAAAGTCTAGTTCCTCCATGTCTTTTTCATCGTTGGCATCGTCGGGCTCAATGATGAGGGGTGCGATTGGTCTTGCTCCTGCCCCCATTGGCTTGCGTTCAAGTTCAACCCCCTCGGTTTGAATTGACTCAACAAAATCCATGAACGCATCTGTGCCAACAACACTCACATACTCTTCAGCATCGCTTCCTGGGTACATACGGCGCAAGCCACGCCCTAGCGTCTGCTCTGGAAGAATCTTTGCCTTTGATGCAAATGCTCTGAGACCAACGATTGTTGTGACATTTCGAACATCCCAGCCCTCTTTAAGCATCAGTACCGAAACAATTGCCTTGTATGGGCTGCTCCAGTCATCGATCTTATTTGCCTGATCACGCAGAAGTTCTAGTTCGTCTTTTGATGCCTTGTTCGTGGGGCTATCGTTGATCTCACCATTCTTGTTCGTGTGAATTGTAAGAACGCATCCCTTCAGATCGGGAAATGTTGCCTCTAGGTACTCTGCCACAGCATCGCAGTTTTTTGTGTCATCCGTCATGATGAAGAGAACCGCCTTCTTACCTAGCTTCTCATGCTCTGGGTAGACCTTGCGCCACTCTGTGACACCTAGATTGATATAGTCTGAATAATGCTCTGTGTAAACAGAACTCCGCTTCTCTTGGAGTTTTGCCCTGCTGGGAGCGTCTGGAAGCACAGGATGCTTCACTACATTCTGCTTAATTGCCTCCACAAGTGGATAGTCTGCGACTGTCTGGACAAAAATCGCACCATTGGAATGCTTCGGTGTCGCAGTCACATCGATCTGAAGCGACAATTGCGAACCCTTCTGCTTAAGGCGATTGTGAATGTCACCAATTGATTTAAACCAAGCGAGGCTACTGTCGTGAATGTGATGAGCCTCATCGTTGATGACAACTAACTCATCGATGTTACGAACAATCTTTCCAAGATCAACTGATGAATCAGTAGTCTTGCCTTTTGGCTTGCTACCAAGAAAGAAGTCCATTGAGTTCTCATCATCTGCTGAGGCAATGGTCAACTTCTCATCGTAGACACGATGAATATTGGTAAGAAAGATGTTGCCTTGGGATGAGAGCGGACCAACTTGATCCTGGATGTGAAGCGCAAGTTGGAAGTCTGATTTCCAACTACGATCCTCAAATCCATTGTCCGGAACAACAGGGTCCTCTTGAAAAATCTTCAGCCCATCAAAGTCTTTTCTTAAACGATCAAGAACGATGATATTTGGGGCGATGACAAGGAAGTTTGTTGCAAGGTCAGAGTCCGCTTCGTATTTCTTATGAAAGTACGACCAAGCCAAAAGCAGGCTCATTGTCTTTGTCTTGCCACTACCAGTCGCCATCTTTACTACATATCGCCGCCAGGTTTCTTCAATGAGTTTTGGCGTCACAACGCCTCTGGTATCAAACCGAAGCAGATCGTGCTTGTCAGCGACTTTAATCACTTCATGTAGATAGATTATCGTTTCTACGGACTCACGCTGGGCAAAGTAGTACTGAAAGTCAACTACTGTTCCATTGGCTTGTGGAACAGGGTGCGGAGTGTAAAACCACCACTTTAGTAAAGACTTTGTGGTTTCTGTGGCTCCTTCGTAGCCTTTTGATCTCCATTCGAAGACTTGCTTGCGAAGTTCATGCACAAGCGGCGGCATCAACTTCTCATAAGAGGTTTCTCTCAGCGATTCGTCTGCTGGAAACCAGCGAACTTCGGGAGAAAGAATCTCATGCGGAGAAAGAGGAAACTTAGGGTGCAACGACATTAGGCTTTCCCTCCAATAGTCACAGGAATGACCTTCATCGTGTCATTGCCAAAGATGTCCACCACCTTGATTGCGATCCTTCTGCGACCTGGGGGCAATTCCTTAAAGATAGACTTCAATTCAAGTGATCGATCTTGCCGAGTTCTAAAAGACTGCCACTCATTCTCAAAGATGAAATCTCCTGTCCACTTTTCGCTGAATTCGCCAGACTTCTCATCTTTGATTCGCACAATCTCTTTGCGGTTTGTAAAGTCGAAATCTATTGACCAATAGTCAACCCAGTCGTGCCAGTTCTTGGTAAGAATTTCTCTTGGATTCAGCAACCCGTCCTTGTCCTTGCTGATCTTGATGACTTGTCCGTTCTCAACAACGATCTGGCTTCCGCCATTCTTCAAGCCTTCCTCGGCAAATGATGTAATGCCCTGGGTGTAAAAGACAGAGTAGTTCGTGAGTTCAATGCAAACCGAGTTGCCATTGAAGTGTGGTCGCACCTCAATGTAAGCAACATCATGAAAACGGGCTTCGCCACGATCAACTGCTCTCTTGTCGAAGACCTCCTTCGGAATGTGCTTCAGAACAAGGTCAACGCCTTTTGAAGAAGCTTCATCTTGAATTGATGGAAACAACCCCATCTCAAATTCAAATGCGAGGAGATCGACTTTGGTGACGCCCTTTTCGATGCACTCAGCGACAACTTCTTCGGCAAAAAGTCTTGAAACGGGAAGATTTGCTGGACCTATGGCTACAACCCGATTCTGCTTCTTGCCACGAAAGGTTCTAAAGCCAGTGATTGGCTCTGCCTTGTAAGCAGAGAGGATGAGTTGATTGAACGCTTGCTCTTTCGCTTGCTCTGCTTTGTTACGCTGAGAATCATCCAAATCAGCAAGCCCAGACACGAAGAAATCTCTTTCGTATCGTCCGAGATTGAGGATCTCAAATGCACGAAAGTCTTTTCCTTCTGCTTTCAGTTCTCTTTGAACATTAATGAGCCGCTTTCTTGCGGTGTGAATGGCGAACTTGCCGAGGTCTGAGGTGATCCACTTTCTGCCGAGTTTCTCTGCTACGGCAGCGGTAGTGCCAGAGCCGCAGAAGAAATCCACAACGAGGTCTCCCGCATTGGAACTTGCCTTAATAACCCGCTCCAGCAGAGCCTCAGGCTTTTGGGTCGGATAATTCACCCTCTCGGTGGCTGCAGACTGAATTGACTGGATATCCGTCCAAACATCCTCAGGCAACTTTCCTTCATCCAAATAGTAGCGATAAAGTTTTTTCTTTCCTGTGCCCCATTTCTCAACATACTCTCTTCCATCCTCATCAGTCCCCATTCTTCCACCAAAGTTTTTCCCCTTTGAATCTTGCTTGTGGGGGGTGAACGGCAGCCTCACTTCTTTCTCGTTAAAAATGGGCTTTGTAGATTTGGAGTAAAGCCAAATCGTGTTGTGTTTCTTTCCAAAGTAGGAACTTCCTTTTCCACCCTGGCTGAAGTACCAAATGATTTCATTAATCAAATTCGACTGATTGAAAACTTCATCCAAGACTTGCCGAATCAATCCCGTCACTCTCCAATCGCAATGAACATAAATGCTGCCATCCTCTGCAAGAAGATCCTTCATTATCAAAAGGCGTTCATAAATCATTGCAAGAAATGAATCGGTTCCTTTGCCCCAAGTATCCCGATATGCGATTTCTTCAAGCACAGACGGAGCCTTCTCTAAAGTCTCCTCACCGATCTCCACATCCATACTGAAATCCGCACCCACATCAAAAGGCGGATCGATGTAGATCAACTTGATGCCGCCGTTGGCTTCAATTTCGTCACGAAGCGGACCACTCTTCAGAGAAGACAGAACAAACTTGTTGTCTCCCCAGATTAACTTGTTCGTCCATCCCTTCAACTGCCTTCCTGTAGTGGGATCAAACAGTTCTGCTTGTGCAGTCAGATTTGCTTCTGCTCTGGGTTCATCGACATGCTCAATCGTCTGGAACGGCAAAATGACATTTGTCACATCTCTTGATTTGCCGTTCCAGACGAGTTCGATTTCTCTGTCATCGCCAAATAGCATGAAGCGATACTTGTCTGGAAGCGGCTTGCCTTCTTCAAGTAGTTTTGTAATGTCACGAATTTCGTTGTCAGGCAGTCTCATTAGATTCTCAATTCTTCAGCGTAAAGACCGTTACAGCGTGTCGAACGACCGTAAAAGTCGATCAAACTCGAATTTTACGGAACTGCGATTAAGTGTTTGATTTTAATGGGAATTTTAAAGATAATTCTTATATAAATCATGCACTTAGGAGATTTCGATGGCGACTTATGGGTACATGCGAGTCAGCACCGTCCAGCAAGCCAACGAGGGTGAGAGCCTCGAGACGCAGCAGCGGCAGATTGAGTCCTACGCCGTCCTTAAGGGCTTTCAGATCTCCCCAGAGAACTTTATAACCGAAAGAGGGGTTAGCGGGAGCCTCGAGTTCGAGCGGCGACCCGAAGGAGGACGACTCTTCAAGGAGCTGGGCAGGGGGGATGTACTGGTCTTCTCTAAGCTAGACCGTGCGTTTCGCAACACTCGCAATGCCCTGAACACGTTGCATGAGCTCAAGGAGAGAGGCGTCTCAGTCCATTTTATCGATCTGGGCGGTGACGTCACGAACGATGGAATAGGGAGCGTTATCTTCACAATCCTGTCGGCGTTTGCAACCTTCGAACGTGAGCGTATCGCCACGAGGATTCGGGAGGTTAAGCAGGTCCAGAAGGCGGAGGGCAAGTTCCTTGGTGGGCTACCCAAATTCGGCTACCGTGTTGTAGAGGATCGTGTAGAGAAGGACCCCCAGACCCAGAAGATACTTGGGGAGATGAGGACCATGCGTCGCAGGGGTATGAGCTACAGACGGCTTGCAAGGTGGGTTTCAGCGAACTACGCTGTGAACATGTCCCATTCAACCGTAGCCTCTTTGGTTCGCTGAGACTTACATGACCACTTGGAATCGTGCCTACATTAAGTTTCAGTACAGCCCACTGGGTAAGCCAGACTACCGAGTGATCAGCCAGGTCACGACACAGGTCTATGGCAAGTCTGAGTCAGCAGCGATGGCTCAGCTGAAAAAGCTATATGGACGCACTTGGCAGGACTTCGTTATTCTTGAGTTGGATTGGAAATGAAACAGAAGTTTCTCGAAATGCTCAGATTGCTCGCCTCAGGAGTTGACCCATTTACCGGGGAGATGCTTCCCTCCGAGTCTGTTGTGAACAAGCCAGAATTTATTCGTTCGATGTTTACTCTGATTGAGGAGTTTGGCGATCGCCCAAAACGCAAGAACAAGTCGCGATCCGGCGGAGTGGCTCCGCGGGATCTTGATGCCCTTCGCGAGCGGAACATTTCTAATGGGCGCCCGCCAAGATCTCACTTTCCATGGAACATCGAGGAGAAAATCGAACTGGAACGACTGTTTAGTGCGGGAGTGCAGATTAGCGCCATCGCAGAAAAATTCGAGCGATCTAATATTTCCATAATTGCTCAACTTCAGGCTCTAGAGCTAATTTCTCGGGAGGAAAGTGTCGCTCTTAGCAAAATTGTTTCCTAGAAGTGGACTAGTGGTCTTTCACGAGGGTGGACTGTTACCGGTTTCGTTGACCCTGACCTGAGCATATTGCATTGCCTAAAAGACTGCGGGCTGAAATAACCGTTCCCGTCCCTCCAGCTAGCTGCCAGGGAGTCGGTTGAATCTAGTGCTAGCAGCAAAGCGCTCAATGATCAACGGTATAACTTCCTCGCGCCAAAAGGGTGGGCATACCCCCCCAGAGGACATTCCTCCGCCTTCGAACCGATCGATGATAAAAAATTCCTCATCGGTATTTATTGGATGACTCGTCAATACAAAAAAAGCAGCTTCTATCATTGCCTGTAAGGAATCAGCAGAATCGGGTAAGGGCACTGGCTTAAATACTCTCCTCATCTCCTCCCAAAGATAAGGGTCACCTCGCAATCCCCATTGAGACATCGGAACTCTGAAAAGATCGCCTATTGTTTCCATGATTGCCCGGTTAGTCTCACTCGTCCAATTGATGACTATCCCCAAGGCAACAAGTCACTGATCGTCTTGGCATTCAACAGCTTGCTCCTGCGTGTATATCTAAGACCCTGCAGTTGGTTGCCTTTCACGCCATCGTACTGAACGTGGGGGATTTCCTCGGCAGGTGCATCAAAGCTAAGCAGATACTTTCCGCTGTCACCGTACGGCTCAATACTCTTCACCTTGGCGAGGTGCGTTATTGCTGAGATCGGTGCTGACCTGTAAGCGGCGATGTATTGAATCTTTGGAATTGAGGCGGTTGCCAATCGCACGGCATGCCACCTGCGCTCTCCTAGAAAGACTTTGTTGAATCCTTCTTCCATTGCAGGGATGACTACGGTGTCGAAGGCAGTGGCTTGTTCTGCTGGGTCGGAAGCGGTCTCACCAGCGTAATAAACCTTTGGCTCTTCTAACGAGCGTAAGCCGACCAAGGGAAGAATTTGTAGTACCTCTTGAAGGAAGCTCTCCATGTCCGACTTGTCTGCGTCGCTGAGCATTGGTTCCCTGGGCACATTGGTGTTGTTCAATTTGCATCTTGCGATTTTGTAGGCACGTTGAAGAAGCGCCCATTCCAACCATTGAACATGGGCTTTGTTTAGCCCTGTATGCGTGGAGACAAAGGCGATACACCATGCCCAGAAGTCTTTATTCTTTGTGTGACTCTCAATCCGATCCCTGATTCCGTCGCCCTCACCGATATACAGCGTCATCAGGTCATCCTCGTCATCCCCATAGCCAGCGAGGATGTAGACCCCTGGGCGAGCTAGGGACTCACGCAGTTTTGCCGATGACCAGTCGCTTCGTCGAAAGGCAATGCCCTGTCCTGTCCAATTCATCCGTTCGATGACACGAATGCCTTCTGGATCTCCGTCAACTACGTGAATTTTGAGGGTGTAAGGAGTAGCCAAGTTAGGGACTTTCAGTCATCTCGTGCGTGGCTCGGTCCAGGATTCAACCCGGTCATCGTAAAAGACGACTCTGCTTGCGTTTTTGTACTGCCAAAACGTGAAAGAGCCGCCTTTGATATGACTGGGTTCCCCAAGAAGCGTCCGCACATCGCCGTAAGACATCCCCTTCTTGAGGGATCGCCAATTTGATAGCTCTTTCCAGCCTTCCTCATTCTCAGTCTTGGGGCTTGGGCTACTTAACTGAGCCTTGCCTCCCTCAAGTTTTTCAATACGACTCCTCAGGTCTTGGACCTCGCTCTCTAACCTGTTCAACCTCTCGTCTGAAGCGTAAAGGGGGTTGGAGAGAGCAACACCGAAAAGTAGGGCTATCGCGATTTGGGAGACTTTCATGATCCGCCTGTGGTGGTTCGTGATGGATGGATCTTATCTCCCCTAAAGCACTAAACTTTGGACTTTAGTGCTTTGCCAAAACAAAAGGGGCTACGTTTTCACGTAACCCCTTGATTTACTTCGGTATTTTGGCTCCCCGACCTGGGCTCGAACCAGGGACCTACGGATTAACAGAACGGAAATCCGTTGACCAGGACTTGTAAGTAATTGATTTATAGTTAATTTTTTAAGCGTTTAGGAAAAGCACTAAACTATGCACTAAAGTCATTGTAGGACCAAAAGTGCCGAAAACGCCAGCGCAAAAGGCTCGTGGATCAGGGGCAAATCCGTTGCCCGACACTATTACGCCAGTCCCAGGCTACCCGAAGAAGCTCATCGTCTGCAGGGTGGCATGTTCACGTTTCTGGTGGGCAAGGGTCTATGTGAACGGACGTTACAGGGTCCGTAGCCTAAAGACCGAGGTAAAGAAGGAGGCATTCCGTCTCGCCAAAGAGTTCTATGAGGAAGTGCTGGTCGATCACCACAAGGGTGGCTCAGTAAAGCTGAAGTCTCGTACTTTCGCCTCGGTTGGCGGTGCATTTATTGAGACTCAGAATCTTCCAGGCAAAGAGCGTCGTTACAACGATGACCGCATCCGCTACAAAAAGGAGCTTCTTCCTTACTTTGCTGAGAGGGACGTTGGTGAGATCACCAATGCCGATATCGTTGACTTGGTTAAGACCCTACGTGAGGGCGGTAAGTCGGCTGCGACGGTCAATCACTACCTGATCGTCCTTAGAAAGATCCTCAATTACGCAGCGGATAATCGACTGATCACTGCGATTCCTAACTTTCCTCGCATACAGGGCAAAGCAGCCTTAACGCCAAGGGACTACTTTGAGCAAAAGGAATACGAAAAGCTCGTCGCCACCATTGAGACGGAGGCAGAGAAGGGCGTAAAGGTGCGGGGAGTGACGATCACGCTGGAATTTAAGTATCTGGTCCAGTTCATGGTGAACTCATTCATAAGACCAAGCGATCTACGAGTGTTGCGTCACTCTCATGTTGTGGTGATGGAGAACAAGGAGGAGCAGAAAAAGGGCGATCGGTACTTTTTGCTCCTGAAGCACCCAGCCACCAAGACCACTGCCCAGGAGGTGATCACCATGCCAGCTGCCCACGGCGTATATCAGGATGTGAAAGCATTACAAAAGAAACGAAAGTATGGGAAGCCAACTGATTACGTATTTTTCCCAGAGTACAAGAATCGCAACACCATGATTGCAGTTGCGGGACGAATTTTTAGTCACTGCGTCAAGAAAGCAAGGCTCAATCAAAAAGGGTTGAAGCACACCCTTTACAGTCTCCGACACTCCGCAATCATGTACCGCCTGCTGCTCGGAAATGTGAATACGCTGGAGTTGGCGAAGAATGCAAGAACGTCACAGGCGATGATCGACAAACACTACGCATCAAGGCTAACGCCACTTATGACGGTGAAGTCACTCCACAGTTTCAAGTCAACGGATGCAGCGGAGGTAAAAAAATGATTCATGCCGAACCGAAAGATAAGAATGCCAGGGGATCTGCGAGTCAGTTCTTTGTTGCTGGCGAGTTGTGTCGTAGAGGTTTGGTCGCCGTCGTCACCATGGGCAACACACCGAATACGGACATCCTGTGCAGCAATGCCCAGGGTACCAGGTTCGTACACGTCCAAGTTAAAACCTACGTCCCAGGCAACAAGACCGTTTCTGTTGGACGTAAGGCTGAAAAGTACTACGGAGAGAACTTTATTTGGGTGCTTGCTGGCATTCCACTGGCGGGGTCCGATAAGCCGTTCGAGTACTTCATCATTCCATCAGCCGAAGTCTCCAAGCACGTAAAAGAGGCTCATGCCCAGTGGCTAGCGGCACCAGGCAAGAATGGACAGCCGCACAACGACAGCAATGTTCGAACGATTCACTTGCCGCCACATAAGTCGTTCTCTGGGTGGCGCATTGATGAGTACAGAAACAACTGGTCAATCATTGAGTCTCTTCTGGCTTAGGAGCGTGCCATGTACATGCTCGATACAAATATTTTCAATATGTTGACTGAGGGTCGGCTTCAAACAGAGCAACTCCCCTCTGATGGGATGTTCTTTGCTACTTACGTTCAACTTCAGGAGATCAATCAGACTAAAGATTCGACGAATCGTCGTCGGCTGCTTGAGACCTTCCATGAGGTTACTCACCATGTTGCTCCTGTTGAAACGGCGCTTTTTGGTGTTACTCCTTTTGGAGAGGGGAAGTACGGGGGTGGGTCACACACTTTTACTGCGTTGTTGGAGCGCCTAAACGAGCGTAATGGGAGCAGGGCAAATAATGCTAGTGATGTCCTGATCGCAGAGACCGCCATAGCAAATCAGCTGACCTTAATAACGTCTGACAGCGATTTAGCGGCGGTTGTTGGGCAATTTGGTGCACCGGTCTTATTTCACCGCTACAACTCCTAGCGCCAGCGTTTGATGGCTTCACAATGTGAAAAATTCTTGACAACTCTCTTTTGGGAGTAGATAAGCCACCCTCAATTCACTTCGAGGGGGAGCAGATGGCTGAGTTTGAATTCATGGGACGTCAGATTTCACTGTCAGGAGAAGGGGCAGCAGACTGCCCATTTTTGGTGCGAGGAACTGGCTATAACCCAGCCCTTGCGGCTGAAATCGAGACTTTTGTAGTCAATAGGCTCTTTGGAGACCGTCCCTGGCATCTAAAGGGCACCCGTGTTGAATCTGGCGGTAATGGGGAGAGTTTGGCGGTACTAACTGTTCGATTTTTTGACGATGGAGAGGAACTCCTGCAGACGGAGGTCTGGTTCGACGTGACGGAGGCATTTTCCAAGTGAAATACTTACTTACAGCTATCGGCATTGCTGCCTGGGTTGGGGTCGCCTTGGTAATGTCCCGTGGAGAGCCCATCGTTACATATCTCCTCATTTCAACGTTTTTCTGGATCGCATTGGCGATTTACGGCATAAAAGTGACCTTCGACCGCCACATGGAAAACGGTGTCGAGCTGGTCGTGATGCTGATTGTGAAAGCTGTGATTTTCATCTCAGCATTCATGATCTCCGCCGAATTTCTCGGACGATCTTTTGGTATTCCGCTGGGCATCCTTTGCATCGCTCTCGCAGGTCTTGCAATATATTTTTTCGGCGCTGGGAATAGCGTAACGATGCACGATTTACTTAGGGAGATTGACCCGACAGACGAGAGACGCCCAGTGCAGGTTAAAGAGATACCCAAGAAACTTGAGTCTGTAGTAAAGGCTGATCTGTGTGGCTATTTTGTAGCAACGGTATTGAGTATTGTGCCTGTTGGGACGCTCGTGAAACGTGGCGATGTGTTAGCGACTCTTCGAGCAGAGCCGAGGTTCGGTGGCAAGGACGTAGAGGTAAAGGTTTTTGCAGAGCATGACGGTGCGATCACTTCGGTTCGCTTCAAGGTGGATGAAAAGATTTGGGATGATCTAGAGCTGATGCGGATAGAACTTAGATAGTTATCTAATCGGAATGCTGATCATCAACACTTTGCGTTGTGCCTCATAAGTTGCTCTAAAGCTCAGCAAGCCAGAAGCCGACAAAGCAGCCTGGACCTGGCTCTTACTGAGCTTCGGTCCAAGGCGATCCAGCTGCATCAGGTACTCACGAAACGACAGCATGATCTAGAGCGGTATCTTGACCAGCGCAAAGTTGCTGGTAGCGTCCTTTGCAAAGGCGAAATCCCTCAGAGAAGCCTTGCGAATGGCTTCCTGGAGCTTTTCCTTGCTTATCGATGTGCCAGCGTTTTCTACGGCTTTTAGAGCGTCTTTAAGGTTCATGAGTAGGCTCCTTAGAACAGATCGGCACGTGCACGTTTAAAGTTTTCGCTTGAATTCCAGTGCTCGTTAAGGAATCGTTTCAAGCAGTAGCGGACGACTTCAGATCGGTTGTAGCCCAGCCGATCACACAACTCATCGAACTTCTTGACGAATGACTCGGTCGTGCGAACGGCGAAGATCTGGTTTCTGATGGAAGGATTGTTGTTCACGTCGATGCTCCTTTTTTGTGGTTTTAATATTTAGGAGTTTTTTTACGTTCGAATTAAAGCGGCTTGCCACCCTTTGTTATGTAGCGAAGCCAGTGAGACAGCTTTTCCGTGACTGCAGGTTCGATCAGCCAGTCAGCGACGTATGTGAGTGATTGCAAGTCTTTTTTCAGGGCTTCGTCTAGGCACTGGTCGTCAGTGGACCAGATTCTGTATAGCCTAGCCCTCGGGATTACAAGCAAGCCATGAATATGGTGTGGTGAACCAGCGGTGATGCGCTTGAATAGACTGGTCTCGTCTTTCTCGTAGTAAAAAAGATCCGTGGCGAAGGGCAGGGCATTCGTCCATCGTTCCTGGCTTCGTTCAATCCGCCGTTGGAACTTTGGCAGGATTCGCAGACGGTACTCAGCTTCGCAGAATTCACGGCTCAGACCAGCCTGGTTTCTGTCAAAGACCAGTGTGATCGCTAGGTAGAACCAGTCATCACTGATTTCATGAAGCCAGCTCGACCAGTTTTCGACTTCTTGTTGCTTTGTAGGTGTTGTCATGTTTTAAATCATTTGGGAATAGGAAGATCCTCCGCTAGCAACGGATGACCTAATTGTTTTTTAGTTCGCCATATCGACGCCAGGGGGTGCAGGACCAGCTGTAAGGCGTTTTTGAGCAGGCGCTGAGGCGGAAGCTTCAGTATTATTTAGTCGTCAAACAGTTGTAAAACGAAGAATTTTCGCAAGGGTTTCAGGTAGTTTTTTGATGCATGGGGACATTTCTGTCGTCGCCACCACAGTCGTGAAAAAAAACGTTTAAGCGTTTTTCGCCTGAATTTTTGACCTAGTTAAGAAGATCGGATCGGTAGACGAACTCGGGGGTGGGGGTACCACCCGCCGAGTTTTACTTTTAGCTTGATTAACAAGATCTACTTAAGCCACCGAAGTCTTTCCGCTTACCCGATGGAAAGAATTGCGACCAAAATAAGCACCTGCATCAGGACGATTAAGTTTGATTCAGTTCTGAGGCAGTGACTTTTCCTGAATTATTTTCAAGCAGCTTGTCGCACTCAAAATCAATCTGACCCTCTGCCAACCAAAACTCATGGCTATAGATCATCTCTTCAAGCACATCCAAATCGGTAATGAAGTCCTTCGGTTTGCTGTCGCAATTGACAAAATAAACATGTTGCCACGCCTCATCGTATGCGCTCTCAAACTGCCATTCGGATACGACGTACCTTTTTATAAATTTCTTCAATTCCTCTTCTAAAGATTTTTTTGATTCTTCGTAAGACGTGTAGAAGCTATTCAACTCTTTATCGACTGCTTTTCGAAAATCAAGAGCCTCAGCTTCAGCTCGTGCAGTTAGTTCGCTCAAAAATTCCTCGTTAATTTTTTCAAAGTCCATTTAATTTCTCCTTGGAGATCACATTAAATTCTGTGGTTCGATAAATTCAGAAAACTTGTTGCGACAACTCTATTAAATCCCGCCGTAATTTCTGAATCACTCTGGGAAACGTTGTCCAAAGCACAGCTATCCAAGCGTCACTTTTGCGACGGATGGCTTAGGACCTGTTATGTGAGAGTTGCATATGGAATTGAAGGCTTTTGAGCATTTTTCGTGTGTCTGGGAATGCGTAATCGACAATGTCATTTAGCTGTTCCACCGTTGCTCTTGTGTAGCCCTCTGCATTTGCGATCCCCAATAGACGCTCCCTCAGCCTGTCTCGAAGAGTGGGGTCGTGGTCAAAGTCAAAGCAAATCGGTAAGAATCTAGATCGCATTGCATCGCTCAACTTCGATGGCTCATTCGCAGTCATTACAAAGTCATTTGCGCTCGATAGGGTCTCGACGGTACCTCTCAGAGCTGCCTGGGCGTCCCTAGAGAGATAGTCTGCTTCGTCGAGTAGCACTAACCGTCGGTCCCCATTAAGCGTTAGAGACGTGCAGGCTCTGGCTAGCTCTCGGATCGTGTCTATCGAGTTGTCATTGGTGCAGTTGACGTAGTACGTATTTTCAGGATTTATTAGCTTCGCAACGGTAGTTTTTCCACACCCTGGCTTTCCGTAAAAGAGCACGGAAAGCCCACCTTTTTGATTAACTAGTTGTCCCAACGTTTTTTCGAGCCGTCTAGGCAAAATCACCTCGCCGAAGTGGCGTGGGCGGTACTTTTGACTCCAGTCCATTTCGTCCATTTTTCACTCCTAGGCGGCTTTTTTGAGTGACTCGGATTCATCGAGCAGGAACCGTTCGAGGTTCGTTGACGCATTCACCTTTGCGCTCATAGCTTTCAAGTCGTTGATGATTGCCCGAAGCTTTTCCTTCATCTCCAATGACGGGATGAGGCTAAAGTCCACCGTGAGCGATAGGTCATCGATTGTTCCATTTGGAACACTCGGTTCGGCTAGTCCGAGTCGTACTGCCAAGTTGGCACCACCCAGATAGGGTGTGATGATTCCCTCATTAATTTTTTCGTCAATTTGCTCGGCGGTTAAGCGGGCTACGTGATACATCGTGGTCCAGGTAGACGGCAGCGATTGGCTTCGGCTTAATAGCACCTCATATTTTTCGCCAATAGTCTCCAGCTTGCGAATTGTTGATGATTTCCTTTCGTAGCCAACCTCCAGACAAAAAACTTCGAAGTCTCCTTGGCTCAGAGTTCTTTTTGCGTCGTGGACTACCTTTCCCATCTGAATGATCGACTCAGCGGTCTTCATTGCGAAACCCTTGAATTTTTCAGCGTATTCGACTACATTTTTGCTAATTAAAACTGTTTTTGAAACGTTTACTTTTTCGATGATTCCCATATGTCCTTCTCCATGTCATTAAGTTTATAAACGTTCGTTTTATGCGAACACCCTAATAATGAAGTAGATCGGAATTAAACATCAGTGACGTATTAAAACGTTATTTAAAATGTTTACAAGTTATGAAGAATAGGACCCCTCCAAGGCACTTTCCTTACGTTCATCCAACGTTCGGAACAGACAGGCGCCCTAAGTCATCCTCAGCGTGGGAATGTTCGGTCTACTACTGGTGGTGGGCATACCTGCGACGTAACAAGGATTACTTGGACTGTTGTGCGGGGGGTGGAGACGGTGAGTTGGGTTGGCTGTACCGGGACTTTGGTGATGTTCGTGGCGAGAATTTCAAAGCATGGTGGACTGAGGGGCAGAGGGGGGTGAGGCTCTTCGCTGAGCCGCCACCTGAGGAGCTGATCCGTGTGCTCGATCTGGGTGACAGAGTAGAGAGCAATGACGGTATTCTGACTTTAAGCCTGCCCCTAACCCTACCGACAGAGTTCGTACTTAAGCGTTGCAGAGAGATTTTGACCAGCAGACGGAAGGGCGGTCGAGGAAGACAGTTCGCCAGGCAGTCTAGTGCTCCCTATCGGGTTACGGGACAGCCAAACATTCCAGGGTTGCGTAGAGCCCTCATGGTCTACGATGCGGTCGAGGCTGCAAGGCGGGGCGAAGTCAAGCGACCCTACTGGAGGATTGCTTCAGATTTGAATCTGGTGGGTCCCGACAAAAGAGTACTTCCCAAGGACTCGCCCTCAGTAGCAGAGGACAAGCGGAATGTAATGAAGGCGATTGTCTCTAGGCTCAGAAAGAGAGCGGAAGTACTGATCCTCCAGAGCGCCAGCCAGACATTTATTGGTTCCTAGCCGATCAACTGACTCTCTGTTGGCGTTTAGGGGCAATTTGTTCCATTTGGAACATAAATCGGTCTGCTGCCTCTTGGAAGCTTCCAAAGTCCTCGAGGCGAACAATCAACCCGAAGCTCGACTCCTTTGGAAGGTAGGGGCGAACCTCGTGAAGGGGGCGGGCATTTGTCAAAAATTTTGCAGGACCGGATACCTGGTATCGGACAGACGCTACTTGATCACCCTCAGGCAAGACCGCTAGCAGGGCGAACACCTCTCTACCAAGTCGGTAGGAAATATAGCGATCGAATACTACAAGCCCCTGCTTCTGTGCGCCCCCCACCTTTGCCCCACCTTTGGCATCAGTCAGCTTGTGTGCCGTAAAGCCCTTACTGCCAGAGAGTGCCCTAGCTTTTTCAGTACTCAGGTCAAACTGAGTCTCGAGTTTTGCTGCGAAGCTAACCAGTAGATCAACGGCATCGAGCTCTAAACGCCTTCCTAGTGCGGACCTTGCGATTTTTACAAAACCTTCCGGAAGCCCGGGTCTCGGCTTGGGCTTGGGTTTTCTGAGCTCCAGCTCCTCCCGGCACAAGGAGCAAACCTCCTCGTTCCCTTTCGCAGAGGCATTTGCGAGAAGCTGCCGAAGATCCTCATTGGACAGTGCGTTGATAAGTTCTGAATTCCATGTAAAAGCCATTCTCATTCCCACTCTAGAAAGTAGACTCTAAGTGCCGACAAACGAAAGGCTAAGGACGCTTGGGTCGAATGCGGACATCCGAGTCTATTTGTATGCCGTAAATCGCTTAACAAGATCAGCAAAACTATTCAGTTGTCCCTTAAGCTTGCCGCCATCCTCGGTGAAAAGATCAAATGACTCCTGATCGACATAAACGAAGTCGTACTTCACATTCGCATGTGATGCATTAACGTCCTTGCACCATTGCGCTAATCGTTTTATCTTCAGTGGATCGTCTAAATCTTCTAACCCCTTGGTCTCAACGACATAGAACTCTTTCTCACTTAACTTCACCACAAAGTCGGGATAGTAGTTGGCAATGTTGCCTACCGAATCGATGTAGTCCATCTTGAAGTTCAAAGCGAAGTAGTTCTTGATGTAAGAGACCACATCAGGGCATCTCTCTAAGAACTGTGCAAATCTGAGTTCAAGAACGCTATCACCAACAATCTTGTTGAAGACAGACTTCTTTGCTGGAAGGTTCTTCTGATCCTTCACAACGAAGGGGCGCATATTGCGGATTTTTATACTGTCCCGGATCTCAGCATTGCCCACATCCCTGATAGTCAGATCGTTTATTGCCTTTTTGAACACATCGAATATCGTTTTCGAAGCGAGTGGCTCGGATAGATTTCTCAGCGTGTTTGCATCTTCAAGATTGACTGTCTTGCCAAATAGTTTGAATTCGATGAAGTCTTGAATCTTTGGGTAAAGGAGGTCATAAGCGGCATAAAGACGCAGGTCCTTAAGAACCGCCTGAGCAAAATGCCCGACTACGCTTCTGTAGTCAGCGGCAAGCGCACCGTCCAGAAGTGTCGTGTGGCTGATTTCACCGCTTGTGATATCCCGAAAGACAATCTCTCTCTGCTCTTCTTCGCTGAACTCCTTGTACTCACATACTTGAAAAACGAAGGAATCCAGATTCAACTCATCTAGATTTTTGTATTCACGAATGACCCTAGGTGAGAGAACTGGAATTTCAAAGTCTAGTTCCTCCATGTCT
>JACCDP010123134.1_pt1 | contig 16667 bp, 11 predicted proteins | sample 7445841 | NCBI WGS metagenome assembly JACCDP01 (sample SAMN15323441, study PRJNA562643) | freshwater metagenome | isolation source: river surface water | place: USA:Blue River Watershed | collected 2017-08-17 | reverse complement strand
ACAGCATATGATCTGAGTGCAGACCGTACTTGGACAATTGACACAGTTAGTTATGTTTCACGAATTCAGCATGGAGTTAAAGCTGGCGTTGCAATCAATAAAGGTCAAGCTGTTTATGTAACTAGTGGAGATGGAACCAATATGATTGTTGGTCTTGCCTCAAATACAAGCGAAGCAACTTCATCAAAAACAATGGGTCTCCTAGATGCAACCGTTGCAACCAATGGAATGGCCAATGTAGTTACTGAAGGTTTATTAACCAATGTTGATACATCTTTAGCTGGCACAGAAGGCGATCCGGTTTGGTTGGGAGCAAATGGCAATCTTATTTTTGGATTAGCAAATAAACCCTATGCACCAAATCACCTTGTTTTTATCGGTATCGTAACTCGTAAAAATGCAAATACTGGAGAAATTTTTGTAAAGGTTCAAAATGGATTTGAACTAAATGAAATACATGATGTTGATTTAAGAAGTACTGTTCCAGTAAGTGGTCATATTTTAGGATATAATGGAACTCTATGGGTTAACCAAACAATTGCAAGCTGGTTAGGCTTTACACCAGCCAATGATGCAAACGTTGTTCATACTTCCGGTAATGAAACCATTGCTGGAATTAAAACTTTTTCGGGAACAACTCAGGCTACTTCAACTACTACTGGAACTATTGTTACAGCAGGCGGCGTTGGTATTGCAAAGAATTTATATGTAGGTGGGGATATTAATGTTGTAGGAAACCTTATTATTGGTGGAACTACGACAACTGTTTATGCTCAAAACTTAACAGTATCAGATAACATGATTTATCTGAACAATGGTATTTTAACTACTATTACTAATGCAGTAGGAAATGGTTCATCTGTAGTTTATACAACTGCCGAAACTCACAACTATATTGTTGGAATGTCAGTTACAATCACTGGAATTACACCTAGCGCATATAACTTATCAAATCAAACGATCACTGCAGTTTCAACCAATTCATTTACAATTGCAAATAGTGCAACTGGATCGTATAGTTCAGGCGGTACTGCAAGAGCTAAATCAAACGCAAACCCAGATCTTGGTTTTGCTGCAGGTTACAATGATGGATCCTATGCTCATGCAGGTTTATTTAGAGATGCAACTGATAATGTTTGGAAATTCTTTAAAGGCTATACGCCAGAACCAGATGCATCTCCATTTATTGATACTTCACATGTATCATTTGCCTATGCAGATCTTAGAGCAAACGATATTACTGGAAGATCTTTTATTAAGGACGGCGGAACCTCAAGCCAATTCTTAAAAGCAGACGGCTCAGTTGATTCAAATACCTACTTAACAACTGGAACAGCGGGTTCTACATATCAACCGCTAGATGCTGACTTAACTGCAATTGCGGCATTGGCAACAACTGGATTCTTGAAAAGAACTGGTGCTAATACATGGGCGCTTGATTCAAATACGTACTTAACTGGAATTACTTCAACCGATGTAATTAATGCGCTTGGTTATACTCCAGTTACAAATGCTCGAACCATTACAATTAATGGAGTTACCTATGATTTATCAGCAAACCGTAGCTGGACAATTACAGCGGGTGTTTCCTCAGTTAGTGCTGGTACGGGAATCTCAGTAAATACAACAACGGGTGCAGTTACTGTAACAAATACTGGATTACTAAGCGGCACAGCTGGCTCTGGTATTAGTGTTTCAACCTCATCCGGTAACCTAAATATTGTTAATACTGGATTACTAAGCGGTACAGCTGGCTCTGGTATTAGCGTTTCAACTTCAGCCGGAAACTTAAATATCGTTAATACTGGTCTTCTTAGTGGAACAGCGGGTTCAGGTATTAGCGTGTCAACTGCTTCGGGTAACTTAAACATTGTCAATACAGGTTTGCTAAGTGCAACTGCTGGTGCTGGAATTAGTGTTTCTACTTCTTCCGGTAACCTAAATATTGTCAATACTATAACTAACCTTAACCAATTAACAAATGGTCCAGGTTATATTACTGGATATACTGAGACTGATACTTTGGCTACAGTCGTAGCAAGAGGTAACTCTACCTCTGGATATATTTCCGTTGATTATATTGTTACTAATAATAATGGAAATGGTACAAACATTAGGCTTGGTGATGATTTTTGGATGGGAGATATAAACTTAGCCAATACTATCCAATTAATGGGAAATCAGGATAATACTAGAGCATATCTTATTTTCGGTAATGGCGATTCAACTGCTTTAGGTAGATCTGGCACTGATGCATTAACCTATGGTGGTAATATAATATATCATGCTGGAAATTTAACTAACTTAAACCAATTAACTAATGGTCCAGGTTATATTACTTCTGCTTCTCTATCTGGATATGCAACTCAAACCTATGTCACAACTCAAATTAATAACTTAATTAATGGAGCGCCTGGTGCACTAGATACGCTAGACGAATTAGCAGCTGCTCTTGGAGATGACGCTAACTTTGCAACAACGGTTACTAACTCAATTGCTGGAAAAGTTTCTAAGAGTGGTGATACTATGACTGGAAACCTTGCATTTGGTGCAACTTCAGGATTAGGATTAACTTGGGGATTAAACACAGATGCTGCATTTATTAGATTTGTTTCAAGCGGAAACCAAGCAGGTGGATCTTATCTTGAAATTGGTACACAAGATGATTCAGATGAAGAAATTAAATTTACACAATCTGGAAATATTAGATTTTATTTAGCAACTGACGGTAGACTTAAAACAGGAAGTGGCTATAATTATATTTGGGAAGATGGAACATGGGGAATATCAGTTACCGGTAATGCAGGAACTGTAACAAATGGAGTCTATACAACCGGATCATATGCCAATCCTTCATGGATTACAAGTTTAGCCTGGAGTAAGATTACCGGAGCCCCAGCTGCTCAAACTCTAAGTATTAGCGGTTCAACTCTTTCAATTAGTGGAGGTAACTCAGTTACTCTTCCAAGCGGAGGTATTTCTCAAGGAACCGCGGATTCTCTCTATGTTAATGTAAGTGGAGATACTATGACTGGCAACTTGTTTGTTCAACCGGCATCAGATCCAGCTCAAATTCAATTAAGTGGAAGCAATCCAGAATTATACATAAATGCAACTGGCGGAACGGCTAGAATGTTTATTAATAGAGCAACCTCTGGCAATCAGTCAACCTTGATGTTTACAACTGGCATGAATGTTACGCCAAATGCAGCTTGGGATTTTACTGGAATGCCATATTGGTCATTGGGAATGACTAATAACAATAATACTGATAGTTTTAAACTTGCGTATGGAGATATTTATGATCCAAATTCAGTTGCTCTTGAAATAACTTCAGCAAATGTTGCATATTTCAAATATGTTCCGTATGCGGCTGGAAACTTATTGGCAACTCAGTCATGGGTACAAAGCCAAGGTTACTTAACGTCTTTGCCAAGTCATAACCATAATGACATATACTATACTGAAACCGAATCGGATGCTAGATTTTTAAGAGGTACAACTAGCCCAAGCACACCAGGAAATTTTACGCTATCAATAGGTAATAATGGCACTTATTCATATGTTCAATCGCATTCAAGCCAACCATTAGAGCTTAACCCTACAGGCAATGCCGTTAGAATTGCAGGTAATACTGTATGGCATGCAGGAAACGACGGATCTGGTTCAGGGTTAGACGCTGACTTATTAGACGGATATACTCAAGATACGTCCGCTGTTGCAAATACTATTGTTAGACGAGATTCAAGTGGAAATATTTATGGAAACTATGTTTTAGGTACCTATGCATATTTCTCGAGCGGAAACTCGGAAAATCCAACGATTGGACAAATTTGGACACAAAATACAAGTGACTCATATTTAAGAAAATCAACTCCAGCTCACTTTAGAAGTCAAATTATTGATGGATATTATTTACAACTTAGCGGAGGAACTCTTAGCGGAAATTTAAATATTGACGGCGAACTTGCATTTAGGGATGGGGCTGGAGGATTTTCTAATATAATTAGAGCAGCCGCATACCCATCAGAAGGATACGGCGCAGGCCAAGATTACTGGATGGAATACCGAGCATATGGTGGACACCATTTTGTCTTAAATACAGACGGTGGAGTTAACTCTGGTTCAAATACAATGGATGATTTTGTTGTATGGCAAGGCGCAATTGATGGAAATAAATTATTAGAAGTATCTAATACTGGAACTTTAACAATTGCTGATCGCTTAATAGAATTGTCTTCTATTCGATATAAAACTCAAGTTGAATCCTTAACCCCAGCTTTAGATAAAGTAATGCACTTACGTCCAGTTACCTATGTTAAACTTAATGGAACTGGTCAAACCGAAATTGGTTTAATTGCAGAAGAGGTTGAATCAATTTATCCTGAATTAATTAAATATGATGATGGAGGACAAGTTGATGGTATTAACTATACCCGTATTGCACCAATCTTGATTAAAACTATTCAAGAACAACAAGAACTTATAAAAAAATTAACCAAGAGAATTGACGATCTTGAAAATAGATAACTAATATGGCACAATTAATATCAGGAACTACAATCGCTGGGCATACTGCAATTCACGCTGGGAATTTATCAGCTCACAGTATTGCGACCACAACTTATGTTACCACTCAAATTAATAATCTTATTAATGGTGCGCCTGGTGCATTAGATACACTAGATGAGCTAGCAGCTGCTCTTGGAGATGATGCAAGTTTTGCAACAACTATTACAAATTCAATTGCTAGTAAATTAGCACTAAGCGGTGGTAATATGACTGGCAATATTAACTGGGGAGCCACTAACCAAGGTATAACCTGGAATATGAATACCGATGGGGCCTATATTAAATTTTTTAATACGGGAGATGGCGATACTGATTCGCGATTAGAATATGCAACATCTGATAATGGTGATGAATATCATAGATGGTTAGTTGGAGGAACTGAGGAAATGACTCTTAAAGGTGATGGCCTTAGAGTTGCAAATACAATTTATGCATCTGGCGGAAATTCTGGAAACTGGAATACTGCTTATGGATGGGGTAATCACGCTTCGGCTGGATATATTACAAGCGTTGTAACGTCATTGGGTTATACTCCAGTCACTAATGCTCGTACATTGACTATTAATGGAACGAGTTATGACTTAACTGCAAATAGAAGTTGGAGCGTAGGCACAGTTACGTCAGTCGGCGGCACCGGAACTGTTTCAGGATTAACTCTTAGCGGAACTGTAACTGGCTCTGGTAATTTAACTCTCGGAGGAACATTATCCCTAACTAGCAGCAATGTAACTTCTGCTCTTGGATATACGCCATATAATTCAACAAACCCAAATAGTTATATTACAAATACTAATAGTTACTATTATGTAAATGCTGGAGCAGGATATGGAGTGGGATTTTGGAATAGCGCACCAGAGACGTATGGTATAACTATGGGAACCACTGGAACATATGGTTCCATTTATAATAATAGCGAATATTATTTAGTGCTTAGTATGCTGAACGGCGGAGGCCGCGGCGTAATGTTTAGAAGTGATAATGGAATTTATTTCCAAGTAACAGGAGGCGGCGATTTATTTACAAGATCTGCAATTTATCCGGGTTATAATAATTCAGCGGTAGGCGGCCAATCCACTTATTATATTTATGCAAACACAGATAATGCTGGATTAAGAACAAATGGTTCATGGCTAGTTAATGGAAATATTTACTGGGGTAATCAAGGAGTTTGGTTAACTGATTGGCTTAATCAAAATGTTAAGACTAATGCAAGTCCAAGTTTTAATGAATTATACATAGATGGTAGATATTCAAGATTTGGCGCAAGTGCTAACTGGGACGCTGGCTCCCTAAACGGTCAAAATTCAACTATAACAAATGTCCATTTCCAAGGACACCAAGACTTTTGGATTGGGGCTGGTAATACTCAATGGTATACTAGCGCAATATCTGGACACCATGACCTATTAATTAATACTATGCAAAGTGGCGGGTCTAATATTAGAGGTATTACATTTACAGCATCGGCAGGTGGCTCTAGCGTGTATAGATTGGGCCGATGGCATTCTGGTACAACCTCTACAACTAGCTACTTAAATTTAGAAAATAGACTTGCTGTTGGTATTGCATCCTATGCATATAGCTTACCAAGCTCAACTGTTTACATAAAGGGGTCAACCGATGGTGGAGACGTTTTAGCCGTTGACGGTGTTAATGGTCGACTATTTACAGTAACCGATTCAGTACTTGATACAATTTATAGCGTTAACACAATTGCAGGTCTTCCAATCCTGGAAATTGGCGCAAATAGCTCAGTTAAAATAGGTAAATACGGCGCAAATTCAATTACTATTTCAAATAGTAGAATTGCAATTAATAGTGATACAGTTGATACAAATTTCCCATTTTATGTAAGTGACAGAAGTACAGCTGCCTCTAGATATACTTTAGCTAATCCTGGTATGGGATTCAACTTAGCTGATAACTACGCTCAATTACAATTATATGGACCAAGCGGCGCTTATATTGATTTTGTAACTGGCGCAAACGATTATAATGGTCGAATTATTTGGTCGAGTGGTGCATTTGCCGTAACCGGCAATATGAGCTGGGGAGGAGCAACTCTTTCTGGAGCAGTATGGAATGGTACAGCAATCAGTGATTCTTATATTAGTTCAGCTTCTACTTGGAATACTGCTTATAACAAGCGCCCAACCGCAATTTCATTTAGCGGCAGTTCAACCAAGACCCTAACTTTAACTCAAGGTGATGGTTCAACCCTAACTGCATCATTTAGTGATATTGATACTGATACAAATACTGATGCGCAAACGCTAAGCCTTTCTGGAAATACCTTAAGTATTTCTGGAGGTAACTCAGTTACTCTTTCATCAAGCGGAATGTCTGAGGCAACAGCAAATGGTCGATACTTATATTATAGAGGAACTAATCTAGAAACAGATTTCCAAAGATTTCAGGATAGTGCAGGTGAAGTTAGGTTTGATCAAATTAATAATACAGGAAACCTAAGTAATGCCCCAGGAGGATATACGTATGGCGGTGTATTAAGTATGCGTGGTGATAATATGGGATTCCAACTTTGGGGTTCTCATACTGGAGATTTTTACTTTAAGACTCAATGGAGTGATGATCAATACAGTGGCTGGAGAAGAGTTATGGATGCAACTGCATATCCATATCCTGCCAACATGAATCAATATGTCAGAACTTCAGATTCTCCATCATTTGTCAATGTATATGCAAGTTCAGATTTAAGAGGTGCCGATGTTTATACAACTGGAGGATGGTTCCGTAACCATACTAATACTAATGGTATCTATTGGTCGTCAACTGGCTGGCACCTAATGCCGTACGATTCGTCAGACTTTAGAATGCATTCAGGCAGCGCCGGAGCAGTTGCCATTCGAATGGAAACCAACGGTACCGTTCGAGGATATCTTTACGCAAATAGCTCAAACGAAATCGGATTACTGAATCAGGACCGTAGCTGGAGATTTAGAGTAACCAGTGGAGGCGATGCTTATGTTTCGGGTTACCTATATGTAAATGGAGCAGGAACAAGCAGTTCAATCTTTATGGCAGATAGCGATGAAGGTCAACGCGAAATTCACTGTAATTCAAATCAAATTGGTTTCTTAACTCAAGCTGGTAGTTGGGGAGCATATTTAGATGATAGTAATAACTGGTATGCAGCCGGCTCAATGCGAGCCCCAATCTTTTATGATTCAAATGATACAACATATTATGGAGACTTTGCCAGTACATCATGGTTAAGACACTTATCAGTCGGTGATGTAAATGCAGCAAACGATTCAGGCTGGAATGCTAGATTAAATTTAACAGGTTCGAGTCATGCTAGATTAGACGTTAAAAGCAATAGTGATGGAATCATTACAACAATGTATTCACACACAGGACAAGGGGTTGGCCGAGTAGGAACTATGTCAAACCATCCTCTTGTATTTATGGTAAATGGAGGAATTGCAGGATATGCATATGCTAATTATTTACAAGGTGTAGATTCGGTTCGGGCTCCTATTTTTTATGATTCTAATGATACTGGTTATTATTTGGATCCAAACGGTACATCAAATTTAAGCACAGTCCGATCGTATTCATATCAAGGAAATGCCAATGTTGCAGGTACAGGTAGCGCATCGTATCACCCAAGTGGTATCTATAGTACCGGTACAAACTGGCTGTACGGTACCATGTATCTTAATGGGAATGACATCTATGATGTTAATAGCGTTAGGGCATACTATTTTTATGATAGATCCGATACCGGATATTACACTAGACCGAGTGGCACCAATAGATTAGCAAATATTTATGCTAACTATATCGGGGTCGGTCAAGATATAAACACCAGCTATAGACTAATTACATCCGGTGATATGTATGCCAATGCTGCCGGAAATATTTGGGCAGAAGGGCGATTTAAACAATATCGAGGTTCTGGTACTTGGCATGATGTAATTGACTCAGGAAATATTGGATCCCAATCGGTTAGCTCGGCAACTCGAACTAGTGGACAGGGTGGATATCCTCACCCAGGAACTGGTATGTGGGCATTTTATAATTGGGGTGGAAATAATGGTGGAGCTTCTGCGCCAACTGATTCTTCATATACAATTGGAATTGCGGTCGGATCCCATCCTAGTGATCAAGCATACGGTTTTCAAATTGGAAGAAATATGTGGAACACTGGATTATGGACAAGAGGCTACGATAGTGGATTTGGGAGTTGGGTTAGGCTATTAGATTCATCAAATTATAGTGAATATGCATTAGCAAAAAATTCATGGAACGGTAACCTTTATTTTAATAATGACGGCCGCATCTATGCTACAATACTTTACGATTCAAATGATAGTGGGTACTACTGTGATCCAAATTCGAATTCTAGACTTAATGAAATGCATGCAAACTATCATAGATCATATGGTAATGCTAGAATTGATTCACACCTATATATGGATCAAAACCACGGTTCGACCATAGTTGGCGTGTATTCATCTTATAGATTACAGGGAGTTTGGTCTATGGGTGATGCCTATAAAATTTCTCTAGATGGAACTAGTTCAGGAAACCTATATGGTTTAGCATGGTCTCATCCAAATGCTGGAGGTCAAGCTGGGTATTTAACAAACCACGGTTTAATTCATATGATGTATGGTACTGCATTTGCAACCATATCTGATACAATTTGGTGTCGTGGCGACATTATTGCGTACTCTGATATTAGAGTAAAAACTAATATTGAGCCAATTGAAGACGCTGTTGCTAAAGTAATGGCAATTCGTGGCGTAACCTTTAATCGAACTGATTTTGATGATAAGGGTAAGAGACACGCTGGAGTTATTGCTCAAGAAATTCTTGAAGTTTTACCAGAGGTTGTAACTCAAAATAGCGATAACGGCCACTATTCTGTGTCATATGGTAACATAAGTGCACTCCTAATTGAAGCAATTAAAGAACAACAACAACAAATCTTAGAGCTTAAGAACGAAATTAAAAAACTAAAGGGCGAATAATATGGCTTTACAAGGGAGTGGCGAAATTAGAATGAGCCAAATTAATACGGAGTTAGGCCGGGGCTCTACTTCAGCAATTAGTTTAAACTCTGCGGAAGACGGCGGCTATGCTGCAATTAATTCTTGTTCTCCAAGCCGGCCTAGTTCAAGCGATCCTGCAAGAATGTCAGAGTGGTATGGATATAACCACTCATTTGCTTGCTGTAATGCACCAAGTATTTCAATTACTTCATATAATTCAAGTTCAGTTACAATTAGCATAAGCTATTCCAATTGTCAAACTATGCACTTTGAATATAGTTCAAACGATGGATCAACCTGGAACTCTAACTCAGGCGGATGTGTTTCCAGTTATACTTATTCAGGACTAGCCTCATCGACAACTTATTATTTTAGGGTAAGGATAACTTGTACCTCAACTGGAGGATATTCAGGGTATTCTAGTCCAGTAATTCAAACTACTAGCGCCGGATGTCCGGCAAATGGGACTTACCTAAGTCAATTTTGTTCTGGATGTACTCTTTATTATCGATACGCAAATGGCAGTTGCGGAACATATGATGTAAGTCAAGGTTGTACAACTGCGTGTGGCGGTTGCTGTTGTTCTCCTGCGAATGGAACATATTTAAGCCAATATTGTTCTGGCTATAATCTTTATTATACATATTCCGATGGCTGTAATGGAACCTATTCTTCTCTAGTTGAAAGTAATTCATCAACTTGTGGATATGTTCCACCGGCTGAGGACTGTTATGTCTTTACCAGTGATGGTAGTGGATATTGGCAGGGCATGGACTGCGATGCAAACCAGGTATCTGGCTATTCCTGTTGTTATGGAGAGTACCTATTCTGCGGAACGCAAATTGACTATGGCGGATATGGAGATCTTGGTCAAGTCTGTGGAACATTCTGTCCTACTCCAGACATGCCAATCTTAATTAATCCTAATACTTGGGTGATGGCAGGCGATCTTAAAGTTGGAGACTATGTTTACACTAAACACGAAACAACTGGTGAATGGGGATCATACAGAGTGACCTATGCCAACCCTGGAACCAATATTGTTAGCCGTACCATGATTGGAGGCCAAGAACTTAAAGTATCAAGTAATCATAGATTTTTAACCGAAAGTATGGGATTTGTTCCGCTATCAGAACTATGGGTTGGTGCCAAAGTACAAACAGTAAATGGACTTGCTGAAATTGAATCAATTGAATCAATTGGAGTGATGGAAGTAGTTCAAATTGAAGTTGATCAAGCTCACACCTATGTTATTGGTGGAGTTATATCACATAATAGAAAACCAGGAGGAATCGTATAATGCAAAACTTACAAACATATCAAATCGAAGATGCTGTCTATGAATTAGACACATACTACAACATTGGAGCAGTTTCCAGATTTAAAATAGTTGGAATAGTTGATGTAAACTCAACTATATTCTTTATCTGTGAACGCGAAGATGGACCAATTCATATTGGTGCCCCAGAGTATGGAATCTATACTCAGGCCTTTATGTACTATGCTCTCTTATTTCACAATAAAGCAAAAAATGCAGCAGTTCAACCTTAATCCATGGCTCTACACTATAATCCAAGAATAGAATTAAGCGGCCTTCAACTTTACGTCGAAGCAGCAGATTCAGTATGTTACCCAGGGTCGGGTCAAACTGTATATGATCTTTCGACAAACAGTTATACTCTATCTTCAAATATGAGCGAATCCTACTTAAATTCTAAAGTTTTTAATTTTGCACCAGATTATAGTTCATACATAAATGTTGAACGTAATTTTACAGACCTAGATGACCTTACAATGGAAGTCCTATTTACAGTAGATGGAACCCATGACCACTATCATGGGGCTCTGATTTCTTCTGGTGATTGGAATGTTCAACACTGGGCATTTGCCGTCAATCAATCTAATGATGGACTTGTAGTTAGGCGTCCTTATATTGGAGTTATTCCATATACATTTAACCTTGGAGTATGGTATTATGCAACATGGCGAAGATCTAGAGGAATAAGTAATTTTTTTGTAAATGGCGTGCAAATTGGCGGAGATTATACAGGAAGCCAAAATGATAGGCCTCTTACCAGTAACGCAAGTAATACAATGATTGGCCGTGAAACTTATGCAGGCGGATATTTTAACCTTAATGGTAAAATTAAAAACGTTAAAGTTTATAATAGACCTCTTTCAAATTCTGAAATTCTTAAAAATTATACTGCTCTAATGAGCCGAATTGGATGATAATTAAAGAAATTACATATAATAATGGTCCACACCAATTTTGTGTATTCCAGGATCAGCTGACATTAACTCCGCTTGTGTGTTTTCTATCAGCAGAAGACTGTGAAAAATGGATTAGCGAAAATGTCGAATAGTGTAGGATTTAACAGTCCAGATCAAGGATTACTTTTTGGTTATGATATGGGAGATCGTCTAAATTCATATTTAGGCGAGCCAACTACTAATTTAGAAACGTCAAACCCTATTACATTCGATGGCTATGGTTGGAGCTGGACAACAACGTCGGTTGTTCAATTTCAAGGCAGGACTTGTTTACGGTGCCATGTATATAGCCCTGGCAATAATCCCAATTGGACTGGCGCATACTCTGGAATTTCTGCAGTCGGGGCAGTTGGAGATATTTTTACCAGATCTTGTGAATTATACGTTGAGCCAAATGGTAAATTTGCGTGGACTCCAAATGTAAATGCAACGCACGGAGGGTCAGGTGGAGAAAATACCTATTATGATTTAAGTAGAGCTGGCACATGGCAAAGATTGGACGCGAGCGTAACTAATACTTCAAGTTCAGTTCCATTTTATTTTTATTGGTTTGCTAGAGGAGCAAACGATCCACAGGACGTGGATTTTGTTTTGTATATGTACAATCCACAATTAGAAAAAAAGGATCACGTAACTAGATTTACTCCATCATCTAGATCTAATTCCCAGGGATTACTGGATGTCACAGGGTCAAACACAATTCAGCTATCTAATATCACATTTAATTCGGCAGAAGAGATCTTATTTGATGGTACAGATGATTTTTTGACGCTGGGGTCAGATGTAACATTTAAAACTACTGGGGGATGGACAGTTGAATCGGTAGTCTACTATAATAGTGTGGCAGGCAGTTATAATAATACAACTTCGCCGGCTAATTTTATTGGAGCTGAGGGAATTGACTATAATAGCTGGTATTGGTCAGTATTGGATAATAGATTAGCACTTTGGAATATTTCGCCAGGCTATTGGAGGTATGGTTCAACTACTCTACAATCTGGTAGATGGTATCATGTAACCTTAGTTAGTTCAGCAAATGGCTATTATTATCGATTCTATTTAAATGGAGTTGCGGAAGGAGGCGACCACGTCTCTCAAGTTTGGAATCCAGACTATTCTGGTCTTAAAGTTCGATATATTGGAAAGGGTAATAATGGAAATCCTAGATTGGTAAATGGTAAAATTCCAGTTACCAAAATATACAATCGCCCTTTACTTGATTCTGAGATTTATAATAATTTTCTAGGTTACAAAACAAGATTTAATATGTAATATGGCAATTGCACAAGGATTTGGAAAGACTGTTCATAAAAACCTTATATTCGGTTACGATACTGGAGATATGGATAATTCGTATCGTGGTGTACCTGGCCAAAATTATGCGATAGGACCCAATCGATCGTATAATGGACCAAGTACCCAAAATTTTGAAAATGGTAAAATTTTTAGATCAAATGGTTATACTGAAACTGTTTTTATTCCAACCTTAGGTATGAGATCGGTAGAAAGTGTTGAAGTTTATAATGAATATGATGGGTATGGTACAAATGGAAACTATAACTGCTGTCCTACCATATTTACATATAATCCAGGAGGGTGGAACTCATTTACTTGGTTGCCAAATACAACATATACATATCAAATCATTTATAAAAGTGAAACTGGATATACTAATTCAAATTATATGTATCACTATGAATATAGAGCAGATGGAAGTTATATTACAGAGTTTGGAGTTCACACCGAAAGTCAAAGAACACATTTAGGTGACGGTTGGTATCATGCATGGAATACATTTACAACAAATCCCCAGGCAGCCATGGGATATTGTGGATGTTGGCACTATGAATACTATGGAAGAAATAAAGTTTCAATTGCAGCAGTTAGCATCGTACCAGGAACAACAATTCGTCCACCTAGACAATTTATTGATGAGGGTACAACCCGTACTGCAACACAAGGTCTTTTGGATCTAGTTGGATTTAGCACAATTGATTTAACTAATGTTTCCTATGGATCAAATGGAAACTTAACTTTTGATGGAACTGACGATAGTTTATTAATTGGAACAATTGGCGGATATTCTAATAATTTAACTTGTGAAGCAGTATTTAGAACTACGAGTGGGGCTACTTGGAAAAATATTATTGCTGGAGGTTGTGGTGACATATTATTTACTGTAAATGGAAGTAAGTTAAATTTTGGTTCACAGTGTAATTCTCCAATTCCACATTCAAATTTAAGTACAACTAATGTAAATTCTGGTCAATGGTACCACGGGATAGCAACCTACGATGGATCCTCTGTCAAAATATACATTAATGGTGTACTCGAGTCTACCACAAGCAGATCGGGTAGTCAAACCCCCAGCAGTTTAAGAATTGGTGCAGCAAATGGAGGAACCAGTGAATTTTATAATGGAGATCTTCCAATTGTTAAAATATACAACCGCGCTCTTACTCAAGCTGAAATTCTTCAAAATTATAATCACTATAAAACGAGATTCGGTCTTTAAAATTAATAACTAACTAATATGAGCGCACTATTCCTAAACCGTAGATGGATTATTATTCCAGCAACCCAAGTTGAATCTATTAATTTTAATGAGGTTCACCAAACTTCTGCTGATACGCTAAGATATTCAATCGATGGTACAAAAACCTTTATTAAATATGATATCACAATTGTTGAAGAGGATATTGTGTCCACTTTCATAAATGCTGAAACTGGAGAGGAACAAAGTTACACAACGCCAGCTGGAGTTTACGGCAGACCTTCAATTTGGCACGAGAGTATGGATGAATATACACATGAAGAAATTTTAGAAATCCTCGCAACAGAAGAATGGACTGAACTTTCACCTAACGTCTAGTATAAATAATAAAAAATATTGTTCACAATGTTAAAAGTAAAAATCGAATCGATTACAGGATTTGGCAAAACTGCAGAATTTGCTACCATCCACTTAATGCACTATGATTTAGCAACAGGTAGCGCATCTGCCTCTGTTAACTTATATGAAACCGACCCTATCCCTGGATCGCCAGCCTTAGCCGCAGTTCAAATTATGACGCACCATATTAGTTGCACGCCAGAAGATACTGCTTCATGGGGTACTGATGATATGGTATTTGTTGATGTAGTATTAGCAAAGGCTGGATTAGTTAGAGATGCGGATTGGGTTCAACCTGAACCGGTTGCACCAGTTATCCCAACTCCTGCTCCAGAGATGCCATAATCTAATTTTTTAATCTTTAAAAGGGGACTAATTTTTATTCCCCTTTTTTTATGCAGTAAAACCCGAAGTTGATCCATAGTATAAGAAACAAAAAAGTAACAACTTCATGAAGAACTTAACAGTAAAACTTTTTGAAATCTACTCTCTACAAAGCGAACTTAATGGCTTGATCAACCAGCAGAATGGAGAGAAGGTAAAAACTGGAATCCTAGACGAGGAAATTAGTCTAGTTGCCAAATACTGGATTAACCAGTTAAACGATGTGATTACGGCTGAGGTTAAAACCTTAGATACACAGCGTGAAGAATTGATCAAAAAATATGGTACGGCTGACGAGCAAGGCGGAGTTTCTCTCCAAATGGTTATCAAAGAAATGGACAAAGATGGTAAAGAAGTTTCTAAGATGAATCCTAACTTTGCAGAGTTCAATAAAGAATTCAATGAATTATTGAGCCAAGAAAAAGAGTTGTCTTACCATCCAATTAAGTTGGAAACACTTACTAGTGTAACCAGTGGTAATAACTACCCTACATTCTTTAAGTTTGTAGAAGCTTAATCCGATACTACCTACTATGAAAGACCGAGGCTGTACGTGAGTGCAGCCTTTGTTTTTTAGGTGGAATAAATAATCTATATGATACTAAGTGCAAGACAAAATGGATTCCTAATCAGTTTCCCTGATACTTTCTTCTCAAAGGAGATAAGTAAGAAATACGAGAAATACTATAATAGTCTTATTATGCCATATGAGACAATTGAAGATTTCATGGCATCGACTATTCAGTCTGTTACATTTAACGGCTTTACTGTACCAATGGTAAGTCAAGTACGCCCTCTTGGTAAAATGCAAGAGTTCCATAGCGCAAAGCCAATTGCTGAAATGTTTGAGCGTAAGTTTACCATTAAATTTAAATTAAGCGATGCCTATCTAAATTATTTTATCTTTTTAGATAATGCTCTTAACTATTTAGATCAAGGCAATTTGGAACCAACTAACTTGCGTAGATCACTAAGCGGCGAAGGTAAACCATTTGTCAAGGATCCACAGGGAATTACACTAGATCCAATCCGATTAACTCTCTTAAATAACGAGGGTTATGCAGTTTCATCTATTGTGTTTAATCATCCAATTCTATCAGGAATGACACAAATCTCGCTTTCCTATAATGAAAATGCTCCAAAGTTTAACACATTTGAAGTAACATTCCAATTCTATAACTTTGATATTGCCCTAGATTTTGGTGAGGGCCTTAACTATATTGGTTAAACGTAAGAATCTAGTTTAACACTAGTTGGAAAAGGTAAACCTTCTTCCTTTAGCTTTTCAATATAAGCCATAACAATATCCTGTTTATTTGGATAGAGTGGAGACTTCATGAAAAGATCAAAAGTTTTCTTAAAGGTATTCCATTCACTAAATGGGAGGGTTTCTCCAAAAATTGCTTTGGCCATGTCCTCAGCTGACTCTGCAATTAATTGACGATCCATAATTTTGTAATTAACCTTTTTCATCTCTTTAACAATCTTATAGAGACCATCTGGTCTTAACATATAACCTGTAAATT
>JACCDP010814814.1_pt1 | contig 16671 bp, 14 predicted proteins | sample 7445841 | NCBI WGS metagenome assembly JACCDP01 (sample SAMN15323441, study PRJNA562643) | freshwater metagenome | isolation source: river surface water | place: USA:Blue River Watershed | collected 2017-08-17 | reverse complement strand
GGAAATAAATCAACTGAAAGAATCGTAATCAAATAAATTTCTCGCCACAATTTCAACTGAAAAATGACAAGAAAAGCGATGGGATCTCCCGTCGCTTTTTTCGTTAAACTCGGCACCGAAGCGCATGAAATTCAAAATATGAATCTTTTTTTTTACATTTGCTACTCAAAACATAAAAATTAATACTATGAAAAAACTATTACTTGTTGTTTCCACTGTGCTTCTTTCAATCGTTGAAATCAGTGCTCAGTCTTGCACTCCTGGTGCTAACTATGCAGATTCTACCTACGGCGTTTGGCCTGATACTGTACAAAATATTCCACCGGCATCTGTTGGTGTTCCTTATTCTACTGACTTAAATTTTAAAGTTCCGAATGTTGTGACAGCGGAGTTAGCTGGTGACGATCCAACTGCTCAGCTTGCTATTGGAAACACTATTCAATCATTCACAGTAACTGGTGTTGGTGGATTGCCTTCAACATTCAACTATGGTTGTAACATATCTTCTTGCACATACAATGGTGGGGCGAATGGTTGTGCCAATTTATATGGTACCGCTACTGCTACAGGAATTTTCCCTATTACAATTGATGTAAGTGCAACTATTTTATTCCCAAATCCCGCTTATATTCCAGGAATTACACCAGAGTTTCTTGAAGTTCCTACACCAACTTCATTTTCTGGATACAAACTAATAGTTGGAAACGCTGGTCTTTCTGAAGGTATCCTGAACCCAATTGAAGTTCACCCAAATCCTGCAAATGACATGATTACTATTTCAGGTTTGTATTCTCAGCTAAACATCGGTTCTTTTGTGATTACAAACATGGAAGGGAAAGTAGTAAAAACAATTACGCCTTCTACTAATTCAGTTGATGTTACAATCAATGATTTAGAAAAAGGAATGTATTGCGTTGTTGTTAACCACAGTGCCGGTAAGGAAGTAGTTAAATTCATCAAGCAATAATCTTTACAAGAAAACGCTATAAAGCTCTCCAATTGGAGGGCTTTTTTGTTTTGGGCCAGAAAAAAAGCAAGCGCTCATTTGTCAACTTATATACCTTTGTTACCTTTGAAAACAATTCTATTGCATGGAAATAACACCAGAAATAATTGATCGCTTAGAGCGCTTGAACACAAAATACGGCGCACTTGGACAGGACTTACTTTCTTATCTTGATGGGCTTTTATATGCTGACTCTGTTAAATATTGGGACTACATTGAATTAGACACACTTTTGAGTCTACAAAAACCTAAAACACCTTTCCCTGATGAGGTTATTTTCATCATGTACCACCAAATTACTGAACTGTACTTTAAACTTGCCCTGCGTGAATTCGAACAATTGGGAGAAAAGCAAGACATTGACGCCAACTTCTTCATTAGTCGTGTAACACGAATCAATCGTTATTTTGAATCACTCATAAAGAGCTTTGAAATAATGATCAATGGCATGGAGCAAGAACAATTCATGAAATTCAGAATGTCACTGCTTCCTGCCAGTGGTTTTCAATCGGCGCAATATCGCTTCATTGAAATTCACAGCACTGATTTTATCAATTTGGTTCACAAAGATAGACGTGAAAATTTTCAGGTTGATTCAGCAGTTGAGGACATGTATGAACATATATACTGGAAAGAGGGGGCAACTGAATTGGCCAGCGGAAAAAAGACACTCACTTTGGTGCAATTTGAGGAGCGCTATCAACATAATTTTCTAGCCCTTGGAAAGGCCTGTAAAACCAAAAATTTGTGGCAAGTTTACAATCGGCTTTCACATGACGATCAAAAGAACGAGTCAGTCCTTGGGGTATTAAAACAAAATGATGTGAATGTAAACATCAATTGGCCCTTGATTCACTATAAATCTGCTGTAAGATATCTGAATAAAGATTCAGCTGATATTGCGGCAACCGGAGGCACGAATTGGCAAAAATACCTACCGCCAAGATTTCAAAAAAGAATTTTCTATCCTGCCATTTGGACCAAACAAGAAATTGACGAGTGGGGAAAAGCGTGGGTTGAAGATGCGCTTAAATAGCCGCTAAGAAATCTTGCATCGTTTCAAATTGATAATCGGCTAATACAAGTTTGGGTTCCGGAAAGTGTGTTTTCTCAGGAATACAAACCACTTTCATGCGTGCGGCTTTTGCAGAAATAATACCATTCAATGAATCTTCTATTACAAGACACCGCTGCGGCACGGTGTTTAATTTTTGTGCAACCGTCAAATAAACTGCGGGATGTGGTTTGCCATAGGGCTCATGTTCTGCCGAGTGGGTAACATCAAAAAAGCTGCTGATTTTCAGTTCCTTCATAACTGTTTGAACCAATATTTCATAAGAAGAAGTTGCCAGGCCTATTTTTTTCTTTCGGGCAGACAAAGCAGACAATGTTTCTTCTACCCCAATTAATGGCTGAGGGTTTTGCCGAATCAACTCACACATTCGGTTGACTATACTGTGTTCGATTTCTCTGGGAGAAGCGCCGGTCCAGCCTTCATGCTGGTGCCAGAAATCAACAACCTCATCCAAACGAAGACCAACCGTTCTTTGAAAATCTTGTTTGTTTAATTTTGATCCTAGGCTAGAGAAAACCTCATGCATTGCGATCTTCCAAAGTGGTTCAGAATCTATCAACACGCCGTCCATATCAAATAAGACGGCATCATAATCATTTAAATCCAAATTCATTTTTTCAATATTTCATATAAAAAAGGCCCACCAAAAAGCCAGTGTTTTTCTGCCGCCACATAGAACTTATGAGAAGAAGTAAAAACGATTGCTTCTCTTTGTTTCAAGCCCTTGAATTGAAGGGTTTCAATGGGATTCATGGCGACAGGCGAAAAGGTGTAAAATGTCAATCTTGCATATGATAAAATTGCCACTGTATCGCCAAACTTAGCGGCTGCCGTTGGTCGACGTGTTAATCTCCTAAGCCCTTTTAATTTGTAATTATATGCGGAAGTTGCGACTGAGGGTATTTGTTGCGTGGCCAATGCAAATGATGTCAAGGTGTTTTTATCAGGGGTGTAATCTTTTGGCAAGAAATAAAGAGAGTCTTTGTGCCAGAACATTGATTCACAATCAAATGTGAGCTTGTCAAGATTTGATTTGTTTGTTGCAAAAGCATACGACAGTTCTTCAGCATAGCATGTATCTAAGGTAAGCGCACGAGAAACATTTATTTTATATAAAGAGAAGCTATCCCTGTTGTGCAAATTATTGCCACAATCAGCAATATAGAGGTTGTTCTGATTGTCCATTGTTAAATCCTCCCAGTCTATGTTTTTTGCATTGGTAAGTGCACACGTGTGTATAATATTTCCCTTAGTATTTATAAAATACACCCATGGTTTATTGCCTCCGTCATTGATCGCTACAAGGAGCGTGTCATTGATCTTTTCGAGGCCGGAGATTTCATTCAATTCTGGGGAGAGACGAAAACGTTTGATCTGATATTGTCCAAAACAGGTAAGTAAGGGGAAGAAAAGTCCAAGAAAAATGAGTTGAATACCCCCTCTCATTTGAGTTAATTTACAACAACCCGCACGACCTCAATGCGCCGGTCGCTCACTTCTTCGATAAAAAAAGAAAAATTATCCAACATGATTTGATCTCCTGTTTCCGGAATGGTCTCAATTTCATGTATAATCAATCCACCAAGAGTATCGTATTCATCAGATGCTGGTAAGCCTAATTTATAGGTCTCATTTAGGTAATCTATCTCAAGGCGAGCGGTGAATCGGTATTCATTTTCACTCAAAACTTCTTCCGTTCCCTCTTCTACATCGTGTTCATCTTCTATCTCACCAAAAATCTCTTCGATTACATCTTCAATCGTAACTATACCTGCTGTTCCCCCATATTCATCAACGACTACGGCAATATTACCCGATTGCTTAGCAAACAATTCAAGTAACTCTTTTCCGGGCGTGGCAGATGGCACGAAAGAAATGGGGAGTAAGATCTGTTTAATGGCGTTTGGATTTTTGAATAATTCAAATGAATGCACATAGCCAATGATGTTGTCAATGCTGTCGCGGTAAATAATTATTTTGGAAAGCCCTTTCTCTATGAATGTGGCTATTAGTCGGTCAATATTCTCTTCCACCTCCAGCGCAATGATTTCCGTTCTGGGCACCATGCAATCGCGGGCTTTTATATTTGAAAAGTCAAGCGCGTTTTGTAGAATTTGCATTTCATTTCCCAGTTCCTCCTCTGATTTTAGGCGTGAGGAGATTTCTTGCACATAATTTTCAAGGTCTATTTTTGAAAAAACCTTTGCAGTATTGGTTTTATCCGTACCCAGTAGCTTTAGAAAAAAGCCACTGATGAGCATTGTTAATTGGGTGGGAAGATAGAGAATAATGTAAATCAGAAACATTGGGATCGTTGCCAACCACAAGAAACCATTGGGGTTTAGCTGAACAATCGCCTTTGGAAGAAATTCCGATAGTGACAATACGAGCAGGGTAGAAAGGATTGTTTGAAGCAATAGAATAATGGTTGGTTCTTGAATTCCCCAAGACAAAATCATTGGATCAAGAATGATTGCTGCATAAATTCCAAAAAGGACAAGCGCCACGTTGTTGCCAAGCAATAAAAGTGCAATAAAAAAAGACTCTCTTCTGTAAAACAGTCCCAAAATCTTTCCATTCAGCGCTCCTTTATTGCTATCAAGCTCTACTTTGAGGCGATTTGAAGATAAAAAGGCGATTTCCATTGCTGAAAAGAAAGCACAAAAAATCAGGGAAAAAAAGATTATTAAGTAAGAATAGGAAGGGTCCATTTTGTCTTTGCGTGACGAAATTTACAAAAAATAGCCACTAGACAAGATCAAAACCAATGTCTTTTCGGTAAAACATGTGTTCGAACTGTATCTTTTCGATGGATTCATATGATCGATTCAAGGCGCTTTCAATGTTTTTTCCATAGGAAGTAACTGCGAGTACACGTCCCCCGGCAGATAAAACTGCCGGTCCGTCTGCGGTTGTTCCGGCATGGAAAACAAGGCTTTCAGAAATCGTATTCAGACCATAGATTTGTTTACCCTTTTCGTAAGGACCGGGATACCCACCTGAAACCAACATTACCGTTGTAGCACATTTATCTACAAACTGAATGTCTCTTTCGGAAAGGGTATTGGAAGCAACACCTTCCAGGATATCCAGAAGATCTGATTTCAAACGAGGCATAACCACTTCTGTTTCAGGATCGCCCATGCGGCAGTTGTATTCAATGACATAAGGTTCTCCCTTCACATTTATTAAGCCGAAGAAAATGAACCCTTTGTATGGGATGTTTTCCTGTTTAAGCCCTTTGATCGTTGGGATAATTATTTGATTATGTACTTTGTCCATAAATCCAGCGTCGGCAAATGGCACGGGGGAAACAGCTCCCATACCGCCAGTATTTGGTCCGGCATCTTTTTCTCCAACACGTTTGTAATCCTTTGCTTCCGGTAATAATTTATAAGAATCTCCATCAGTAACAACAAAAACTGATAATTCTACACCAGTTAAAAATTGTTCGATAACCACCTGTGAACTTGCACTGCCAAATTTGGCGTCTGCCAGCATTTTTTTCAATTCTGCTTTAGCTTCTTTAAGGTCGCTCAGGATCAAGACGCCCTTACCTGCGGCCAAACCATCCGCTTTCAGAACATACGGTGGCTTCATGTTATCCAAAAAAGCATACCCTTGTTCAAGTGTTTGTTTTGAAAAGGTTGCATATTTTGCTGTTGGGATCGCATTTCGAAGCATGAATTGTTTAGCAAAATCCTTGCTTCCCTCAAGCTGAGCCGCCATTTTTTGTGGTCCGATAACCGCAACGCCTCTCAATTGGCTGTCTGCCAGAAAAAAATCGTGAATACCATTCACCAATGGTTCTTCAGGACCCACAACAACCATTTCAATTTGGTTTTCCAACACAACTTTTTTTACCGCCTCAAAATCATTGATGTCTATAGGAATATTTTTTCCGTGTTGTCTTGTCCCCGCATTACCGGGCGCAATGAACAACTCTTCCAAAATTGAACTTTGTGCGATTTTCCATGCGATTGCATGTTCTCTTCCTCCAGACCCCAACAATAAAACCCTCATTTCAACAATATTTCAAAAGTGAATTAAACAATGCTTTCCCATCTTCATTTGCCAACAACCTGTCTGCTGCTCGCTCGGGGTGAGGCATCATACCAAAAACATTTTTCTTTTGATTTGTTATGCCTGCAATGCTCAAAAGCGCGCCATTGGGATTGTTTTCATCTGCCACCTCTCCGCTGGAAGAACAATATTGAAACAAGATCTGATCATTGTCCTGAATCTTTTTGATTGTATCATTCGCTGCATAAAAACGCCCTTCACCATGAGCAATCGGGATTTTGTATGTTTTCTCTTTGTCAAGACCTTTGGTTATAGCCGAGTCATTTGATACAGGTTTTAAAAAGACATTTTTGCAAATGAATTTTTGGTTGTTGTTGTGAAGCAGCGCACCCTCTAGCAATCCCGACTCGGTAAGAATTTGAAAGCCATTGCATACACCAAAGACGTATCCCCCTTTATTGGCGTGTTGAATTACCTCAGTCATGATGGGTGAAAGCTTTGCAATCGCCCCTGATCTAAGGTAATCGCCGTAGGAAAACCCGCCGGGCAAGACTACAAAATCAACCCCTTTCAGGTCAGTATCCTTGTGCCATAGTTTTTCTACTTTTTGTCCAAGCAGATCACGCAAGACATACACCATGTCTTCATCGCAGTTCGAGCCGGGAAAAGTAACCACTCCAAATTTCATCTTAATTTGCTTTTATCGGGGCTTATTTGCCCGCTGAATCGGATTCAAAATTAGGTAAAATAGAGATGCCTTTATTTACAAACTAAAGGAAGAAATTAACAAGCGAATAAACGAATGTAATATAGAATAAAACTGTTGCCGGTATCATGAAGGTCTTGTTGACAAATGAAAATGTTAAAAAGAAAGCCAACGGAATCATTAAAAAACTAAAGCGTTCAATTTGACCAAAAAAGAAAAAATCTCCCAATCCAAACAAAACGCACACCCCCACCAGCCACCAAAGAATATTGACGAGCTTTTTTAGGCGAATGGATGACTTTTGCATTTTACCCCTAATGCTGAAAAGGCTAAGAATTAACAACAAAGTAAACAATACCGCCATAACCAAAAAATCTGTTTGTTTCTTGGAATAATTTGTTGCCTGTTCCAAAATTCGTAATTCGATTGTATGATCTGAATACCATAAATAAACACCTGCATAAACAATGGGAAGAATAAAGCCAATAATGGCAAGAATTATTTCTCTAAACACAAAAGGGCGAATAGTCCAAATCATAATGAGAACAAATGGTATGAGGGTAACCATTGGCGGGTGAAAGGTTGCTGCTATCCCAGCAAAAAACGCCCCATTAAAAACGTATTTTCTTCCTTCTTCGTGCTGCCTTAATTTAAAAAACTGAAGCAACATCAGAATGATAAAAGTATGTGCAAACAGAAGCCCGTCTAAGCTGTAAAAAGAATGATAAAAGCTCATTAAAACGATGTAGAGCAGTGATGACAGATAACTGTTTCTTTCCAGAAATTCATTCGAATTATAAATCCAATTAATCCCAATTGCGTTTAAACAAAGGAGTATGGCGGCGGAAATCTTTAATGTATTCGGGGAAAAGACGATGGTTTCACCCCAAAGGCCTAGGTTAGTAATGTTTTCCTGGTTGTAATAGTTTGAAATCGAATTCAAAACAAAATAGATTGCTACCAATGCTGGCAACAAAAGCAAAACAAGTGCACGATTCCCTAAAAACATTCTTACCACAGCGCGAAGATACAAATGAACAGAAGAATAAAAAGTGTATTGCGCTGATTCCATCCTTTGGAAACGCTCGAATATTCAATAGTGCGATTCATAAGTGTCTATATTTTTGGCTATATTTGTCCGCTTTACTTGGATCAAGAAAGTTTGAACATTTATTTTAACACCTATTGATTATGTCACAAGAAAAAACCAGATATTCTGATGCGGAGCTTGCGGAATTCAAAGAATTGATTCAACAAAAACTTAAAGAAGCGAATGAGGATTACAGTTTATTGGTAGGATCACTTTCTCACAATGATGATCACGGAACTGATGACACGGGCCGTACTTTCAACATGATGGAAGATGGCTCCGAAACCCTTTCTCGGGAAGAGGTTGCTCAACTTGCGGCACGTCAGGAAAAGTTTATCCAGAACCTACAGGCGGCATTGGTTCGCATTGAAAACAAGACCTATGGTATTTGTAGGGTAACAGGAAAATTGATTCAAAAAGAACGGTTGCGACTTGTTCCACATGCAACCATGAGTATAGACGCAAAAAACGCTCAAAACAAATAATTTGTGAAGAAAAATGTACTGCTGGTGGGGGTCTTGGTGGCCCTCATTTTATTTTTGGATCAACTGATCAAAGTCTATGTAAAAACACATTTTTTTCCAGGAGAGAACGTTCCTGTATTTGGAAATTGGTTTGTGTTGGAATACATTGAAAATCCTGGGATGGCTTTTGGAACCACCTTCGGCAATAAGGCATGGCACAAGCTCGCCCTAAGCCTGTTTCGGGTGGTTGCAATTATCGTTATCACCATCTATATTTTAAAACAAGCGAGGGCTGGCGCAAAACGTGAATTTCTAATTGCCGTGGGGTTGATATTGGCCGGTGCTACTGGAAACTTGATTGATTCTATGTTCTATGATTTTGCCTTTACATATGATCCGTGCATTGGATTCAATCATCTTGAAGGTTCGGGCGTAGTTAGCGACTGTGGTATTTTTGGAAAAATTGAAACGAGACATACTGGTTTTCTTTTGGGCAATGTTGTTGACATGTTTAAATTTCAGGCATTTTGGCCAGAATGGCTGCCGCTTATAGGTGGTAGTGAGGTGTTTCCTGCAATATGGAATTTAGCTGACGCATCTATATCCATTGGGGTAGGAATGATTTTTATACGCCAACGCGCTTATTTTCCTAAGACAAAAGAAAACACGAAAGAAAAAGCCTGAAGCAAATCGTCTTAGAACCTCGCTGTTATCCCTCCCAAAAACTGAAACACCTGAACCGGATAATTGTACCAGCGCATATAGCGTTGAGAGGCCACATTGTTTAATTGTACAAATACAGAAAGACGCTTGTTGTAGCGGTACTCTAGTCCTAAATTAATATCTGCAATCAGCCCAAGGTCTTTGGCAAATTGCATGTTCTCTTCTTTCACATCATCTTCCAAGGCATAAACCAGCGCCCTTCTTCCTCCCTCAATATTCAGATCCAGATTTACTAAAAACTTATCGTACAAATTGTAGGAGCCACGAACAATCGCCTGCCATTGTGGAAGATTCCAAGCATATGAATTTGTAAAAAGATCATAAGAAAAATACCGGGCTATACCATCAATTTTAAGTTTTTCATTTAATTGATAACTCAGGCTTCCCTCGATCGTGGTTAAATTCAAGGTGTCATAGATTATATTGAATTTGTTTTTTGGAGAAAACAACGTGTCTGAAACAAACAACCCTTTGTCTTTAATCCTTGCAAAACTTGCGCTTGCATTGAAGGTCATTCGTTTGCTCAAAGTTCCCTTGAATCCGACATAAAAATCAAATGATGTGTTTTCATTTCGTAAGGAAACATTTGGTAAAATAAATTCATTTTCTGACGTAAAAGACTTTAACGTGCGTTGTTTGACATCTCCTCGCAGACCAATGTAAGGAATAAAAATATCGTTGAACATGGTGTATTTCAGCTCAGCCATTGGAAATAAATAAGCCTTTGTTTTTGTATGTGCATCAATAACCAAGTTCAATCCTAAAATTGCGCTTAATTTGTTATTAAAAAAACGCGTGGAAAAAGTTGGTTTCAATTGGACAATCGTGTTTTTTAAGGCCAGGCCCGTGTCGTAAACAGAAGTATTCGTGTCGGCTGTATTACCATATTTATAGGCATTGTGACGCACATTGAAATCAACATTTAGTAGATCCTTTCCAAATCTGTATTTCCCGTTTCCAAGTATGGCGAGATTGTTTTCTGTTGCCCCCCACTTCTTTACTCCTTCTATTTCTGGTTTTTTGGAAGAAAAATAGTTGTATTCTATGCCTGCACTATAATTAAAAACAGCGCTGTCTTTTACATGAGACAGGAAAGTAGCTGTCCCGCCAACATCTTGATAGCGCTGGGCAATTTCTCGCTTCGAAACGGAGTCTGTCGGCACTTTCCATCCGTAATAATGAAGTCCCTGGTTATTGTAGTGCAGGTTTCCTTTCAACGAGTATTTAGTTTCGTTCAGCGCTCCGTATAAACCAACCTTTGTTCGATCGAATTGAGCAGGGGCATAATTCTTAAAGTTGCCAAAAGAACTCAAATGCTTGATGTGTGCTCCATAGAGGAATTTCCTGGATCGCTTTGAGTCAAAATAGACCTCGCCAAGGGGCATTAATTCAGTGCCCAAGCCGAGTTTAACATAAGTTTGATACAGTTGGGCTAATTTCGCTTCAGACTTTATTGTTGCCGGGTTGATCCGATCCAGTTCGATCGATGTAGGATACTGCAACACCATCATGGGATATTCAACAACACTCGAAATAATCGATGTATCAATGATTTTTGGGTTATCCGCTATTCGGTAAGAAGGCTCAACATTTCTGTTTCCTATCCCAATCAGGATAACATCGGGTCCTTGACCCTGACCATAAACAAATAGTCCGCCCAGCCAAAATAAATATGTGAGTATATTTTTCATGTTAATTCCCTTCTTTGACTTCAATTTCCGTTTGTTCTTCTTCTTTTTCCTCTGGAACCTTGTTGCCTTGTTTCAGTTGAGACAACTCGTTGGCCAGCTCCCCAGCCTCTGCTAAAATGCCGTCCTCCTGATCAGGGTAATGATCCAACACAGATTTTACGTTTTGTTCCGCCTGATTAAAATCATTTCTAGCCATGTGTATGCGAGCTTGAAGTAGCAATGCTCTTGCCACCCAATAGTTGTAACTCGGCTTCATTTTTAAAAGCTCTTTAATCGTTGCTTCGGATCGGTTATAATCAGATTTCTTGTATGCTGTTTCTGCAAGTGTATACTTCGCTTCTGCAGCCATTACTGTTGTTGTGTTTTTCACCACCCACTCAAGTGAAGGGGTCGCTTCGTCATAATTTTCCAATTGAAAATTAGCCATTCCATTGGCGTATTCAGCCTCTAAACGAAGCGTGTTGTTCAATTGATTGCTGGACAATATTTCTCCGGCGGACAATGCGGTATTTGCCCATTCCTCAATTAAAAAATTACACCTCATCAAGCCAAGATTGGCAGTAAATAGAGACGCTGGTTTAGAGCTAATATTTTTGACCTTCGTGTAATAAGGAATGGCTTGTTCATATGCGCCATTGTTATATAAGTGTTCGGCAACAACAACTGCGATCCGCTCTGTGTATTGGTTGTTTTCTTTCTCCAATAAGCGCTGATATCCCTCAATCCCCTTTTCTTTTTCGCCTGTTTTGATTAGCGCGCTGGACATGTAAAACAAGGCCTCAGCGACGAATTTACCTTCTGGAAAACGTTCGAGGTATTTTTCAAATTGAGGAATCGACACTTTGTAAAGGCTGTCTTTAAATGCTTCATAAGCAGGATTGTAAAAAAGAGCTTCCTGTTCATCTACCGAGATGTTTGCGCATGCATAATCTGCGGCTAACTGACTGGCTTTTTCTGGTTGCTTCATCGCGGCATATACATCCACCAGGCCTCGCACAACCGTCTCACATATTTCCCTGTTCTCGCTGTTTTGATCGAGAATTTCCTTGTAAGCCAATTCTGCTTTAGGGTAATCCCATTTTCTGTAATAAATATCTGCTATTTCAATTTTTGAACTCAAGACTAAATCTGACGAGGGATAATCGACAACTACCTGCTGAAAATAGCGCAATGCCTTATCATAATCAGATTTGGAAATCTTGTAACTGAGCGCAACCTCATAGATAGAAGACAAGATGAATTTTGACGCTTTATAGTTATTTATAATGTCCAATAAATGGGTGATCTTCTTATCTTCATTACCGGTAAAACCATAGGCCTTTGCCAAATAAAACGAGGCCTGATCCTCAAAACCAGCCTGCAGAGCAAGCACCTCTTTGTAATGCTTTATGGCATTTTCATCTTGTTTTGTCATGTAGTAACCATCGGCGGCACGCATGTACGCGTCCGTTAACTTTTGTTTATTTTTCGTTCCAGACTGGCAATACATTCTAAAGGCATCTATCGATTGTGAAATTTCTTCTTTCTTCAAGTAGGCATAACCCAGATTGTAATAGGCATCTGCTTTTAATTCGCTTAACATTGTTGCCGGCATGGACAGAAACTCTTTGTACGTTTTGATACACTTGTCCAATTCAGACAGCCTAAACCAGGCATCTGCGCTCCAAAATTTTGCCTTCCCTAAAATGGTTGGATCAACAGGATAACGACCTGCCAAATCAAATGATTGAAGGGCATTTTTATATTCAGATCGTTGAAAAAACTCAACACCTTGATTAAAGGCAACCAGCTGATAAGCTACCTTTAACTTGCTGTCTTTGTTGGTTATTTTATCTAAAGAACTGAGTGCCTTTTTGTAGTTATTGGTAGAAATGTAAACATTCACCAAATATTGATTGATTTCGCTGATTCTATTTGAATTAGGAAACGAGTTTAAGAACGTCTCAAGTGCCACAACGGCCTCATCGAAAGGGTTGATATCAAGCTTGTAAGATAAAACTGCGTAATTATAGAGGGCATCTTCTTGGATGAGAAGATCTTTATCAATCTCAGAAGCAGCCTCAAACGCTCCTCTTGCGGCAAGAAGATTTTTGAGCTGCATATAACTGTCACCCATTTGATAGCACGCGATTTGAGACAAGCTGTCTTTTTCACCTGTAACTCTATCAAAGGACTTTATTGCCTTCTCATACATCCCAGTTTTATAATAGGCAAATCCCAACTGGTATTCGTCGAACCTAGACATTTTTCTTTTGTCTTTGTATTTCTCCAAATACGGAACAGACTCATCGAATTTGCCGGTACGATAATATGCATCACCGATGAGGTGATTCATATCGTCAGCATTCAAGACATTTGATGTATCCATTATAGTTGGGGCATATTCCGTCACTTCTTTGTACTTACCCTGTAGGTAATAAATTTGTGCGATATAATAAGGAACCACACGCATAAAACTCTCATTGTTTTGAAGTTTCAAAAAGCCTTCAAGGGCAGTTTGATATGTTTTCTCCATGTAGGCGATGTGTGAAAAATAATAAAGGCTTGGCGCCCCATATTGCGTACTATCATCCTTTACCTCATAGAACGCACTTCTTGCCTCATTGTATTTGGCTTCCTGAAAATTGGCATATCCCTTTTTAAAATAGAATTCAGACCTGTCTTCGTTCTCGACATCCTGCCCTTGAAGTTTGTTATACCAAACCAAGCTTTGCGGATAATCCTTTTTTTGAAAGAAATACTTCCCAAGTCGAAAATAGATGTTCTCCTTGTAAATTGTTTCCGGATAATTGCGAAGGAAATTTTCAAGTAAACCAACAGCATCATTATTAAACAACTCAAGTGCAGCTAGGCCCTCATAATACAATGCTTTAACAAATTGCGGATCATTGGGATTATTGAAATTGTTTATGAAATTTCTGAATTCAATGCGGGCAGCACCAAACTGTTCTTTCTCAAAAAGTTCTTCCGCTCTGTAAAAGTTTTCATATTCACTATTGTATTTTTCAGTTGTTTGCGCGGACACTAGAGCGCTTAAAAAAAGAATTGTGCAAACCGAAACAATTTTAGTCATGTGAATCAACTTTTAGCTAGTAAAATTAGACCACTCAAGGGCCGATAAAGGATAATAGATTAAAAGTTTTAAACGTAATTCTGTTAAGATATTTTCTTGTGTAACTCAGATTTAGCGGGGTATAATTATGACTTTTACGCATCTAAATTCATCATGTGGGAAAAGTTGTAGAAATTGTAAACGGTAAAATTCTTCAGCAAGGAGCAACTATTTTGGACGATGTCCAATTTGAATTGGATGCCCATGAAATTGTTTATTTAATAGGAAAAACGGGGAGTGGGAAAAGTTCGATGCTCAAAACTTTGTATGGTGAACTTGCTTTATCTGAGGGAACTGGTGTTGTTGCTGGGTATGATTTAAACCGTTTAAATCGCCGCAACACTCCTTTGCTTCGAAGGAAAATAGGGATTGTTTTTCAAGATTTTCAATTGTTAACGGATCGTACTGTTCAACAAAACCTATTGTTTGTTTTAGGCGCAACAGGCTGGAAAGATCCCTCATTAATGGAGCGCCGTGCCAAGGAAGTTTTACAGTTGGTTGGGATCGAACAAAAAATCAACACTATGCCACACGCATTATCTGGGGGTGAACAGCAACGCGTTACCATTGCAAGGGCACTATTAAACAAACCAGCATTGTTGTTGGCAGATGAACCAACGGGTAATTTGGATCCGGAAACATCTGAGGAAATCATGCGCCTTTTAATCGCGGTGGCAAAAGAAGAAAAAAGTGCTGTATTAATGGCAACGCATGATATGTCGCTTGTTCAAAAGTTTCCGGGCCGAACAATTCGGGTGGAAGAAGGTAAATTAGTTGCTGTTAATCAATAAACAGCACTACTTTATTAGCGAACAATCATTAATTTTTTGGCAGATAATTTATCCCCAGAAATCATCACAAAATAAGAACCTGAATCAAGGGTTGAAATATCTAATTGCCCAGAAGACAATTCATCAAAGATTGTTTTACCATACACGTCAACAAGGCTAACTTTCTTTTCTGCATTAACAATAATCGTTAGTTGTTCATTTGCTGGATTAGGGAAAATTTCGAACAACGTTTCATCATCCATTTGGTTTAATCCGGCAGTGCCATTACAGTTCGGCTGAACGCCAGGTGCTCGTCCAAACACGCCATTTTCGACATACCAATATTCCCAAAACCCTCCATTTGACGTCAACCAGTCACTCAAATCAAATGATTGATCAAGTTCAGCGCCAGCAGAAAAATGACAAACGCTCAAGGCCTTTTGATCTCTTTTCCATACAAGTGGGGCTCCTGAGGCGCATACTTCAGGGCCGATTGACTGGAGTTCGCAGTTTTGTCTGACAAAGTAAACATTGTCATCAGAGCCAGGGGCGTTTCCAGAAATGTAGGCCATTTTAAACTCATCAATACACACTGCTGTTCCTTCATCCAATCCAATTCCATTTACGAACAACTGATTGTCTGTATACATTCTAGCCATAAACGTAGTTAATTTTCCTTTTTTATCCGGGTTATCCATGGCCGCATCGACAATTGCGTTCTTTAATCCATCTGAGCTAGGGTGCCATATAAAGGGTAAACTTGACAATACAACCTCGGATGCATACGGATTGAACATTGCCGCATCAGATGAAATGTCACCATTTTCTCCAGAAAAATAGTAATTACCCAAATAACTAGCAGCCACCCCAATTCCTAGAAGGGGTACTTTACGAATGTTTACAGCTGCACGAATTAAACTATCTATGGGAGTGTTTCTCCAATAAGCTATTGGGTCGCCCAAGTTGCCGTCTGTAATAAAAATGGCTTCCGCGCTATCAATTTTCTGATGTATATATGACTCATATGCAGCAGTAGGATCCTGGAACATGATCGTTTCCACAGAATGAACTTGGACGCCGATTTGACTAAATAAAATATCAGAATAATTACCCGTATTCCCTATGTTTAAAACCAACACATCACCATGGTCGGCTCGTGTAAGAAACCATTTCATCGCGTCAACATTGTCTTGTCCACCACCCAATAAACACGTTCCCCTCTGGGGTAGAGTAATTGTGTCTTGAGGGTTTCCAACAATATTTACAATATAATTTTGTGCCTTTAACGGGCTTAAACCACTAACTAATAGAAAGAAATAGGTGTATATTTTTTTCATATTTCTCTTATTTAATAATGTTTACCTCAAAAAGTTTTTCCCAATTTTTCCCGGTAAGGTACCAACTTTTTTGCTTTTGGTTATAAGCAATACCATTTAAAACATCTCCAGCCTTACCCTTTCCCCTCTGAACCAACTCGGTTCCATCTATTTCTGCTATGACGCGACCTGTTTTTGCACCAATTGCTACAATTTTATTCGTCATCCAAACATTTGAAAAAATCAGGGTGTCATAAAATTCAAGTTCATTCAAGTTTGCAACCGGCCCTTGATTATCATAAACCTCCAAAGTTCTTTGTATGGCAAAAGTCTTCGGGTTGCGAAATGTTATTCTTTCGGTTCCATTGGACATAATCAATGATTTTCCATCATTGCACAATCCCCAACCTTCACCTATGTATGGAATTTCTTTCATCAATTGAAAATTTTCTTTGTTGTAAACAAACAATTTTTGCTCTTGCCAAGTCAATTGATAAATAGAATTATCCATCACGCTAATCCCTTCCCCAAAATAATTAGCATCTAGGCCTATTTTCTTCAATTGATTTCCAGTTGCTACATCAACTTGTGCAACAAGACTCTGTCCTTTCTGACCTGTAGACTCATATAATTTCCCTTCATTCAATTCGAGACCCTGCGTAAAGCTTGTGGTTAAGTGGGGATATTCTTTCAGC
>JACCDP011491316.1_pt1 | contig 16672 bp, 25 predicted proteins | sample 7445841 | NCBI WGS metagenome assembly JACCDP01 (sample SAMN15323441, study PRJNA562643) | freshwater metagenome | isolation source: river surface water | place: USA:Blue River Watershed | collected 2017-08-17 | reverse complement strand
TTCCATTTCTTCACCAGGCAGTCGAACACATGATGGTCGCCGACCAGGCATTGTCCGGGCAGGATCTCCGTCCAGTCCAGATCCATGTACCCCATCACCTTGTTCTTGAAATCCTCCTCGCCGCCCCGCGCCAGCGCCACCGCGTTCGACATCTCCGGCCTGTCGAAGAAGTACCGCACCTTCCACAGCGACAGCCGCATCTCCGGGTGATCCTCCCCAGCCATCCGCGCCTGCACCAAGGCCGTCCGGTAACACGCTGGCAGGTCCAGCCCACCCTCCACCATGTACATCTTGGCCACCCGCCGGATGAACGGATGCTCCAGGCTCGCCTCCATGTTCCTGCCGCAGTTCGCGTAACCAGGCACAAGCGCGTTCCAGTCACCCTTTGCCGCCTTCAGCGCATCCTTCCACCGCCGCACCGTCGGCACCGACAGCTTGTTCTTGGGCAGATCCGGAAACTCCACCATCCGCGCCAATGCCAACGCCACCGCCTCCGCGAACCCCACGCGCCGATCGTTCATCAGCGCCTGCACCAGCTCCACCAGTTCCGCGCGCTGCTTCCCGACATTCTCCCACTTGGGCGCGAGGCCCCTGGGAGCGCCGGTGCCCCCACCGGCCTGCAAGCCAGTTCCCACCGTCTCGCGCGTCGCCACGGCCATGCACGACTCGCCGGTGAGGGCACCGGCGCTCCCAGGCTGCACAGGGGCCGCAATGGCCTTGCAGGCCGGTTGCGCGGGTGCCGCAATACCAAACTGCTGAATGAGGTCATTCCATTTCATGGACATTCACCCCGTTTTTTTGGGCTAACTCCAGTAAATTTTGGAACGTCTTTTTCATTCCGGAAAGGAGGGCACGAATCTCTTCCTCCGGAATCTTCGCCTTGGTATCGATCGCCACGTCAATCAACCGTGTGCCCGTAGTGAAGAAATCGCAGCGGTTTGCGTTCGTGACCGTCTCCCGAAGCTGCTCATCTGTCATCATACCGGAAACCTTGACCGCTCCCCTAATCTTCGAGGTCATGGCTTTCTTTTCCTGCATCTCTTTTTTCGCCAGTTCCTTCTTCTCTTTTTCCTTTTCGATCTGCTCAATTGTTTCCGGGTGTAGGTCGCCGAGATTATGCTTCTTTACCCAAGTGTCCAGGATGTCGAAAAACTCATCGCGTGGGATTTTGGTTATGTCGTGCAACTTGAGGAACTTCGCGGCCGTGTGTGGAAGGATTTTTGCCAATGCCTCCAGCTTGCGGTCTTCGCAAGAAAGCAGGCGTTCTTTTTGGACATCATCAACAAAGTCCCACAGTGCTTTTATGGCGATTGATGCGGAATTCCTGGTGTAAGACTGGCGACGTTTAAACCCGAATTTTTCCTCGCACCACTTTTCCCATGCTTTGCTGTTGCCATCAAAAAGGCAGTCATGCGCGTAGTTGACAATGAAGCTTATTCTTTTTCCGATGATGTCTCCGAGGGTGAGCAATGGAACGACCATCGCTTCTGCCTCTTCGATTGAAACAGGAATTCGATCGATGCCGAGTTCTTTTTGCAACGATGGGCAGATGGCGATATTGGGGTTGTGCGACACGTGTCGCACTGCGTTAATTTTCTCCAGTGAGTTCATCTTACTTTCCCCCCTGTGTCCGGTTGAATGTTTGTTCGATTATTTCGAGTGTGGCAAGAGTCCATTCGGTTGTTGGGTTCCATCCGTTGTAAACAACTTCATCGTTGATTACCACATGGCTTCCTGCACGAGGATCTCTGGCCGGAGCTGATAGATATTCGGCCATGTCTTCAGAAATCCCGCATTTCTTTGCGAACTGCGCAACGGTTAGTCCGTAGTATTCCATCAGTCTGCGGACTTCGGCATGATTGTGGATGCGGGCGGGAAGGGTAAGTTGGTACCGCTTGTACGGGTAATCTTCGTACTTGTGATCCCACCTGGTTGTTTTCTTGAAATGCGCCTTGGATTTGTCGAATTTAGGCATGGAGCACCCCCTCTCGTGCGAACTGCGCAAGGTGGTCGTGGAGCTGGTCGAGGGTGCCGGACTGGGCGGACTCGGCAAGGGCGGAGAAGATGAACTGGAGGGATTGGTGGAGATCCAGCGTCGGCTCGTCGGCATCGTCCAGGGGGACGGCGTGGGAGACGGCGGCCAGGCATTCGAGGAATGCGGTGGCGTCGGAGCGTGCGAGCTCCGCAAGCCGGGTCTCAAATGCGGTGGGGAGCCGATGCTCGAAGCGGAGGTGTTCCTCGGGTTCGAGTAGACGGCGGGGGAGACGGGCCGGCGCAACTGCGCGGCCCACGGCTGCTGTGGTGGCCATGGCGTACCTCTCTGATTTAGTTGCTTGGCCAGCCATCTTAGTAGGATGGTGGCGGGACTCAACTACCGTCAGAGAACGGCTGGGCTTATTCCCCTTGCGGGTGTCATATTCGGCCCTATCGTCCCGCCAGTAAAAGCGAGCATCTTTCGCGCTTTTAGGGCGCAAAAAATTCCGCGAGCTAACGGGGCGGATCTGGCCGTCTCTGATTGTAGTGCCAGTACCATACACCGCCGTCAGTAAGTTGTTCAAGTCGTTCTGCATAATTTTTTTCTCCGCTGCCGTTCCAGCTTGGCCTGCGTCTCGCGGCGTCGCCGCCGACTGTTCCGCTTCATGTGTCCGTACACTCCGTGCTTGGTTGTTCCGTTATTCCGTTTTTCCGTCACTTGTGCTTGCGTTGTCCGTACAACCCGCGCGAAGGGCGGCGAGTTGGGCGTCGAGGACGGCCAGATCGCGGCGGCGCTTGTCAGCGGCGCGGACGTGTTTGATGTGGCTGCGGATGCCGACCCGGACCACGTCCGCCACCGTCAGCCCCTGTTCATTGGCGAACGCCAGCAGCTCGCGCTGCTCGCTCGGCGGGATCCGGATCTCCAGGCGCTGCGTGTATTTTTCTTCCTTGGTCATCGGTTTTTCCCTTTGCGATCTCTGCGTTCTTTGCGGTTAAACCCTCAGTCGCCCTGGATACAGCTCAGGAACCAGAGCAGGCCGAAGGCCATGCCGGCGAGCACCGGCAGCGCGGCCAGGATAACGGCGGTGATGGTCAGCAGCTTGCGCATGGATCAGACCTCCTGGATGATCTTCTCGATCTCGGCAGCGATGCGGCCTTTCAGGCGCGCCGCGCGTTCCTTTTCCCTGATCGTGTCGGCGAAGATCCCCGACTTCTCTTCCAGCATGCGCGACACGCAGACCAGGTCGTCATGCTCCTCTTCGCGCAGCGCCTGCATCAGCTTCTGAATCTTCTCTTTCATCTGCCATCTACGTTTTGCTTGTTGACATGATTGACATGATTGACCGGATTGACCTGGGTGACGGGTTAGGCCATGGCCTCCTGCAAGGATGCCAGGGCAGTGTCGGCGGCCAGCGCGCGCTGCGCGATCAGGCCGTGACGGCCGCTGATCTGGCAGAGCCCCTCGCGCACCTGCACGATGTCCAACGGCAGCGCGACGGGGACGGCCGCCGTGCTCTTTTCGATAGCTATCGATAGCTGTCGGGAGCTATCGGCAGCTATCGAGCGGCACGGTTCCCCGATGGCTCCACCTCGCTGGCGCTTCGGGCTCTGTTCCGGAACCGCGCCGCCAACCGAGACCGGAGCCGTAGCGACGGGTTTCTCCAGCGCCGGCATGACGGCCACCGCCGGAAGCGCCGGCAGCGGCCGGCCCGCCTTCTTGGCGCGGAAGCGCTGCTGCCAGAGCGCCTTGCTCGCCGCCGCCGTCTCTTCCTTGCAGGACGCACACATCTTCTGCGCGGGACCCGTGCGCTCGGTGGTTTTGCCACAGCGGCTGCATTCGATCGGGCTGTACGTTCTTTCCTTGGCCATGGTCGTTTCCTCCTGGGTTGGTTTCTGTTCGATAGCTGCCGATAGCTCTCGATGGCTATCGATAGCTATCGAGTTGGTAGATGGCGGCGCATTCCGCCGGCAGACCGAGCCCGCCCAGGGATCCTGGGCGGAAGCCATGGAGACTTGCCGGCGCGCGGCGGGGTCGCGGTGCTCGTAGCGCGCGTCCACCGCCTGGGTGATGCCGCCGCCCTTCTCGACGGCCGACTGCTGCCCGACCAGCATCCGGCGCGACTTCGCCGTCGCCGCCTTCTCGGCGAGGCGTTCGGCATGCCGCTGATGCGTGATCTCCTTGCGCTTGGCGCGGCACGCCTCGCACCACAGCTGAGTACGCCGCACGCCGACGAACGGGTCGCCGCACCCCGGCGTCTCCTCGTTGCCCAGGCAGACCAGGTCATACTGCTTCAACTGATACGTCCGTCCTGCGAGCTTCGCCTTCATGCGCCCACCCCCGCTTTCCGTGTCTTTTCGTGTGTTTCGTGGGCTTCCTTCTTCGGCCACAGCTCCGCATGCGGCACCCCGGCGATCTTGGCCAGGGCGATCTCCACCTTGCGGCTGCGCTTGAACCCACTGACCACCTGCGAGACCATGCTCAGGCCCACGCGGCAGCGATGCGCCACGTCGACCATCCGCAGCCCCCGGTCATCCAGGGCGCGGACCAGCAGCCAGTACCGCTCCCGATCCGCCGCCGTTTCCTGATGCTTCGCGTTTGCCATTGCCTACTCCTTTTCACCGATTACGAGAGGGTTATATTTGGGGGAACCAGGAGGAACCGATATGGAATGGTGGGAAAACCTGCAAAGCCGATTCTCGGACATGGAAGAAACAATCCAGCGCTCGTTTACCGACGAAGAGATCCAGCTCCTGGCGGACTGGTGTCGTCGCATGGGACTGGTCGAGGTTAAGAAATGGATCGAGCAGAACCGCGAGAACACGGCCTTGATCCTGGTTGATATGAGCCAGGACGGACTTGCCATCTTCAATTCCGATCCGCATCTTCATGATCCCGCCCCTTGCATCTGGAAATACGCTGCCATGCTCCATTGTCTCGCCGCCATGCAATCAATTGAGTTCTTTGCCATGATCTCCGATGAAAAAATCAAGTACCTGAATTGGCTTGATTCTTTAAGGTCCTCTGGATGCGCTCCAGACGAAACCCTGCATGGCGTATGTAACTTTGAACTTCCTTCAACTCACGCTCCAACCACTGAGAGTGATAGCGCTTCTGGGAAAGAGTTGGATTGGGAGGGCACCCCCGTAGTGGAAGCAGCTGATTTTGGTAAGGCATACCTGTCGTTTCAGCAGAAGGATTGCATGCGCTACTGGCCGGACGACTGGCCGAACAATCCGTTCGAGGAGTGGCTATAATCGCTGGCGCGACATATCCCAGGAAGATAAGTCTGGAGCGCGACGCCATGCCAATCCGTTGTGTGCCGATCTCGATCGACGCGATGGTCGCGGTGCTCAGGCCGAGTCGCCTGGCCAGTTCTTCCCGCGTCCAGCCACGCGCCTTCCGAAACTCCAAGATCGCCCTGCCTTCAGCCGTCGCCCTGTCTTCCTTCTTTGCCATCTGCCACCTCCTTGTTTGTGCTCATTTTGCCTTAACCGTTTGCCTTCTTTCCCAGCCCCTGCTATCTTTGCAGTAGGTCAAGTGGTTTACCTGAAAACAATTTAGTATCCCATTTAGGATAACGCAAGCGGCATGCAACAAAAAAAAGAAAATTTAGCCATTGGACTGCGAATCAAGGAGTTGCGTAAGCGACTTGGGCTTGACAGGGCGGAGTTTTGCGAAAAATTCGGCGGGGTTCTGGCCTACAACACACTGAAAAACATTGAGCTTGGCACTCAAAAGCCAGGACGGAGGATTCTATCCGCACTTGAAGTGCTGGAAAAGGGCGGTTCCTGCACTAATGTATCTATGGTTCCTGCGGCGTCCGCACCGGAGGCTGCGGTGTCCGCACGGGGTGGAGGGAAGATGGTGGCGGTAGGTGATCTGGAGGAGAATCTGCTGACGCTGTTCCGCCAGCTCGATTCCATGCGGAAGATCAGACTGGTGGCGTCGCTTGACGACGAGGTGTCCAGCCGGGGAAACCGGCTTGCCCCGGAGGGTGTCCGAAGTGGGGACGGGGCGTCTGCCAAAAAGGCCGTCTGAAGTGGCATTGCCAGGATTGCTGCAAGAGGTGCGCGTGAGGTGTACGGACATGCCGTGCGGAGTGCGCAAGTTTCAGTTGGTTTTTGGAGTTTGTGCGGGTATTGTACGGACAGTAAGACACGGAGGATGCAGATGGCGCTGAAACTGAAAAGCTGGAAAGAGGTCGTGGCAGCCGACTTTCCCGCCCCCGGCCCAATCACCGATAAGGCGGTGGATGCGGCCAAGCGGGACGGGAAGCGCTTTCGCGGCAGCATGCGCGTTTCAACGGGCAGGATCTGGACGGATCGCGCTTTCGAGCGGTTTCGCCAGAAGGCCCTCAATACGCCGCTGCCGTGAGGTGATACATGGATAGTTCCGACCCGCAGCCGTCCATTCTGCATTTGGTTTATGTAATTCCGTCCTGATGGAGTAAATGATGCTGAGCAACATTATAGAGTTTCTTGATAAGCACCAATGGGCTGCCTCCTCGCTGCTCGTGGTCTTGTTGTTATTGGCATTTGCCGTCGTCGTCTATTGTACTTGGATGTGGTTTGATTACCGTACGCATCGGAAACAGGTGCAAAAATTGGATGCCGATCATGGCGATACAAGCAAAAATCTGAAAGATGTGCATACGCGTGTGGCCGTTTTGGAACCGGCCATTAAAATGATGAGTGGTAGTTTTGATGGGATGCAGAAAAACATAGCTGCCACGCGGGAAGAAGTGGCGAAAATTAGCGGGTTTTTAATGGCGGGAGGAACGAAAAGTTCCCCAACGGCGGCTGCCAGTCCTGTGGCGCTGACGCCATTCGGGCGCGAACTGGCCGACAAGCTGCACGCCGATGCGATCATCACACGCCTTGGAGACAAACTTGAAGCGCTCGTTGAAGAGCGCAAACCTGGCAACGCCTATGACATCCAGGAGGAATCCGCTGATGTGTGTCGGCGGATACTTCCGGACATGCTGGCTTCGGCGGAACTGGCAGCGCTGAAAAATGAGGCATTTCAGCGCGGCGTCTCCGTGGAGCTTTACCTGCCGATCTTCAGCATCCTCCTCCGCGACCGTATTCTGGCCAAGAAGGGCATTGCGGTAGCCGAGGTGGACAAGCACCAGCCGCCGCCACCGGTCGGCTAACGTCTCCACAACCAACCCCATCCCCCCACGCCGTGCGGCCCCACCGCACGGCTTTTTTGTGTCTAAAATTTATTTTTAGGACTCGTTTGCATTATCCTGTTTAGGATAGTAACTTTACTCCGTGAACCGAAATCATTGGTTTGAGGCAGGCAAACACGGAGGTGGCAAGATGGCGGAGAAGACGGGGAAAAAGAAAAAGGCGGAGTCCGCAGCCGAGGTTCGGCTGGCGAAATCCGCCGATGTGTTGCGTGCGCTGAAAGATGGCGAGGCGGCAATGGAGAATCACGAGCTGCTCGTGATCTGCTCTGCCGCTCTCGCGCTTGCCACCGGCCAGCGCGTGAGGATTGAGTTCTACTGAGCCTGGTCGAGTTGAGCCTTCACGTTTTTAACGATTTCAGCAAAGCACTCATTGATGGCCACGGCAGCAGCTTTTCCGCTTCCTGAATTGCTAATAATCATCTTGTTCGAGATCGCGGCGAGTGTCAGTTCCTTGGCAGTGGTGATGATCAGTTCGTTTCTTTCCATTGGCTTGGTTCCTTTCGTTCGGGTGAGTTGGTGGAACAGCTAATCTAAGCGGTGGGAACCTTCTTTCAATCATGCGGAGTTCGCAGCAAATGTCTGAGCAGGCAGATACAACCTCCACCACGTCCCCGGCGCCGGCGGCCGTTCCTGCCATCGCGGCGTCAGCCGGCGCCGGGACCTCGTCGGCCCTGGGATCACCGAGCTCCAGCTCGGTTACGGAAGAATCCCGAGCTGGAGCTCGGGGCTCCCAGGATTGCGAATCGCTGCTCAAGCGCGACGGTGCCAACGGCCTGGCGGCGGTGATCGCCTCCGGCCGCGTCCGTCCCGGCGACGTGCTGCTCTTCGCCCGCCCCGGCCTGATCCAGGCGGGCATCGCCTTCGCCCAGCGCCGCGCGCTGGCGGACTTGACCGCGAGTCGATTCCAGGGAGCGGGGGTTGCCAACCCCCTGAATGAACGGGGGCTGGCAGCCCCCGCTCCCAGGAGAAAGCCCCTGTTTTCCAAGGCGGAGATCACCGAGGCCAGCCGCTGGACGCATGCGGCGCAGCTGTACGACCGCTTCCGCATCGCGGAACAGACCAGCCCCCGCGCGCAGTTCCTGCCGGTGGACAAGCTGGAGAAGGGGCTGGTTGTCCTGGTGCGGCGTCCGTGGAACCTGATGGGCATCGACCTGAAGCGCATCAACGATGCCTGGCTGCAGGTGGTGGCGTCGAAGGCGGACTATCCGGAGCGCGAGCTGGTGTACTACTGGTTCCGCTGGGCGAGCAAGCTGACCTTCCGCCGGCACTTCGCCAAGGTCTTCCGCGACGGCAAGCACAATGTCTGCTCCGGAACCGTGGTCCAGTGCATGAAAGCCGCGGACTATTTCAAGGGCGAACAGGCCGAGGCGTGGTATCCCGCGCGGATGGCGATCGATGGCCCGTTCATGACGGTGGGCACGATCGAGGTTTGATTTCCCACGAAACACACGAAAGAAGCACGAACGATATGAAAAGCGAAACGATCATGGATCTGGTGGGGACGGTGGTGGTCCTGGGCATTTTGGTCGCAGCAGTGCTTCTCTGCTGCTCCAGCTGCCGGACGGTGAATATTGGCTGCACGGTGGCGGAGATCAGTCAGACCAGTCCGACCGGTCAGACGTGTCCGACCAGTCCGACCATCACCCTGACCCAGACTGCCACGGCTCCCCACGCGACCGCCGTCCAGGGCAAGGAAACCCCGCTCGACGTGCTGCGCGGGTTCGGCCAGGGGGCGACAGTCCCGGTCGGCCAGACGGCCTCGGCGACGGTTTCCGGGCAGACCAATACCCAATCCTCCGCCACCGAGAGGGCGGCAACCGGCGGTTCGGCGATTGCAAAGCCGACCGCCAACCCTACTACCACTGCGAAAGGGGTGCAATCGGTGCCGGCCTCTGTGCCGGCGGGTTAGCCAGCGGCCCTCTCGGGGGCCGCGAGCTGGGGATGGTGGTTTTTCGTGGATGTTTTTCCATCGTCTCCAGCTCGCGGGATCCGGGAAAGATCGATAGCTGCCGATAGCTATCGATGGCTATCGACAGATATCGAACAAGGAATTTGAGAGTGTCCTGCCTGCCGGTGCAGGCATATATCAGGTAGCCGCTAATTCGCGGCCTAAGACGCAAGAAACCTGAACCGGCACCTTGCAAGAAGGCAGAAGGCAAGAAGACAAACGGAAAAACGGAAAGACGGAAAAATGAGCGAGTCCGAACTACTTCAGAATCTGCTCGTCGGTGGCGGCGGTGTGGCCGGGGGAGGCTCCATCGTCTATCTGGTCGCCAAGACGATGCTGGAGCGGGCGGTCAAGCAGTTCGAGACGCTGCAGGCCGAGGTCAAGCAGCTGCGCGAGGAGAAGGTGGCGGAACTGGAGGAGCGGATTGGCGACATCGAGAAGAGCCGCGCCTGCGCGGTGCATGAAGTGAACTTCCGGGAAGTCTTCCGCCGGATCGAACATGTGGAGAAGGCGGCGGAGTCGGTGACCAGGATGGAAGAGAGCATGAAGAACATGCTCGGCTGGATGAAGAAGGTGGACTTCAAACTCGAAACGGTGCTGACCGACACGTCGGCAATGAAACAGGACCTGCTCAGCAAGGCGCTCTGGATGGGCAACATCAACCAGGTGGTGCAGGACCACGTGCAGGATCACGAGATTCATAAGGCAGGGTAAGTCTTAATGCTCGATAGCTCTCGATGGCTATCGGCAGCTATCGACAGCTATCGAAGGGGGTTTTCAAGATGGACAAGTACCAAGTCAGACGGCAGATCCTGGAAGGGATCGAATGTTTCGAGCCGGCGCCGGCGGAGATGTCCGACCTGGTGACCTATCCGTACCTGAAGGGGTACGTGGCTGGAGCCGGGGTTGAGAAGCTGCTGGATGAAGTGAAGGGGCTCTGCATGAACGGCTACGTCGAGGATCTGCGTCCCGGTCGCGAGCCGCTGCTGCGGGTTACGTCGAAGGGCCGCAACCAGCTCCGGCAGGAAGCCGACCTGGAGGAGTACATCTGGGGCGGCATGGCGAGCCGGTTCCAGAGGTGAGTTTTAGGGAAGCTCGATAGCTGCCGATAGCTATCGATAGATATCGAACAAGGGATGCAAGAATAAATGGGAAACCCGCGAAACAAGATTGCACGTTTGCCGGTTGAGCTTCGGCTGCTGGTGGCGGAGCGTCTCGCGGACGGCAAGACCTATGAGACGATCCAGGGCGAGCTGAAGGCGCGCGGGGTGTCGGCGGAGATGATGCCGGGGCTGAACGCCTTCACGGCCTACCAGAAGGGCAAGGAGTATCAGGCGCAGATCGCCGAGCTGCTCGGCTGGAAGCGCAAGGCGGCGGAAAAGAAACAGCTGGCGGAGGCGCTGGCGTTGGGCGGCGGGGCCATGGGCATCCTCGATCTGGCCATCTACGAGGCAGCGGAAAGCCTACGCGATGGGTTGCGGGGTGCGGAGGATGCCGCCGGGGTTGCGAAGGCCGCAAACGCGCTGCGCGGGCTCAAGGCGGTCATCCTGGCCGAGGGCGAGCAACGCCGCAAGGCCGATGCCGCCGCCGCCGCCGCAAAGATTGAGACGATCGTGGCCGATGATGCCACTCCGAAAGAAGAAAAGCTAAAAAACATTCGTGAGATGCTGGGGCTGTAAACACTCAGTCAATAAGGTCAATCCTGTCAACCATGTCCAAATCCATCTACAACCTACTGCCGTACCAGAAGCGGTTCGTCAATGACGAATCCCGCTTCATCATCGGCCTGTGGTCACGCCAGACGGGCAAGTCGTTCACGACGGCCCTGAAGGCGGTGGTGGAGTGCGCCGAGAAGCCGCGCAGCCTGTGGATCTGTTTGAGCGCCGGCGAACGCCAGTCGCTGGAGTGGATGGAGAAGGCCAAGCTGCACGCCCGCGCCTACGGCATGGCGGCGGAGATCGAGGGCGACACGTTCGAGGCCGACATCCAGCGGCTGACGATCAAGTTCCCGAACGGCTCGCGCATCATCGGCCTGCCGGCGAACCCCGCCACGGCGCGCGGCTACTCGGGCAACGTCATCCTCGACGAGTTCGCCTTCCACGAGGACAGCCGCGAGATCTGGCGCGCGCTGGTCCCGGCCATCACCCGTGGTTACAAGCTGATCGTCGTCTCCACGCCGAACGGCCAGGGGAACATGTTCCACGAGCTGTGGGCGGCCAAGAACGATTTCGCGAAGCACAAGGTGACGATTCTCGACGCGGCGGCCGACGGCCTGGCCGTGGACGTGAAGGCGCTCCAGGGCGCGATCGATCCCGACGGCTGGCAGCAGGAGTACATGTGCGAGTTCATGGATGCGAACTCCGCACTGCTGACCTACGACATGATCGCGGCGGCGGAGACTGACGAGGCCGGTGAGGGCACCGGCGCTCCCAGGGATATTGAATACATCGGCATGGACATCGGCCGGCAGAAGGATCTGACGGTGATCTGGCGCCTGGCCAAGGTGGGCGACGTGTTCCAGACCATCGAGATCCGGGAGCTGGACAAGTGCTCCTTCCAGGCGCAGCTCGAAGTGCTGTCCGGCTACCTGCGGAATCCGCAGGTCCGCCGCTGCTGCATCGACTCCACCGGCCTGGGCATGATGCTGGCCGAAGAGGCGCAGCGGCTGCACGGCGCGATGAAGGTTGAGGCCGTCAAGTTCTCCGGTCCGGTGAAAGAGGAACTGGCAATGGGCATGCTGCCGGTGTTCCAGGACAAGCGCATCCGCATCCCCCGTCGGCGCGAAGTCCGCGAGGATCTGCACAAGGTCTGCAAGACCACGACAGCGGCCGGGAATGTGCGTTTCGACGCGACCCGCGATGCCAACGGCCACGCCGACCGCTTCTGGGCGCTGGCGTTGGCGCTGCATGCGGGGGCGGACAAGAGCGGGCCTGTTGATGGTATGCGGATCAAGGGCGATGCCAAGTCGGTGTCGCCGATGGCGGGTGGGCCGGATAACAGCGATGATTTTGCGCACTCCGCACAGCGGGGGGCCTGGTAGGGGTTAAAACTCGATGGCTGTCGATAGCTATCGGCAGCTATCGATAGCTATCGAACTTGGTGCGGCGGAAACTGGGAACGAACCATGGAATTAGTCAACCAATTTGGCAGGCCGATGACGGCCGCGGACTCCGCAAGGATGCCCGTGGACGGCGCGTCTGTGCGCTGGGATCCGACGGACCGCGACGGGCAGCAGGTGTCGCGCGGGCTGGATCCGGAGCTGGTGGACTCGATCCTGCGGCAGGCGGATGTGGGGAACACGGACCGGCAGTGCATGCTGGCGGCGGAGATTGAGGAGAAGAACTGGGATATCTCGCAGGCGTGTCAGACGCGGCGTGCGGCGGTGGCCGGCCTGGAATGGCGCGTGGAGCCGGGTGGTGAGGCGCCGGCGGATGTGGAGGCGGCGGAGCGGCTGTCTGAGCAGCTGCTGGGGGAACGGACGGGGCTGGTGACGGGGGAACAGGAGTTCTCGACGTTCGCGGAGCTGGTGGCGTTTGAGATGATGGGCGCGCTGCTGCCGGGGTTCTCGGTCACGGAAATCATCTGGGCGAAGGGCGGTGCGGAGATCGCGGGGTTCAACGCGATCGAGTCGCGGCACTTTACGTTCCGCGAGTCGCGACGGCCGCTGCTGGTGACGCGCTCGAATCCGTTGGGGGCGGCGCTGGCGCCGAACAAGTTCATCTACCACCGGCACGCGAGCCGGTCGGGGGATGCGTCGCGCGGTGGGCTGATCCGGCCGCTGTGCTGGCTCGATGTGTTCATGCGCCTCGGCGGCATGAAGGATCTGCTGCGCTTCACGGAGCGCTACGGGATGCCGTTCCTGGTGGCGAAGGTGAATGCCCAGGCGTGGGAGTCGGACCGAAACAAACTGCGCTCGCTGATCGCGAACTTCGGCAGCGACGGTGGCGCGATCCTGACGGACGCGGTGACGACGGAACTGATCCAGGCGTCCAATGCGACGGGGGATGTCTACTACAAGCTGCTGGCGTATGCGGGCGACGCGATCACGAAGGTGATCCTGGGGCAGACGGCCTCGAGCGGCGACAGTGCGGGGCTCTCTGGCGGCGACGCGCAGTCGAAGGTGCGCGGCGACTTGCTGACGAGCGATGCGAAGATGATCGGCGCGTCGCTGAGGAGCCAGGTGGCGGCGCCCTGGACGCAGTTCAATTACGGGTCGGCCGCCAAGGTGCCGAAGATCGTGGCGCAGGTGGAGGAGCCGGAAGATCTGGTGCAGACGAGCACGGTGCTGGTGAACCTGAACAACGCGGGCTTCGAAGCCGACGAGCAGGAAATGAGCGAGAAGTTCGGCATGAAGCTGACACGGAAGCCCTTGCAGGCAGGGGGGGCTACCTTCACCCCCCCTGCACCCCCCGAAGGTGCCAGAGGCACGGTGGGTACGCCGGCGGCTTCGCTTGCGCCGGATGCCGGCGGAAGCAAAGCCGGGGTGCCGGCCTCCGGCGGTACTGCGGACTCTGTGGTGGCGAGCGCGGTCATTCCCAGCCCCGCGCGTCAGCAAGGGGATGCGGCGGAGTTGCGGCCGGGGCTGAGGGGGACGGACTCGCCGGTGAATGCGGTACTGGCCGAGATCGAGGCGAAGGCGGCGGACTCCGCAGTTTCGGACGCGGAGTTGCTGAAGTTTGTGGAAGCGAAGATCGCCCAGATTCCGGGACTGTTCGGGAAGATGGATACCAGCGAACTGGCGGCAGCGTTCGAGTTCGGCATGATCAAGAGCGTGGTGAAAGAGATGACGATGAAGAAGTGAGTGGTGAGTGGTGAGTCGGAACAGAGCCCCGAAGCCGTAGCGAGGGGATGCAAGGGGTAAAACAGTGGCGGTGCTGGTTGACATTTCGGCGCATCCGGACGCGGTGAAAAAACTGCTGGCGAAGTCGCCGGTGGCCAGCACGTTGCGGACGGCGGAATGGGAACGGCTGCCGGTGGCTATCCGGGAACGCTCGCAGTTCAGCGCGGGCGTGGAAAACATGCGGGTGCTGACCGAGATCCAGCGGAAGCTGACGGATCGCGTGCAGATGGCGAAGGAGCAGCTGGGGAATGGCAAGAAGGCGTTCGTTGACCGCAGCAGCTTCATGGGCGATCTCCGCAAGATCGCGAAGGAGGAAGGGCTGGGGGATGGCAGCGGCGGGTTGACGGACATCCGCAGCCGGCAGCGTCTGGGGCTGATCTATGACATGCAGACGCAGATGGCGGCGGGATACGCGCGGAACAAGGCGGATCAGGATCCGGACGTGCTGGACGCCTATCCGGCCCAGGAGCTGATCCGGGAAGAGGACCGCATGGTGCCGAGGGATTGGGCGAGCCGCTGGGTGGCCGCCGGTGGGCAGTTGTATGGCGGGCGCATGATTGCGCTGAAGAATGACCCGATCTGGTCCGCCATCAGCCGGTTCGGGACGCCGTGGCCGCCGTTCGACTTCGGCAGCGGCATGGGAGTAGAGGACATTGATCGGGACGAGGCGGAGGCGCTGGGGGTGATCGCGAAGGATGAAGAGGCGAAGCCTGTAGAGACTGATTTCAATGACCGCCTGGAGGCATCCACGGAGGAAGTACCGGAACCGGCACGGCAGGAGTTCAAGCGGGTATTCGGCGACCAGGTGAGCGTAGCCGGTAACTCGGTGGCCTGGGTGGGGGACAAGGGGGTGGCGATCGGCAAGCTGTGGGACGAGGCGGCGGCGGGAAAGACGCAACCGTTTGTATCCTACGATCTGGGGCCGGTTGGGGAGACGGCCAAGCAGTTGATCGCCAAGGTGCGTCCGCAATGGGATCTGACGAAGGTGCAGGATGCGGTAAGCAATCACGACTTCAGGCATCCGTTCAATCGGCATGCGGGGGAGAATGAAACGGATCCGGATCAGATCGGGTTAGACAGAGAGGATGCATTGCGGATTCCGCTGGTATTGGATAAACCGGATCAGGCTCTTCCTGGAAAGAAGCAAAACACCGTGGCGCTGGTTCGCAGTTTCCTGGATGGCACGCAGGTGTATGTGGAAATTCTGCAAGCGGGAAAAGAGCGGAAGGGAAATAACAAGCTGATGACCAAGACGATGTGGAAGATGAAGCAGGGGGTCGCTCCGCGTGTGGCCTAAACCACCTTGGGATGTACGTCCGGAACGGCGACCCCTTCACTCATAACGATACCGTATTTTTGGAGAAAAGCAAATGAAATCTGACAACCGCAATACCATAGAGCAAGAAATCATGATACTGGCCGACTGGCTGCGGGGGAATCTGCTGCCGGGAACGGCGCAGGATGACACGGCCGCCGGGTATGCCCGCTGCCTGGTCATGCTGGAGGCAATCCTGCTGTCGTACGGGCTGCCAGTTTCAGAAGCTCAAGCAGAAGGTCAAACGACAGGTCAACCGAGCGTTCCGCCAGCCGTTCCTTCGCCTTGTCCCACGCCGACTTGCGGGACAGCGCCAGAAAGTCGTGACCATTCCAGGTCAGCCGGTAAAACGTCGGTTGCGCCGGACCATGCAGGCAATCGTTCATGTCGCCTTCCGCCAGTTGCGCTTCGAGGATCAGCCGCAAATGCTCGCATACGGTTTCTGTGTCATGTCCGGGGACTGCAAAATTCTCGGCAACAACCCCCGGAGGTGTCGCCTCAAGCTGAAGCATAAGTGTGCGGACAAGGTCGAGGTCGCGTTTCATTGGTTGGTTCCTTTCGTGGGGTGGGTAACATAGCATGGGCTTAGTCTTCACCATCAAGACGGACTTCTCCGGGCTGAATAGTCTGGAGGCGTTGATGGGGGCGCCAAGGCCGATCATGGCGGCGGCGGGAAAGGGTGTAGAGAAGCAGCTGCGGAGCTGGTTTCTGGGACGGGACAAGGAAGGAAACAAGCGGGGGTGGACGAGCAAGCATTTCTGGAATCGCGAAGTCCGCAGCAACACGGCGTTGGGAGAGGTGAGTGATGCGGCGGCGGCGGTGGTGATCTCCTCGCCGGCGTTCGCGCAGAAGATGTTCGGGGGGACGATCAAACCGAAGCGGGGAAAGTTCCTGGCGCTGCCGTTGACGGCGGATGCGTACCAGGCGGGGAGCCCCAGGGAGGGCGGGTTCGATGATCTGTTCTGCGTGAAGTCGGGAAAGGGAAACTGGTTCCTGGCGGTGCATGAGGGGAAGGCGCTGCGACTGAAGTATCGGTTGGTGCGCAGTGTGACGCAGGCGGCGGATCCGCGAGCGCTGCCGCCGCAGGAGGAACTGGAAAAGACGGTGGTGAATGCGGCTGAGTCGGTGATCAGGCGGGTGGCAGGATAAGACGGAAAAACGGAAGAACGGGAAATATGAAAAAACTGCTGAACAACTTTTTGGGCAACGTGATTGCAGCCGGCTTGCATGAGATCGGCAAGGGCTCTGCCGGCTCGGTGCAGCGTAATGCGGACGGGGTGCCGACGGCCTGGCGGCTGCTGAAGTTTGGTCCGCTCTCCATCACCCAGGTCGGGAAGCCGACGGTGGCGGGCGATTTTCTGCCGGAGCACGCGGACGAGATCGTGGCGAGCTTCGCGGCCAAG
>JACCDP011086111.1_pt1 | contig 16675 bp, 13 predicted proteins | sample 7445841 | NCBI WGS metagenome assembly JACCDP01 (sample SAMN15323441, study PRJNA562643) | freshwater metagenome | isolation source: river surface water | place: USA:Blue River Watershed | collected 2017-08-17 | reverse complement strand
TAGGAAAGGTTCAGGTCAGCGTCGGGAAAATCGACCCACCAGCCGATGCTGCGGCCGCGGTGGAAGACCGGGGACGGCGACGTGGTCGGCCCCGCCTTGAAGACGGAGCGCGCGAACGTGAACACGTCCTTCTCGAAACCCGGGGGGTTGGACCAATTGGGAGTCCCGGTGCTGTGGGAGTCGACCTCCCGCGCGGTGCGGACGTTGGCCTCGTCGACCATGCCGCTGCCTTCGGTGCGCACCCACGCGCTCGGCGCCTCCGCCTCGTTGCCCGTCGGGGCCGGGCGGGTACGCGGGCCCGGCTGCGCCGTCGCGGTGCCGGCGGCGGCGAGCGCGGCCAGCGCGATCAGGATCCGAAAAGGCAGGCGGGCTTTCATCAATGCGTCATCGCGTAGAAGACCACGTTGATCCCGAGAGGGTACGCGACCTTTTCGGAGAAGTTCCGGAAGTAGTACTCGTACTCGCCCTCGCGTTCCCAGCCATCCCCGTTGTCGGTGTTGTGGGCGGCAAACACCATCATCCGGCCCTTGTCGTCGTGGATCGCGCGGTGGTGCACGGTGCGCGAATCGCCGTCGTGGTCCTCCCAGGTGACGCCGCTGTACTGGCTTTCTTCGCCGGTGCGCACGTTGGGCACCTGCCCCTTCGACTTGATCTGGAAGACACACGAGTACAGCGGGTGGTCGGAGGCCAGCTCCGTGAAGGCCCGCTCGGGAAACACGCGGCGCATCTCGCGCTCGACGTTCTGCCACGCCGAATCCCCCCAGAAGTCGTCGAACATCAGGAATCCGCCATTGAGGAGATACTTCCTCAGCGCGGCCACCTCGGCTTCAGAGAAGGTCATCGCACCCGCCTCGACGATGTAGATCCAGGGATAGGCCGCCAAACCCTCCTCCGTGAGCTCGATGATCCGCCCGTCGGGGCTGCACTTCATCGAGGTCATCTGCTGGAGGCGGTACGAAAGGTTCAGGTCGCTGTCGGGGCAGTCGGTCGACCAACTGCCGGAGCGCCGTCCCCAGCCTCGCCGGGCGGAAGTGTACCGGATCCGGGTGAAGGTGAAGACGTCCGTCTCGAACCCGCGGGGGTTCTCCCACACCGGCGTGCCCGTGCTATGCGAGGGAATCTCGCGGGCCGTGCGCACATCGGGACCGACGGGGCTCTCGCCGCCGCCCCAGAAGCCGCCCCCGCGGCCGTAGCGTTGCGCGAGTGCGAGCGCGCCCGCGGCGGAGAAGAGCAGGAGAGCCACAACCGCGCGGTTCATTGAGTGCCTCCCCCCGCGGCGTTGATGTCCCGCAGCAGGCGCAGCGCGTCGCGAAACCGCGGGGCCTCCTCCAGCGCCAGCAGCACGTGCCGGCGCGCCGCCTCCCGATCGCCGCGCCGGAGCATCAGCCGGGCGAGTTCGTGATTGGCCTCGGCGCGCTCGGGAACATCAAGCTGCAGCAGCGTGCGCCACGCCACGACGGCGGTGGAATCGTCGCCCAGGCCACCCGCGGCCCGGGCAAGCGCCCGCCACGGCGGCGGAACGAGCGGATTCACCGCGAGGAAACGTTCCGCGTTCGCCATCACCAGCGGCCAGTCGCCATCCGCGGTGCCGAGTTCCATCAATCGCAGGTAGGCGTCGGTCGCCTCGTCGTCCACTTCCGCCCAGCGGCGCAGCGCCTCGCGCTCACCCGCCGCGTCCCCGAGCGCGCGCAGCGCGGTGACCAGCGGACGATGCGCGGCGTCGGCGCCCTTCTGCGCGGGGTAAAGCTCCACGAGGCGCCGCAGAGGAACCAGTGCTTCCTTCCACTCGCGACGCTCCGCGTGCCGGGCAGCCTGCGCCTTCAGCACCCAGTAATTGTCCGGGTGGCGGGCGGAGAAAGCCCCGAACTCCGTCGCGCCCTCCTCCAGGAAGACGCCCGCCTCGGGTCGGTCCCACTTGAGGCCGGGCGCGAGCTGATCAGCCCGCCCGCGCGCGTACTCGGTGAACGCCTTCTCCAGTTCATCCAGCGGCAGCGTGCGCTTGGCGAGGGCCGCGTTGATCTCCTCGCCGTCGCGCAGGTCCCGCAGCACGCCCCGCAGGGAGTCGATACCATGGCGGGCCACGATGTAGTCGACCACCAGCGAGGATTGCAGGTAGGCGAACTGGAGGTGCCGCGGGGTCTTCGGGGCGAGGAAGGCGGCGCTGAGCTTCGCGACCGGCACCATCTCCCCGCCGAGGATCATCTCCCGGTACTCGGGGTTGATCCGGTTGCCCCACGCCGGGTTGGCGAGGCGCTCCTCGTGCACCGAGATCCCTTCACTTAGCCAGCGGGGCATCTTGTTGCGGGTGAGCTGCAGCGTGACGACGTGGCAAAACTCATGCCACAGCACCGCCTCCCAGTTCGTGGAGGAATTGCCGGTGGCTGGACTATTGGCAGTCACAACGCGGCCGAAGCACACGCCGAGGAAGCCCGCAACGTCGGGCAATCCGAACGTCCGCACCGCGAAGTCGCGTTGGTCGGCGAAGATCTCGATGTAGGTCGGACGGGCCAGCTCCACGCCGTACTTCGGGACGAGGACTTCCTGCGCACGACGCAGGAGCGCCACCACCCGCGGGCCGTAAACCGCGACCTCCGGAGCCGCCATCCGCACCACGAAGTCGTCGCTCGTGAGCGCGGCATACTTGGCCATAGTGTCGCGCAGCGTCACGAGGTTGAACGCCTCCACGTCGTAGGCGTCGGCCTCGTGCACTTCCTGCGCGAGACGCCAGCCCTCTTCGGTCTCGCCCAAACGAAGCAGGTCAGTCGCCAGCGCGCTCTTCGCGGGCAGGTAGTCGGGATCGAACTCCCGCGCGCGACGCTGGTAGGCGGCCCCCTCCGCAAAGCGGTACTTGGCGGAGAGCTTCTCGCCGATGAGCGAATCAACGCGCGGATTGCGCGCCCAGGTGGCGAGGCCCTTTTCCCGCGCCAACCGTTCCCGCGCCGGATCATTGCGCAGGTGCGCGATCACCGCCCGGTACGCCCACGCATCGGGATGCGTCGGGTTCACCGCGATGACCTGATCCAGCGTATCCTCCGCATCGTCGTAGCCCTCCGCCGAGATGTGGCGGTCGGCCAGCTGCAACAGCGAGGGCACGTGGCGGGGATTGCGTTCGAGGGCCGCCTGCAGCGCGGCGCGGGCCACCTTGCGGTCGCTCTCCGCGTAGGCAGACGCCCGCCCAAAGTGCAGATCGGGATCGTCGGGCAGCACCTTCAGGCCTTCCTCGAAAGCCTTGGCCGCGAGGGCGTAGTCATGCTTCTCGAGCGCCAGTTCGCCGCGTGCGAGGTAGACGTCGCGCAGCTTCGGGTCGGCCTTCTGCGCGACCGCGAAGACCTTCTCCAGGACTTCCTTGGGATCGGCCCCGATCGCCAGCGCCGCGCGACCGAAGACCACGAGGTCCGCCGGGGACCGGTACATCCAATAGGCATCCCGCACCGCCCGCCTGATCTCGTCGACGCGCGCCGCCGCTTCCTCGGCGCGGCCCGCGGCCAACGCGACCTCGCGGGCGAGCCACTTCAGGCGGATACTCCTGGCGTCCTTCGCGATTGCCTCCTTCACGGTCGCGTCGGCCTCGGCGAGCTTGCCCGTCTGCAACAGGGCGCGCGCGAGCAGCATCGACCAATCGGAGTTGCCAGCGCCATCGCGCAGCTCGGCCGTCGCCTGCTTGATCACGATCGCATGGCTGCCCTCCAGCAGCGCCCGCTGCACCTCGGCCACTTCGGCTGCGGAAAGGACCCCGAATCCACTCATCGCCGCCACTGCCTGCGCCCCGAAGAGGCGGAGCAGGCGACGGGCGGATATGGCGGGTGTCACGGGAAGAAACATGCCAGCGACGAAGGGATATCCCTGATCAGACGCGCGGCACGGGGAAGAGTGATGGTGTGCTCTCTGAATTCTCAAGCCTCACCGCGATCTTTCGCGGACAAGGCGCGCCCGGAACGGGTCGTCTCCTCATCGGGGCGGAGGTAAACCGGTGAAGTGGGCGGCAAACGCGAGTTTGTCGGCCGCCTCCTCGATCAGCTTCGAGGTCGGCTTGCCCGCGCCGTGGCCCGCCTTCGTCTCGATGCGGATCATCACCGGGTGCGCTCCTGGGCCGTTGGCGACCCCGGCCTGCATCGCGGCCGCGTACTTGAACGAATGCCCCGGGTGCACGCGGTCGTCGTGGTCGGCCGTCGTCACCAGCACCGCGGGATAGTCAGCGCCGGCACGAACGTTGTGCACCGGCGAGTACGCGCGGAGATAGCGAAAGCCGGCCGGGTCCTCGCTCGAGCCGTAGTCGCTCCGCCACGCGTGCCCGATCGTGAAGGTATGGAAGCGCAGCATATCCATCACGCCGACCGCCGGCCAGGCGACGCGGCACAGATCGGGGCGCTGGTTGACGACCGCGCCGACCAGCAGGCCGCCGTTCGAGCCGCCGCTGAGCACCAGCTTCGCCGGCGACGTGATCCGGTTGGCGAACAACCACTCGGCCGCGGCGATGTAGTCGTCGAAGACGTTTTGCTTCCGCGCTTTCGTCCCCGCCTCGTGCCACTCGCGGCCGTATTCGCCGCCCCCGCGCAGGTTGGGCAGCGCATAGACGCCCCCGGCCTGCATCCAGACGAGGTTGGCCACGGAAAACGCCGGCGTGAGCGAGACGTTGAACCCGCCGTAGGCGTACAGGAGCGTGGGCGTGTCGGGACCGGTCTTCAGGCCCTTGCGGTGCGTCAGGAACATCGGCACGCGGGTGCCGTCTTTCGACGCATAGAACACCTGCCGCGTCTCGTAGTCCTCCGGGTTGAACGCCACCTTCGGCGCATCGAAAGCCTCACCGCGGTTCGTCGCGACATTATGGCGGAAATTCGTCACCGGGGTCGCAAACGAGGTGAAGCTGTAGAAGAACTCCTCCTCGTCCTCGCGGCCGCTCACCGCGCCGACGGTGCCGAGGCCGGGTAGCGCCACTTCGCCGAGCGCGCGGCCGTCCTTCGCGAAGATCGCCAGCCGGCTGCTCGCGTCGCGCATCGTCTTCACTACGAAGCGGCCGCCGATGATCTCCACGTTGTCGATCACGTCGCGGCCCTCGGGCACGATCGTCCGCCAATGCTCCGGCTGCGGGCGCGCCAGGTCGACCGCCACGAGGCGTTGCCGCGGGGCCCCGTGGGTCGTGAGCAGGTACCAGGTCTTGCCGTCGTTACCCACGAATTCGTACTCCGCCCCCCAGTCGGCCACGAGGTCGCGCACCGGTGCGTCGAGCCGCGGCGCGAGCGGGTCGCCGAGGTCGATGTAACGCACAAGGTTCTCCGACGCCGAACCTCGATTCACGCGGATCACCACGTAGCGTCCGTCCTCGCTCGTGGTGGCGCGCACGAGCCACTTGGGTTCGGCAGGAATCTCGTGGATCATCACATCCCGCTCCTGCGGGGTACCGAGCCGGTGGTAATAGATCCGCTGATTCTCCAGCCGGCTGAAGGTCTTGCCCGTGCCGGCGTCCACTTCCGGTGCCGGATAGCGCGAATAGAAGAAGCCCTTGCCGTCCCGCGTCCATCCGAGCGTCGAGAACTTTACCCAACGCACGAGGTCCGGGGCATCCTTACCGTCGTCGACCGAGCGCACGCGGTACTCGTTCCAATCGGAACCCGCGGCCGCGGTGCCGTAAGCCACGAGCCGGCCGTCGCGCGACACGTGCACACCGGTGAGAGCGACGGTGCCGTCGGCCGCGAGCGTATTGGGGTCGATCAGGACGCGCGGCTCGGTGCCGGGACGATCCTGCACGAAGAGGACCGACTGATTCTGGAGGCCGGAGTTGCGCGAGAAGAACGTGCGGCCGCCCTCGCGGAACGGCACGCTGGCGCGCGGATAATTCCAAAGCCGTGTGAGCCGCTCGCGGAACGCCCCGACGCCCGGCAACGCGCCAAGGAAGTCGCGCGTGAGTCGGTTCTGCGCCTCGACCCAAGCGGCGGTCTCCTTCGAGTCGAGGTCCTCAAGCCAGCGGTACGGGTCCGCCACCTTGTTGCCGTGATAGTCGTCGACCACAGGCCCAGGCCGGGAGGACGGATACGACCACGGGCCAACGGGCGCGGCGGTGGATACGGCGGATAAGGCGGCAAGCGTCATGAGAAGGAGGGGAATTCGCGGGAACATGCGGGTACCGTGGAGGCGACCCGCGGCTGATTGCAACCAACGGCGCCCGAGCCACTGGCGCCGCAATCGACCGAATCGCTTGTTGCGCCCGCCCGCCGCCGAGCTTGGTCTCGCCCGCGTGAATCGGCTCCTGCTCCCCTTCCTCGCGCTGCTCGTCTCCGGCGCGGCCGCCCTGAACGCCGCCCCGGAGAAGTGGGCCTCGGCGATCGACAAGTTTACCGCCGCCGACGCCGCAAAGCCGCCGGCGAAGGGCTCTATTCTCTTCGCCGGCAGTTCCTCGATCGTGAAGTGGACGACGCTTGCGGCGGATTTCCCCGGAAAGGTGATCCTCAATCGCGGCTTCGGCGGCTCTGAGCTCTCGGACCTGCTGCACTACGCCGACCGGATCGTGCTGCCGTACGCGCCGGCGCGGATCGTGATCTACTCCGGCGAGAACGACCTGCAGCAGGGACAGACGCCCGCGGCGGTCCACGCGACCTTCCGCGCCCTCTGCGAGAAAGTTCATGCCGCCTTGCCCGAAACCCGCATTGGTTTCATCGCCCTGAAGCCGAGCCCTTCGCGCACGAAGATCCTGCCGGCGGTCATTGAGGCCAATCGTCTGATCGCCGCGGAGTGCGCCCGTGACCCGCGCCGCGCGTTCATCGACATCTACCCCGTGATGCTGGGAGCCGACGGTCAGCCGCGCCGGGAGTTCTTCGTCCAGGACATGCTGCACCTGAACCCGGCGGGCTACTCGGCGTGGCGTCCGCTCGTCGCGCGTTTTCTCGAATGAGCACGCCGACCTCCGGCGAGTCACCCGCCGCGCGGCTCCGCCGGCAGATCGAGTTCATCGTCGAGTGCGACCGCCTGAAGGAGGTCTTCCGCCAGACGATCAACACGGCCAGCCGCCGCGCCGAGAACGACGCCGAGCACTCGTGGGCGCTCTGCCTGTGCGTCATCGTGCTGGCCGAGCATGCCAACCAGCCCGGCCTCGATCTGCTCCGGGTGCTCAAGATGGTGATCCTCCACGACCTCGTGGAGATCGATGCCGGCGACACGTTCGCCTACGACACCGCGGGGATGGCCGGACAGCACGAGCGGGAAGCCCGCGCCGCCGACCGGATTTTCGGAATGCTCCCCGGCGATCAGGGCGGGGAGTTCCGGGCGCTCTGGGACGAGTTCGAGGCCCGCGCGACGCCCGAGGCCCGGTTCGCCGCGGCCGTCGACCGCTTCCAGCCGATGCTGCTCAATTGCAGGACCGAAGGCGCCTCCTGGCGCCGACACGGCGTGACGCACGACCGGGTGATCGCCCGTAACCGGCATATCGCTGACGGCTGCGCGGAGCTCTGGCGCTACGCTGAGGAGATGCTGCAGGAATTGGTGGCCTCCGGCGGGCTCGCCCCGGCGCCGGCCCCGGGAGCTTCCGGCGCCACGGTGAATCCGGCCCGCTCCGCTTGACAGCAGCGGCGCGCGGCTTCGGTTGTCTCCTTTATCCCTCGATGCACGTCTTGCCGCCAGTGAACCTCATTCCACCTCTCCGCCTTACCCTCGCCCTCGCTTCGCTCGTCACCGCGCTTCACGCGGCCGGAGCCCCAGCCGCCGCGGCAGGAACGGCTGAAACCGTTGTGCTCAGCCCGTTCGAAGTCCGCACCGCGCAGGACAACGGCTACCGGGCCGGCGCCGCCGTCACGGGAACCGGCATGGCCGGCATGATCAAGGACACACCGCTGAACATCAGTATCCTTTCCCAGGAGTTCATCGCCGACCAGAACGGCAACCAGCTGATCGACGTGTTGCGCAACGCGAGCGCGGCCTCCGCGCAAGTGAAGGACGAATTCATGATCCTGATCCGCGGCTACATGGGGCCCCAGTTCGTGAACGGCCTCCCCGCCGGGCAGGGCCTTGCGCTCTATGACGTGGACCGCGTGGAGGTGGTGAAAGGACCGAACGCGGTCTTCGCTGGAATCTCCAATCCGGGCGGCACGCTGAACCTTATCAAGACGAAGCCGAGTTTTGTGCCGCGGCACACCCTCGACCTCAGCGTGGGTTCGTTCGACCACCGGCGCGCCGTACTCCGTTCCAGCGCTCCGCTCGTGGGCAAGCAGCTCGCCTATGGGCTCGTTTACGGCACGACCGACGAGAACAGCTTCATCGAGGGGGTGTTCACCCGCGAGCAGTACTACAGCGGCGCACTCCTCTGGCGCCCTACCCCCGCGCTGACGTTCAGCGGCCGCTACGGTTTCCTCGACCGCGAGGCTGGTCGACGGCCGCACACCGTGGTCAGCCACCCGCTGTTCCAGCAGCGGGACCGCGAGGCCATCGAGCAGTTCGACCGGCTCGGCCTGCCCCGCCCCGCGGCGTATCCACAATTGGAGAACGGCGCGGTCCGCACACCCGCCGGCACCCCGATCACGACCGGCCGCGCCTCGCCCGAGACAGTGGACTCGTTCATCTCGCGCACGCTCGGCGCGAACGTCGCCCCCTACCCCGGAGTCTTCTCGAGAGATTTTTTTCCGAGCGACTCCTTCAACTACAACGGCGATCAGGGCCGGGACAGCTACCAGAACAAGACCACCTCCCTGGAGGCCGAGTGGGTGCCCTCCCGGGCCTTCGCGGTCCACGGCCTGTTCCAGCAGGTCGACAGCCACCGCATGCGGCGCGAGTTCAACGGCCTCCGTCCGGTCGCAGGCCAGCGGCTCCGCAGCACCATTTCTGATTTCAAGCCGGGCGGCGTGACCTTCTCCGCCAAGCTCGAGGGCGTCTACAAGGCCGACCTCGGACGCGCCGGCCGCCACGACCTGCTCGCCGGATTCCAGCACGACGGCGGGAAGGACGTCATCAGCGCGGTCACGGTGGCGACGTCCCGCGTCATCACCTACAACCCGAAGACCGACGCCCGACCCAACCTCCTGCAGTTGCTCCGCGACCAATACGGCGCGGGCTACATCGAGCCCGGAGTGGTGCGCAAGGGCGGCGGGCACTCGAACGCGTGGTATGGCATCGTCCAGTCCTCTTTCTTCAACGACCGGGTCCGCACGCTGGCCGGCGGCCGATCGATCACCAATCACCGCCCCGTCGACGACAATCGCGACGGACGCGACGAGTCCTTCAAGGTGAGTAAGGCCCTGCCCCACTTCGCCGCGTTGGTCCGTGTCACTCCTCAGTTGAGCCTGTACGGCAGCATGAGTCGTTCCTTCCAGCCGCAGCGTCAGCAGACGGCCGACCTCGAGGCGATCCGCGCCACGCAAGGCGACCCGACCTCTCCGAATTACCGTCCCCCCGCGACCGTTCCCGTGAAGTTCCTCGCGGCCGACCTGGTCGGCAAGGGACGCGAGCTGGGCACGAAGCTCGATCTCAAGGAAGGATGGCTCGTCGGGACGTTGAGCTACTTCACCAACGAGGAATCCAACCGGCTGGACGTCGATACGACGAATCAGGTTCTCTACCAGCTCCCTGGAGCGACCGTCCGCACTCCCGCCGGCCGCACCCAGACCCGCGGTCTCGAATCTGAATGGGTGTGGACTCCCTCCGCCCGCTACCAGGCCCTCGTGAGCGGCAGCTACTTCTTTAAGAAGAACGAGGTCTCGAATCCTTCCGAGCCCCGTGAGGTCGGCTCGCACCTTGAGTCCGTGCCGAAGTACACCGCCACGTTCTGGAACAAGTACACCTTCGGCCGCGGCCAGTTGCACGGCTGGTACGTCGGCGGTGGCGCGAGCCTGATCGGTGAAACGTACATGCATCCGAGTTGGACGGTCCCGATCAAGAGCGACGCCGTGCTGCTGGTGGAGGCCATGGCCGGTTACGCCACGAGGATCGGAAACATTCCGGCGAACTTCCGACTGAACGTCCGCAACCTCACCGACGAACACTACCTCAACGGGACGTTCCAGTACGGGGAGCCGCGCGCGTTCCTGGCTTCCGTCGGACTCCAGTTCTAAGGCGGTACGTTCGAGGCGCGGCGAAGGCGACGGCGCCATTCGGATTGCGCGGCGCTGCCGTCCGCGCACCGTGAATCGGTCTTTCACCTCCATGCCCCGCTTCATCATCGCCCCTTTGCTCGCCTGCCTCGCGCTGGCGACTGCAACCGCCACGGCCGCCGACAAGAAGGTTCTCCTTGTCGCGGGATTACCAAGCCACGGCGCCGGCGCGCACGAACACAACGCCGGTGTACTGTTGCTTCAAAAGTGCCTCGCCGGGACCAACGGTCTGAAGGTCGAGGTATCCCTGAACGGCTGGCCCCGGGAAGCTGCCGCCTTGGCCGGCGTCGACGCGGTGGTGATGTACTGCGACGGCGGCGTGAAGCACCTGGCGCTCGCCGAAAACCGGCTCGCCGTCCTCACCGCACTCGCCGCACGCGGGGTCGGCATCGGGTGCATCCACTACGCCGTCGAGCCCACGAAGGACAAGGGCCAGGTGGAATTCCTGCGCATGATCGGCGGCGCTTTCGAGACGCACTGGTCGGTGAACCCGCACTGGGACGCCAACTTCAAGTCCCTGCCCGAACACCCGATCACCCGTGGCGTGAAGCCGTTCACGATCCGCGACGAGTGGTATTTCAACATGCGCTTCGTCGATGGACGCAAGGGCGTCACGGCCATCCTCGCCGCCGTGCCGGATTCTTCCGTGACCTCCCGGCCCGACGGCCCGCACTCCGGAAATCCCGAGATGCGCGCGCAGGTCGCGCGTGGCGACGCGCAGATCGTCTCGTGGGCGTATGAGCGTCCCGACGGCGGCCGCGGCTTCGGGTTCACCGGCGCACATTACCATGCCAACTGGGGCAACGAAGATTTCCGCCGCGTCGTCCTGAACGCGATCCTCTGGCTGGCGAAGATGGAAGTCCCGGCGGCCGGCGTGCAGTCGAAGGTGACCGCCGAGGACTTGGCGGCCAACCTCGACCCGAAGCCCGCGTCGAAAAAGAAAAACAACTCACAAAAGTAACGCGGGCGGACGCGCCGTCGGTGGTCCGACAGCACATGTTTTCGCTCGGGAAAATCAGGGCAAATCGCAGTTGACAACCCGCGGTCAAACGAGGGTTGTTTCGCCCTGCGCTCACGGCTTCCTAGCTCAATGGTAGAGCAGCTGACTCTTAATCAGTAGGTTCGGGGTTCGAGTCCCCGGGGAGCCACCAGCTTTCGGACCCTTGGTTTTTTACAGTTCATCCCGGCCCCGTCCGGGTGCGCCGGCGTAGCTCAACGGTAGAGCACCTGTTTTGTAAACAGGCGGTTGCGGGTTCGAATCCCATCGCCGGCTCCACCGTTCGGATTCCCAGCGAACGCCCATATTTTTGCCCGATGGTGTAATGGCAGCACAAACGATTCTGACTCGTTTTGTCTAGGTTCGACTCCTAGTCGGGCAGCCATCCTCAAGGGATCCGTCACTTCGCGTGGACCATCCCATTTACCCCTGAAAATCCCTTCGATCACCGGTCCGATTTCACTCCGAACTGTACCCTCTGAAAATTTCGCGTAACCGAAACACAAAGTAAGTTGACAGGCCAAGTTGCTCCACACCTATTTCGCGACCACTTCGTTTTCTTTCTCTGAAATCTCCCTCGGCGAACGCGAACTTCGAGCGCTCCGAAACCCCCGATCCCCAAATCACCCCCCTGCGATCCACGACCGCCGCTCCCCGCTTTCCGCTGCTTTCCCTTCCAGAGTTCCAACCAACAATTAAGCCCAAAAAACAAACGCTCCAGTCATGATCACTGCCAACCTCCCCCTCGCGCTCCTGCTCGGCGATGCCACCCCGATGGAACTCTTCATCAAGGGTGAATGGATCATGTGGCCGATGGCTCTGGTGTCATTCGTGATGATCACAGTAGTCATCGAGCGTATCATCTTCATCATCCGCGAGAATGGCACTCGCGAGCCGGAGGTCGTGGAGAAGATGCTCGAGGCAGTTGAGCGCCGCGACATCGAAGGCGCCCTCGCCATCGGTGGCAAAAGCAAGGACTTCATCGCCAAGATCCTCGTCTACAGCCTCTCCAATCGCGAGTATTCCCTGTCCAACGCCTTCGTTCGCGCCGCCGGTCAGGAACTGTCCCGCTTCACCCAAGGTCTCGCGACCCTCGACACCTGCATCACCGCCGCCCCCCTTCTCGGTCTCCTCGGAACTGTCACCGGCATGATGCGTACCTTCGGTGCGCTTGGTGGCGGTGACATCGGGGCCGCGGCCGGCATGATCACCGGCGGCGTCGCCGAGGCACTCATCGCCACCGCAGCTGGTCTCGCCGTAGCTGTAATCGGTCTCTTCCCTTACAACTACCTGAACTCCCGCGAGCTCCAGGCTAAGCAGGAAGTTGCTGACGCATCCCACGCGCTTGAAATTCTGTTGAAGAAGGGCGAGTCAACCGCCCCGTTCGCTCTCAAGAAGAGCTAACACTCTACCGTCCCGCGCGTTCGGCTCCCTCTGAGCCGATGCCTGGATGGATACAATAATTACCTAACTAGGATTCGCCCATGGCTGGCTCATCCGGTGGAGCAACCGCGGACGGCAGGAAGAAGGCTCGCATTGAGATTATCCCTCTCATTGACGTCATCTTCTTTCTCCTCGCGACGTTCGTATTGTTCACACTCTCCCTGAACAAATCGAATGGAGTCTCGGGGATCAATCTTCCCTCCAGCGAAAGCAGCGAGGCTCGCGACCCAGCCGGGACAGTTACGATCTCCGTCACGGATGCCGGTACCATCGCGTGGAATAAGGACTACATCAGCTTGTCGGAGTTCATCGACCGGCTTCGTGCTTACAAGGCCGCCGAACCCGAGGGCCGAATTTTAATCAACGGTGACGAGGCGGCGCTCTTCAACGCTGCACTTTACGTCTTCGATGAAGCTCGAAAGGCCGGGTTTCAGAAAATCTTCATCGAGACCAAGGTAAGAAACCAGGGACGCTGAACCTCAGAGAATCATCCACCATGGCTGGTCCCACTCTAAACCTCGACACCGCCCGGAAGAAGGCACGCATCGAGATCATTCCCCTCATCGACGTCATCTTCTTTCTGCTGGCGACGTTCGTCCTATTCACGCTCTCGCTCAGCCGGATTCAATCCCTGCCCATTACCCTACCGGTAGCCCAACCTCAGAACGTTCAGTCAAACCCGAACGACACTACGGTCTACTTGCAGGTCTCCGACGAAGGTACCTACTACTGGAAGGTTGGCCAAGGGTCCGCCGAACTCATCTCCGCGGCGGAGATTGCTCCCCGACTCCAGGACTACCGTCGGTCCGAGAACAACCCGCGCGTACTAATCCGCGGCGACACCAAGGCTCGCTTTGGAGCTGCGGTCTTCGCTCTGGACGAAGTCCGAAAGTCAGGAATTGAACAGGTGTCGGTTGAAACGGTTTCCAGCCCCACGGGCAAATAACGCGAAGCACCATGACTAGAGACCTAATTATTGGTGTAGTTATCTCAATCGCCCTGCACCTGATGCTCTTGTTCGGGGATAAACTGATCCCGGAAAAGAAGGTCGTTAAGAAGGTGGAGGCACCTCCACCGAAGATTGAGATGATTGCTATGCCTAAAGTCGAGGAGGAGCCGGAAATCATCGAGACGGTCGACAACGAGGTAAAGCCCTTGGACCTCGCCCCTCCAATGCAGCAGGACGTGCCTCAACTGGTTCAGCCTGATTCCTTCGTGCAGAAAATTCAGCCCCCTCCCCCGGAGGGCGTGACCATCTCCGCGGCGATGAACATTGTGCCCGAGGTACGTGATCCGAACATGTTCAAGGGCATGAAGGTCTTCGACATATCGATGCTAGACCAGACTCCGGTTCCGAAGTTTCAAGCCCGCCCCCAGTATCCGTTTGAGATGCGTCGCGCGGGAATCGCCGGAGAAGTGGTGGTCGATTTCATCGTGGACACGAACGGGGACGTGCAAAACGCCTACGCTCTTCGCTCGTCCCAGCGCGAATTCGAGGCCGCGGCCGTGCAAGCTGTTTCGAAGTGGAAATTCAAGCCAGGCCGTAAGGGCGGGCGCGACGTGCCGACGCACATGCAGGTGCCGATTGTGTTCACCCTTAACGAGGAGTAAAAGCTCGTGACGACCATCACCTCAAAGTCCGTTCACCCGATGTTGCGGATTCTGGCGGCCGCTGCCGGACTACTCACCTCAACCGCGTTCGGCCAGGCCCCCAAGGCCAATCAAGGCGCCACAAAGCAGCCGCCGAGCATCAGCGAGAAGACCAGCGAGGCCTTCGGTAAGCTGCGTCCCCTCCAGGAGGCGCAAAACTACAAGGGGATGCTGGACGTCCTTGAGAAGGTTGAGTTCAAGCCAAATAGCTACGACGAGGCCCTGATCCTCGACATGAAGGCGAAGATATTCGCCATGACCAACCAGTTCTCGAAGGCCATAGCGCCGTGGGAACGGGCCATAGAGCTCTCCGACAAATACGGTTATTTTCAGGAGAAGCAGACCTTGGACACCGTGTCGCTGCTCGCTCAGCTCTACGGCCAGGAAGGTTCAACCAGCAAGGTTACCGCTCAGCAACAGCAGTACTTCAGCAAGGCGATCACCTACTTCCGGCGCTTCATCAAGGGTACGAAGAATCCGACGCCCGAGACGATGATGGCCTATGCGTCGATCCTTTATTATCGGGCAACCGCCGACCAGAGCAAGGTGGACCAGGCCCTGCTAAAGGAGTCACGAGACATCGTTGAACGTGGTCTGCGCACCAGCCTGAAGCCAAAGGAGGGTTTTTACCAACTGTTGCTCACGCTACTACAGCAACAGAACGATCTGGCCGGATCCGCCGAAATCCTCGAATTGCTTCTCGAACAGAATCCATCGAAGAAGGATTTCTGGCCCCTCCTGATGGCCTCCTACCTCCAGCTTTCCGACCGCGAGGGTAAAAAGAACGCCACCGTTGGACGTGAATACCTGATCCGGGCAATTGTGACGTGCGAACGTGCTCAAGCATTGGGGAACATGAAGACCCCCAAGGACTCGATGAACCTCGTGTCACTTTACCTGATGGCGAATCAGTTCACCAAGGGAACCGAACTCCTCTACACCGGTATGAAATCCGGGGCAATCGAGTCTGAGCCCGGAAACTGGCAAGTTCTTGGAAGATATTATTTGGAAGCCAACATGAACGATCGGGCGCTCGTTGTTCTTAAGGAAGCTTCGCAACTTTTCCCGAAAAATGGAGAGATAGAGCTCCAAATCGCACAGATCCACATTCAGATGGAGAATAATCGAGAGGCCCTGCGCCATGCGAAGTCCGCGGCGCAGAAGGGCAACTTCGAGCGCACGAAACCTTTCTCGGTCCACTACCTTATTGCATACACTGCCTACGACTTAGGCGAAATTGATCAGGCAAAGACGGCCGTCGACATAGCCGGTCAATTTGAAGAAGCGAAGAAGGACGCCCAGTTTCCTAGGCTCAAGGGAGTCATCGAGGAAGCCATCGCCGAACGCGAGGCTAGCAAGGGCGGCAAAGCAAAGACTGAAACGAAAAAAGACGGTAAAGCTTAAGCATACCAGACCCCACTCTCATGAAGAAAAGTTATATTTACTTCGTACTACCAATCGCCGCTTTGGTTGTCTTCTTCTTCGCCTTCTACTGGAATGCGCACAAGAACTACGCCGACCGCGAGGCCGCCAAGGTGAAAGCTGTTCGTGACGCCAAGGAGGCCAAGCTAGTGAAGGAAGCCAAAGACCGCGAAAAGGCGGTTCAGGCTGCAATGGAACTCCAGGAAAAACGAAAAAAGGAGCGCGCAGAACGCGAGGTGATTGAAACAGCCGCCAAGGACAAGCGTGAGAAAGACCGCCAAGCCCGCGATAAGGCGGGTCGCGAGGCCGATAAGCTTGAGGCTCAGGTTCGGCGTATCCAGAAGGAGATCGATACGCAGAAGCGTAAACTTGAGGAGACCAAGGGCGAAAAGGCCCGCATACTTGAGGAGGAGAAGTTTATCCTCGGGTACAAGAAGATGGCCGAGGACAACGTGAAGTCCCTCCGCACGGTTCTCGAAAAGATTGCTGCTGCTGACAAGGCTGCCGAGGAGGCTGTTCGCGCGGCCGCCGCCGCAGCTGCCGCTGCCGCCAAGAAATAACCGCTCACCGACTCATCCCGATGAAAAAGTGGATCTATCTTATCGTCCCAACCGTCCTGCTCGTCGGTCTCTTCGTGATCTACAAGGGTCACGTGGTGAAGGCCGAGGAGAAGGCGAAGACCGTTGCCGCCAAGGTCGCCAAGGAGCGCGCCGAGGCTGAGGAAAAGAAGAAGGCGGCTGAGACCAAGGCGCGATCCGACGCGAAGAAGCGTCAGGACGAGCGTGATGCCGAGGAGAAGAAGAAGGCAGACGAAAAGGCTGCCCGTCAGGCCTCCGACGACAAGAAAGTGGCCGACCAGACCGCCGAATTCGTTGCCAAAGCCGCCGCCGCCCAGAAGCAGGTGACCGCCCTTGAAGCCGAACTGGAACGTCTGCGTAAGGAAGAAGATAAGGCCTCCCGCGACAATTTTGACACGGCCAAGAAGGTGGAACTGGCGCGCATCGCCCGGCGGAACGCTGAACTCGAGATCCAGCGGACCACAGATATGATCGCTCGTCGCGCAGCGGAAAGCGCAATGACCCGGCCGCCGCCC
>JACCDP010950323.1_pt1 | contig 16675 bp, 22 predicted proteins | sample 7445841 | NCBI WGS metagenome assembly JACCDP01 (sample SAMN15323441, study PRJNA562643) | freshwater metagenome | isolation source: river surface water | place: USA:Blue River Watershed | collected 2017-08-17 | reverse complement strand
TGCTCCTTACCAGTGCTTCGTAAGGACTTCATCATTGACCCTTATCAGGTCTATGAAGCGCGTGCTATGGGTGCTGATGCAATCCTTTTAATTGTCGCGGCACTTGAGTTATCGCAAATGCAAGAACTAGAGGCGTGTGCGATCGAGAACCAGCTCGATGTATTGGTGGAAGTTCATAATGGGGCGGAATTAGAAGCCGCTCTCGAACTTCAAACACCCCTACTGGGTATAAATAATCGTAATCTCAAAACCTTTGAGGTCAGCTTACAAACTACCCTCGATCTGCTGCCAGCCATTCCCAAAGACAAACTCGTCATTACGGAATCTGGGATTCTTAATGTCAACGATGTGAAGCAGATGCAAGGAGCTGGGGTTAACGCATTTTTAATTGGCGAAGCCTTTATGCGCGCTGAGCACCCAGGCAAGGCACTCGCAGCGTTATTTGCTTGAGTAGACGTTAAACCGTAATAGTCGCCAAAAATACCCACTACTACTGGCAATTGGTATTTTGATCCTCTTTTGTACCCGGCTTTGTACCCGGTATTCGGATGCCTGCTCTGTTAATCTGGTACAGAAACTACCGGTTGGTCACAGTGACCTTCAATATTTGCGTTAGATCAGCTGAAAGGCCAGACCACCTTCGATACCTGCCCCGGGGTTACGCTAACTCCTCGCCAATCCGGTCATTGACGTGGACGACCTACAGGATCGTAGAATTTCGTGTCGAACTTCATGCCCGGTTCTTTCCAATAAGGAACCTCAACCAATAAGTGGCTCCGGCAGCTCCGGCAGCGAACGAACCGATATACAAAATCATTTACATGTCGCGATCATCTGTAAATTGACGTACCACGGTCGTAACACCAAATGAAAAGAAGAAGGCCACAGCCAAGACTTGGATCCACCTTGACTTTTCGAGTTCTGACTCGTGCCAACCCGGAATACTCATGACGCTTCCTTTGCAAATAGATCAGCATTGCGCGATCCGATAATCTTACCGGTTTGGTATTTCTTCGGCAATCTCTATGGCGCCAAGGCCAAAACACATCATTGAACAAACCGGGCTTCTCGCTGCGTCGTCCCACTACCAGACAATGCACAAATATGCCGTGGTAGTACGCGAAAAAATCACATCGCCTTTAGAGGCCATCATAAACAAACACCATAGCCTGAGTGCTCGCAACCACAGAGATGACCGTAGCCAACAAGATGACTACCATCCACAAGATGCTAACGAACCATGTTCTCACAGCTATTTCCCCGAGAGCGACGGCAACTTGTTTCCGCCTGTCGTGTCTCCAACTACCCTCGCCCCATAAATCGTGGCAATACTTTCGCGACGGATTTGGCCAACACCAAGCTGCTCTAATGAATCTACCAGCGTCTGCACAACGCCCTGACCATATTTTAGATGATACAAGTCTATATGCTCCACCAGGGGAGGTGGGTTCAATGCCATTCCCGACACGAGAACCATGTTCGGCGCGTGAATTTCGTCAACAACCTCTCGCGTTAACTGAATGAACTGATTTACTCTTTCCATCGCCTGAAGATCAGTTCTAATTGCGGGGTGTAGAGGCTGAATGTAGAGAATCACGGGCTTCCCAGATTTCGCCAGAGTTTCGAGATTCGCCCTAAAGATTCTTGCGCCCATTGAGGATGCAGATAGATTTCCCATTAGCAGCCCTGCCCTTAGGCGTTCCGAACCCGAGAGAGTAGCAGGCGTTTCCGAAATGGCACGTGGGAATAACAGACTTTGCCAAACGGCTACCATATCCCCCATTCGATTAACGACCCTTGTATTGGCCATAAAGGGCAGTCGGTCTGATGCAAAATATGCTCTTTGAACGTCCTTCCGATGCTCAAATACGGGGAACACCTGCCGGACGGCCCAGGCGGCAATATCGGAAGGCCGCAGTAAGGCTGCTGCGACCTGATAGTCCACCGAATCCAGGTCGTGATAGTTCAGTAACTCAGCACGGTGCTTACTTGGATTGAATAGCAAATAATCGTTAAACGCCCACATCGGGCATACCGGCATGATGACCGCGCCTATTTCCGGCGCCGTTGCAGCATAGAGTACCGCTCGTCTCAGGTCTCCTGTACGGACGCCTGACTGGCGAAACTCATGGACGACGACAGATCGGTCGCCAATATTTTTGACATAATCGGCCAGTACCTCGGTCAGTTCATAATCCCGTCGGCCGTGTAGCATCCACTCGTCCGGTGCTGACCTGATAGTTGCCTCTGAGCCGTATATCCACGCAATCCCATAACGCCGTGACAGATTGTATCCGCCCGGTAGGCTTGAGATCTCCCTTTCATTATCCAGTGCCAACAACCTGTGCAACACGGTCCCCCCGGGCGACTTGATCTTGCCATTCGGATCTTGGAGCGATGGCAAGCGGTCAGCAAGCGCTAACGCCAGCAACAGCAAGGCAATGACAGAAACAAACGCGAGGAGCAGTCGCCACCACCCCCAATTGGCGAATTCTTGCTCTGCAAATTTGGAGATATCCATGGCTACCTAGGCTACCGAATCCCAACAAGCATCGGGTAGAACAATAATGCCTCCCGAATTGGCAGAACCAAAAGCGGGAAACTAAGGGAAACGTATGAAAACACCAAAAGCATCTTCCCAATGCGAATAGGTGTCGAATCCGAGCGTTTCTTGATCACCCTCCCGTACCCAGTTGTGATTTTGCGGTGAATTACGACGATTAGACCGTGGTACACCCCAAAGACGACCAATGACCAACTAATCCCATGCCAGAGCGCAATTACCATTATCGTCATAAAGATCGCAACGTATTGGCGGTTGGGCCGCATCCCGCCTAAGGGCACAAACACATAACGCTGAACCCACCTCGTCAAACTCATGTGCCAACTATTCCAGAAGTCTTGAGGGTTCGTCTTGAAGTAAGGATTATTGAAGTTCTCCTTCAACCTAAATCCGTAGATTCGAGCAATACCGATTGCGAGGTCGGAATAGCCGGAGAAGTTCAGGTAGAAATAAATTCCATAGGAGAACAAGGCCAACCAAAGCGCGCCCGTAGAAGCGTGCCCGCCTTGCCATTCAAATGCCGCGAAAGTACTAAACAGATGGGCTAGGAGGAATATCTTTAGCGATCCAACGGCAAACCGGAATCCGCCTACAGCTAGATCGCCAGGATTAGGAGCTCGAGACAGATTTCCTTCGGTTCGAGTCTCTTCGTATTCGACTATCGGTCCGAGTGCCAACACAGGGGGAAAGAAACCGAAATAGAGGACTCTCCCAAGAGAGAGCGATGACAGCAACCCCAGCCGAACCTTTGCAATCAAATCGACCGCCCTAAAGACCGCAAACGACAAGCCTAGTGGCTCCGCTATGCCAACGAGAGCATCTACGTATCCCAGGGAAGGAAACACGGACCAAAACAACTGAGAGGCATTGGCAGTGAATATGGTGAGCGAGCGGTCTGGGAACAATTTCCACAACAGCAACGGCGCTAGTGCACTAACAATGATGGCCACCGTAAGAACCGGGGAAATCCGATTTGGGGGCTTCCGAGCCAACATCCCCGCGAACCCTTGCAATACGAAGACTGCAACCCAATACGACGTGTAGAACATTAGAAACCTGGGCGCCGCGCAGAACATCGCATACGCCCCGACTGCAATCAACGAAGTCCTAATGGCCGTCGATACAGGAAAGACAATGCGTAACAAGAGAACCAATGGTGCTAGCAGCACCAGATTCAGGAAGTACGAATACAAATCGCCCGAAGAAGTCATCTAAAAGAGCTCGTAGTTGAACGAAGAGTTGCGTCCTAAGCGTCGCTAACGCCCTTCTTTCGTAGCACCTCTCGGGCGAGGCCGATTGAGCGCATCACCATAATATCGCCCGTGGAAAGTTCGACTTGGAATCCTTCTTCGATTGCCGCCACCAAGTGCATTGCCGCCAGGCTATCCCACTGCGGTGTGTTCTCAGGGGACGAATCGTCACACAAGTCAGTCTCGGGAACGTTCAGTACTTCAGCAAAAATTGAAATCAGTTTGTTCATTCGTTCGATCTACCAATCAGTATTAGGGGTCAGTATTTTGCGCCGATGAATTAGCCATCCGAGCCCCGGGGACAGCTAATCACTCAATTTCCACGTCAAGACGCTATCGGGACATTTTCTCAATCACTGGTAGCAAGACATCCAAAGCTGTTTCTGAGTGGGCGATCCCGAGCGTGGCCGTTTGGTCGGTGGAGAGGGGGATTCAAATCATGCCGTAAAACCTAATACCAGAAATGATTGTTAAGTTGATCAGTTTAGTTTTACCCACATTTTTACCTACACTTTCTATAGCTTATACAAGAGAAGAAATAAGTATCAAAATACAATGATAATTTTGATATGCTGTCAGTTTAGGATAACATGATAAGAAAGTTTCACATCATAAATCATTGCATTGATAGGGCCCGCTTCTGGATAAATCTCGACACTAGCGTTTGTGGTGATGGCGGCTTATAGCCTAGAAAACTATGCGGTCTAATTTAGTTATAGTACTTAATCCACTCACCAACAATTACCCTTGTTTCCCTTACACTAAAAAATACTTCACCATAGACTAAATTGTCTCTGAAGGCGCAATTAAATCTCTCGCTCTAACCGTTCTCCCAAGGACTTCCTGGTTAAACATGGGCAGTCTTCACACCTACACCTCCCAACCGTTTGCGCAACTTTTTCGCTAAAAATTCAGGCCCATTATCAGATCGTATCTACTCAGGTAAGCCATTAACAAGCATGACATCGGCTAATTATTCAATTACCTGTATTTCACCAATTCTCCATGCACAGTGAATTATCAAACACCTTCTCGTATACTCATCGAACATTGTAATAATATGAATCCTGCCACCGTAGGCATCCTTTACAAAGACAAAGTCGCAACTCAAGACACGTCTGGGTTAGCTTGCTCGAAGCCGTTCGCAAATACCATCATCGCCCCACAACCTTCCTCAAAGAGCTTGCTTCTAAGGAATCTTTAATCCCTCTTGAGGCAATACCCTTGCCACTCTTGCTCTGGTTGCCTTATGCCAGCCTGCCATTCGCATTAAGCCAGCCAACATGCAATAACCGTATCGTCCATAAAAGACATGCTATACGATTCACTTCAGCTTCTAAGAGTTAATTTACCAATCTAGTAGCATGCTGGTGATAAACCTTGAATTACCCCACACCTTCTCCAGACGCTTGTCCAACGTAGTCATATCGATCATCTCTGCTCGATAGTGCGGATCTGAAAAGTGAACGACAAGCTTAGGGCGAATTCGCATGGATGCATTGGTCAAGACTTCACATCCGATATCATCGTTTTAGCCTTCGATTACCTTATCCCGGAATTGCAAGCCACAGACTTGCTTTCGACCGCAGTCACAAGTTCATGAACCCATGAGCGGTAGGTTTGAGCAGAAAAGTGGATACCATCTATCGTCGCTCCTTTAACTGCAAAACCGTCGATACCGGTAAACTCTCTAGCAGAGTCAACTAATGTCAGCCGCTTTTCTTTTGCTATTTTTATAATTTCCAAATTGAATTGAACGATTTTCTCTGTTGAGAATGATTTGTCACCAAGTGGTTTATTCGCTTCAACTGGGGGAATTGTAGTTACCACTATGGGAGCACCTGATCTTAATGCAATTCTTACCAGTGATTCGTATTGGCTTCTAAATGAATCTACTGATGTATTACGATCGCGCCAGGCATCGTTCGACCCGAGCGCAATCACAACGAAAGATGGCTTTGCATTCGAGACAATATGTTTCGTTAAATTTACAAAAACCCCCACGGTTGCTCCGCCAACCCCAGCGTTGACTGTCCTTTTGCCGCAAATCGTTTGGGGAATGAGGGCTCCTTCCGTAATCGAGTCCCCCAAAAAACCACTCCACCCGTGCCTGCCTGACTAACCTGCATATCAATCATTGCTACTCTCGCACTCAGGTGGGAGCAGTTGGCGGTCAAGCATTTGGACAGCATTGCAAAAGATGCATTACTCTTGACCACATCTAGATCGGTCTTGACCACATCTAGATCGGTCTTGACTTGCAATACAAACTGTTCAAATTTCTCCAGCTTAGTAATATATCGAACAACGATCTCACTACCACGTTGATACATCAAATAAAATAAGAAAAGAACTGATACGAGACCGAATAGAAATACAATTTGACGGAATTTTCTATTCCTGGGGCTGGCATTAATCATTGTCATTGAGTCCGTCACTTGATTCGCCGAAGATAAATTCAACGCTCTGGCTATCCCCTGCACCTAATTTTGCCCTCCAAAAGTTAGGTGTAAGGGTTCCCATGAAAGGCGGCTCGGACATCATGAATTGCTCAGTTAGGTTTAACGCTAGACGGATTCAATTTGTGCATCCTCTAAAATCTCAATTAGTCCGACACCAATAACCTGGTAGAAAGAAACCTTTTTCCCGCCGAAAAGGGCAGCGGCTTTCGGTGAAGAAACACATACAGGACGCAATCCCGCATTGGAAAGTGCACCTAACGTTTTATCGATATCTTTTGTTACATAGCATGAGTGATAAATAATACCGTTAGCGTGGCGCGCCACCAAATTGTCAATTGGTCCCTCCCCATCGCCAGGATAAATTATTTCAATATCGGGCTCCGTATTGTGGGAGCATAGGATTAGGTTAACATTCTGATGACAATCAAATATCGGCGACCCCACGTGGTAGCCAAGACCTTGAACGAAAACGATAGCAGATTCCGGCTTTTTAACAGCCAGGCCCAAATGTTGAAAAATCAGCCCAAACCCTGTCATATTTTATTTAATGTATATGCGACGTTAACTGGCAATAGTTGATTAATACTATCTTCAACAGTTAAATTCCCATATGGGGTGTATAGATTATTTTTAACCCTAAGTCCGCAGCTTAGGGCCATTTCTTCGATTTCACTTGGTTTGTTAAAAAGATATATATGATCCACGGCAGGCGCATTTATGCACGTTGTTACATATATATGTGTATCAGGAGAGCTTAACTCTGCAAGTTTTTTTAGGAAATCAGCAGGGTTTTCTACATGCTCTAAAACCTCACCCATGACGATGCAAGAATATGGCTCCGAAACCAGTTCGAGAGATAAAAAATCAGCTTCTATTAATTCGACATCGCAACTATTCTTAACTCCATAATGGCTCAAAATATCACGAGTCATTGCAATAGAAGATGCGCTGATGTCTACACCTGTTAGTTTAGCAAAACCGCCCAGAGTCGCTGCCTCCATGAAATAGTAGCCATGCCCAGGCCCAACCTCCAAATAATTTCCTTTCACACCTCTTGGGAATGTTTGTAAAAAAAAGTCATGAATTGCCGCGTGGTTTGGCCACAGAAAGGAAGTAAGAGCTAAACCATACATATACTTACGCATGTACTGAGCGTCAAAATATACACGTTCCGCGACTTCCGTGAATTTGCTCCAGCGGTAAGACTTATGCTTACGAAAATAGATTTGCTCAATTTGAGTATCCACGGTAATCGTGTTATACGAATCAACGAGTTCCTCCATCGTTATCTTATTTTTCAGACAGTAGGAAATATAGTCAGAAAGCTTGCCTCGCCTGCTGACACTCATATTCTCCGTAGATGATCTTATGAAGTTCGCATGCAAAGGATTTTCTTTAATAACGTTTTCAACGAAATTATCGAGAAGCAAATTGTTTGACATTGGCACAAAACCTTTCCTGCATAAATGATATCTGATGCAACTGGCGTTCAATACCCGCGATAGACGAAATCAACTGGTCGTAGTGAGGCCGCTAATATCAATAAGATTGATAGCGCAATGAAGAATCCGAGCAGCATCTCGATCAGTAAAACTTTAAAATCAATCCGTAGAAATTTTTGCATGCGCCTTAATCTCCGTTGCTAAATATTCAACAAATTTCCCTGGGTTAGTTACATGGCTAGTATCGTAGAAATCAATATCATCGATAAAGCGAGATGGGGTTTTAGAGATAATTGTAATATTTCCATTGCTGTTCAATTCAGCAAATTCTGAAAACCATTTTTCAAGCTTCACGAAATTAGCCGAGGCAATAGAATCTCCCTCAATTGCACGAATATTTACTGGAATCATGTAAATCAATGCTGGTGTGCCTGACCGTCTTAAATCTGCGACGAGGTCGGAGAGAATGTTTACACCCCATGACTTTGGATTCACATCCATCAATCGCATTGATGTTAAGTGAAGAAATTGAGACGCTGGCTCATTAGGGTCTGATTGCTTCTGAAGGCCAGTGTGATATGCGCGCCACCGGTAGTGAGGAACGCTCGGCCATTCTGCCCAATCAATTGCTGAACGGCATTGAGTATTTGCTCTGGATGATCTACATGTTCCAGCACCTCACAACACACCACATACCGCTCAGCTTGTCGATCATCGACGGACCAAATATTGTCAACAGATATCGATGTCGCGTCGGCTGATATTAGCTTAAATCTATTTCGCTCGATACCAATTGCTTCGAGCATCTTCCCGCAATATGCCAATGACGAACTGCTCAAGTCCAGTCCAAGGTACTTCGCTTGCGGTATTAGCTACATTGCGGTTGCAGCCATTAGTCCATGCCCAACACCAATTTCGACGATGTTTGCCGCCGATGAAATTTCCGCCAGGAACTTATCATAATAGAACTTGAATATGCGGACGTGATTTGGCCAAAAGGCATAGGACAGCAAAAGCCCGCCAAGATATTCATTCATCCGATCTGGCCGGTCGTAAAGGCTTTCCCGAAAACCATGACTACTTTGAGCCCGATACCTTCCTGTCCGTAAGAACTTTGCGTGCAGCCGCAAGAAATCAAAGCTAAGTGTTGCCAATGCGTCGAGATCGGAGTCCCGGTTTCCCAATCCATTGCAGCGCAAGTAGTACTCGACGGGCTGCCGAGCGGCCGAAAGCAACTGTTCGTCGCCGTCATTGCCAATAAGGCCAGACGCAATAGACGGAAACTTCGCTTCTAGGTAGGCGGTGCCCGCTTGAATAAACGCTAGTCCATCCATCATTACTATCAGCTCCGATCGTCCAAAGATCCACAAATTTCGAGACGAATCCCTTTCGGATAAGGGGGGATACTCTCAACATTAAGCTGCCATGCTCCATCGGGTCGCGCAGCGAACCCATGGGATACTAGAAATTCCTTTGCAGGGGCGTTCTTACTCGTCGAAGCAAACTCGGCCACCAATTGGCAAACACCCTCTCGCTCGGCCTCCCGACCCAATCCATACAGGAAAGCAGTCTCTACTGATCGGCCCAGCACCCGACAACTCAGCAAGAGAGTATCGACGAGCCAATAACCTTTTGATTCGTCCCTGATTAGTGCCACTCCGACAAGACCGTAATCGCCAAACTTGTCACTTACGCGTAATCGGTAAATACGAAACTCGTTACGCCCTACCATTCCTTTAAGGTCATCAGCGGTTCGACGTTTAGTAGATAAATTGAACTGGTTTGTTTTATTGATGAGCTGCGCAACTCTGGAAAATTCGTCCAGTTCCGCCGTCGCTAGCTCCACATTCAGCCCAAGCATCGCTACGAACTGCTCTGGGGTCACTTGCCCGAGGGTCGCGGCCCGTTCTCTTTCCGTCGAGATCATTGCAGATCGTTGAGAGTCCTCTTGGGTCCGCTCACTAACATCGAAAAGGTGTAATTGGCTTAACTGCCCCAAGAAATGGGCGGGGTCTCCATCTAGGTGAATACTTACGACATCAGGGCGGTATTGCCGCATTTGTTCAATTTCATGCGCGCTGTCGTCAATGAACACGATGCTGTCCGTACCGATATTAAGCTCTGCCGCGATCTCCATAACGTTCTGCGGCTTTGGTTTCCAGTTGATTCGCCAAGCAGAGATATCGTTGCGTGAGAGGATCATTCCATCATGGCGATCGAATACTTCCCAAACGTCTGCCTCGTTGTTCTTGCTTGCAATGGCCAGCAGTGTTCCTTGGGCTCTTAGGTACCGCAGGAACTTCTGGATATCGCTATAGACTGCGCCGGGAAAGTCCCCGCCAAGTTGTATGCCGCATACGCCGTCTTCGCCGACAACTCCACCCCACAAAGTATTGTCGCAATCAACAACCACGCACTTCTTTGGCGCCACCATGTTGCTGAAGACTATTCGGGCAATCTGTTTTCCTGCCTCGAATAGAAAACTTTCTGTATACGGCTGCTTATACAGGTACCATTTTCGAGCGTCATACGACGATCGCATCCCAAGGTCTCTTTGCAGAGCATCCAAATCTATGATCCGAATAGATTCGACCGTCGCGATTGCACTCAGAAACCTATCTGTGACCAACCGATAGAATGCCCCGGCCGACATCAGATTGCTCAAGTCAAGGATATGCGGCGTGACCCCTTGAGCGAAAGGTGGTAGACCAACGACAATAGTTCCTCCAAAGGAAGCTCGAAGTTGCCTGATCGCGCGCAGCAATTCGTCTATCCGGGTAAGGGCAGCATCCAGTGCAGTTTGCTGCTTTTGTAACACATAGTAATCAAACTCTTTGGCTAGCAGGTCTTCGATTCGCCAAAGCAGACAAATCGTGTTCGGTTCTTTCCCAAACTTGGTCGCATGCTCGAGACAGGTCTGAAAGAGTTGGTTATACGGGGCTAACAGAATTTCTGGCCGGCGCCCTAGATCTAATAACGCGCTTCCAAGCATGGGCACTAACCCATCCACCGTGAAAGTGGCCGCAACAGCAATCACTTCTGTGCTATTGCCGGACGACTCCCGGTCGTTGGTAAAAGTCCGCCATTTTTTCTTCGCAGCGGTATATGGAGCCTGCGTCAAGAATTCATTTTTCATGGAGCCACCAATTACGCACCCTTCGCCAACTGTATCGAAATTGCTTTGCAGTTTTAGTTTGTGACAAGATTCGGATCGGTCACTGTCTGCCGGCAATCGTTGGGGAATCCCCTGCCAACGAATCTGGACGGATCAAATATCGCATTCGCTGAGCCGATTTTATCTCATCGGTCGTTGCTTTTCTTCCACGTATCCAGCATGTCCGCCCATTGCTGCATCATCTTGGCGCGGTCTCCCAAGTATTCAGCGTGATTGTAGGTTCGCCGCACGGCATTCGGTTCGGCATGGGCCAACTGACGCTCGATCCAGTCAGAAGCAAATCCCAGTTCGTTTAGTCGTGTGCTTCCGGTTGTTCGGGTGGCATGCGGGCTGTACTTCTTCCCCCAACCAAGAGCGTTGAGCATGGTGCGCAATGAAGCACCGACCATCGGCTTCGTCCGGTCATCACGATGCGGGAACAAATGAACATGACGGCCGGTGAGTCCATGCAGCGCCCGAAGCATTTCGACTGCTTGCGTGGGCAGCGGCATCGCATGTTCCTTGCGTTTTTTCATCCGCTCCGCCCGAATCCGCCAGATCGCTGCGTCGAGGTCGAATTCATCCCACCGTGCCTCAACCGCTTCGCTTGGGCGGCAGAGTGTTAGCCACATCAGGCGAAACGCGGTGATGGTTTCATGGCGACCACCATGACCTTCCACGTCGCGAAGCAACTGGCCGATCTCGGCGGAATCGAGGGGGCGCTTGTGCTGGGTCTTGTTGGCCGGCAATGCCTTGCGCACCGGATAGACCGGATCGGACTCTGCCCGCAAGGTCGATACTACCAATTCAAAGACCCCAGACATCGTGCGCTTGGCTTCCGCTGCGACGGTCAATCCATTCTTCTTTGCCGACGTGTTCATCACGTCCAGTACGTGGGCTGGGGTGATGCTCTTGACCGGCAGTGATCCGATCTTCGGGAACACCACGCGGGTAAGCATGTCCAGCCGCCGCTTCTTGGTGATTTCTTCCCAATCTTTCAAGGCCAGCCATTCATTTGCTACGGCCTCGAATGTCGTGGCGCTTTCCTGTTCGCGTTTGATGCGCTCAAGTTGCCGGTTGTGCGCCGGGTTGATTCCCTGCTTGACCAGCGCCCGAGCCTTTATGCGTTCATCCCGCGCCTCGGCCAGGGTAAATCGCCGACCACCCCGCCTTGCCTGCCCCTCTTCCGGCGTTTCGCCGGTCGGTGCAATGGCGTAGACGTTAAACGGCAATTGATGGCTGCCAGCCTTGCCGATACGCGGTATGTAATTTTCTGTATTCATTTCGTACCCGCTTTCATACCCGGTTTTGGTTTTCCGTAAGGTTTTCCGTATGGCTTGCCGTCGTCCGGCCAAGGCCGGTCTTCGGTACCCCATCAATATCTGCCGCCTTTCGATAACTACCTCCCGATTAGATTTTGGAACCCACTAATAGCTATGGCGTAATCAAACTCATTCCCGTCTATGACGGGTTAAGAATAGGCTTTAGTAGCCTTCCAATCCTAGCTGCGACGATTGCGTTGCCAGTAGCGGTAACGTGACACCAATCCACATACACAGCCTCTTTACCGTCTAAAGAATTTGACAGGTCGTACGCAGAATTAACTTCTTTCATGTTCTTGCGGATCAATTCATACCCGTTTTGGTACCACTCGTCCCATTCTTTGGTGGGGGGCAAATAGTCACGCCTTGGATCACCCACGGAAGAAACTGGTTGCAAAATTGCAATAAATTTACCGCCGTTACTTTCCACCAATTGTTTTGCAATAATCCAATTAACAACTTGCCTTCTGGCGATTTCTTCAACTCTTTTGGGGTCCTTTGAACACCCCGCCGCAGGAATTTCGCTAACATTCTCTGCCTTCTTAATACATTCACCAAGCGCTAGTTTAAATAAAGTTCCAATCGTTGCATTGAAGAAATATCTTGCCGCAGAATTCTCTTGTCGATTTTCGAGCAGATCCCTGATTAAAGGGGAGAAGCCTGTATCTTCAATATCGCCTTGACGCACACATTGATGAAATATGTCGTTAACGCCATCATAAAAAATAACAGTCCCCAATGGCTCCCTAGAACGAATCAACTTCAACAGCGCAGCCAAACTCTGTCCTGATAAGAACCCCGACTGACCATGATTTACAACCTTATAGTCCGGGAAGTCTTTCTGAACCAAGGATGGGATTGTTCCTTGATCGTCTGATCCCGTGCCCCACATCGTGGATCCCCCAAAAAATCTTATATACCCCTTGAATGTAGATGGCTGTCCGACTGTGCGACGAATGCCTAATTTATCAATATTAGTGGTTTTACTAAAAACTCTTCTAAACGAAATTCTTCGTAAGAATAATATGTTGTCTTTGTGCGGTAAAAATCATGATAGATTTCTTTTGCATATTCTTTATCTGAGTACGCAGGCAGATTCACACGCCCATCTTTTGACCCGTCCCGAGCTGAACGTTGGTGGCCACGGTAATCAAGGATTGCAGCTGCGATTAGATTTAACGTCAGCAATAGCATTGCCAGTATGACAATATTAATCAGTACTATACGAAACAGTTTCATCGCCAGAGCCCTATTAATTCTGCATCAGCACGCTTACTTTAGAAACGTTAGAAATTCCTCAATCGAGATCAAAAGCTGATTCATAGTTGAACTTGAGCGACGGATCCTGATCTTCCTTATTTAGAAAGCAGTTACCCACGGCCAAGGCTTCGATTTCGGTGCCCATGAAGCAGCGGAAGGCATCCTCCGGTGTGCAGACGATCGGTTCGCCACGGACGTTGAAGCTGGTATTGACGATGACCGGGCAACCCGTCAACTGTTTGAAGGCGCTGATCAGCTTGTAATAGCGGGGATTCGTATCTGCATGGACGGTCTGGAGACGCGCCGAATAATCGACATGGGTGACTGCCGGGATGTCGGACCGCGGCACGTTGAGCTTGGCGATGCGGCATTGGGTATCGGTCAGCATGGCCTGTTCTCCGGGTTTCGAGTCATACCCGGTTTATTGATACCAGGTTTTGACTCCATACCCGATAGCGTACCCGGTTTATACCCGGCTTGCAACGGATAAACATGGATCGGCATGGAACAAAAAACCCCGCATGCGCTAGGCATTACGGGGTTTTCCCTGTCCGGTGAAATCCACCGGAATCCGATGTTTCGTTTAGACATTAAATAAGAAGTTCAAGACATCGCCATCTTTAACGATGTATTCCTTACCTTCAGCTCGCATCTTGCCCGCTTCCTTCGCGCCCTGCTCACCTTTGTATTGAATGTAATCATCGTAAGCAATGGTTTGTGCTCGAATAAAGCCGCGCTCGAAATCCGTATGAATTACTCCTGCAGCCTGTGGCGCCGTGTCGCCAATATGAATGGTCCAAGCACGCACCTCTTTCACACCAGCAGTGAAGTAAGTTTGTAAACCCAATAAGCTATAGCCCGCCCGAATCACCCGATTAAGGCCTGGTTCGCTCATCCCCAGATCAGCCAAAAACTCAGTCTTGTCAGCATCCTCTAAATCAGCAATCTCAGCTTCAATGGCTGCGCATACTGCAACGACTGGGGCATTCTCTTTAGCAGCATGCTTCTTGACTGCCTCAAGATGAGGGTTGTTCTCAAACCCATCTTCTTTCACGTTCGCGACATACATCGCCGGTTTTGCTGTAATCAAGCAAAAAGGCTTAAGAAGAACTAACTCTTCCTTGCTCAGACTCATGGCCCGTACCGGCAAGGCTTGATCCAGTTGCGCTTGAACCTTGGTGAGTACCGCAACCAAGGCCGCGGCCTCTTTATCGTTGCCCGATTTAGCCGCCTTCGAGTAACGTTGCAGGGCTTTATCAACGGTGCCCAAATCAGCCAGAGCGAGTTCGGTATCAATCACTCCAATATCCGCAATCGGGTCGACCTTGCCGCTGACATGAACGACATTGGCATCTTCAAAACAACGTACGACGTGAGTAATCGCGTCGGTCTCCCGAATATTGGCCAAAAATTGATTACCCAGTCCCTCCCCTTTGGAAGCACCGGCCACCAATCCAGCAATATCAACAAACTCAACCGTGGCGGGCACAACCCGCTCAGGACTCACAATCTGCGCTAAAGCAGCTAAACGGGGATCCGGGACCTCGACCATGCCCACATTGGGCTCAATGGTACAAAACGGATAATTTTCGGCTGCAATACCCGCCTTGGTGAGGGCATTAAACAGGGTGGATTTGCCTACATTCGGTAGGCCAACGATTCCGCATTTGAGTGACATGCTCCCATTGTAAATGCGCTTGATTCGCTATCATCTTGGTATGCGTTCCCAAAGTACAGCCAATTCTGCCCAGCATGCCTATACCCAATACGACTTTGCAGTCATTGGGGGTGGCATTGTGGGTAAGGCAAGTGCACTTGCTATGGCGCAATTGGGCTACTCCGTAGTCAATATTGCACCCGATTTGCATCGAACAATTACTCTAGAAGCATCTTTTGGACAACGAATTTATGCGCTTTCACTGAGTACTAAACATCTTTTAGCAGAACTAAACATTTGGGACGGCTTAGACCAGACACGCATTCAAGCAGTGCGCGATATGCGAATCTATGGCGATCGTGGGCAAAAGCATGATCAACTGCATTTCTCAGCCTTTGAAGCCGGTCGACCAGAACTCGCCTGGATTGCTGAGTCCGATTTGATTGAAACCACACTAACCCAAGCGATTCGGTTCAGTAAGAACCTGCAAAGTATCGAGGCTAGCGTCGACGAGGTTCGGTTTGAGCCCAATGCATCACCAAAGCTTTCATTGAGTAATGGTCAAATCATCCAAAGCAAACTGGTGATCGCAGCCGATGGTGCGAACTCCCCTTTGCGCCAATCGGTTGGAATTGAAATCGATCAACATTCCTATGATCAGCATGCAGTGGTTGCTAACTTTGCCTGCTCGATCGCCCATCGTGAGACCGCCTATCAATGGTTCTTGCCCAATGGCGACATCTTAGCGATGCTGCCATTACCGCAGCAACAGGTTTCGATGGTTTGGTCGACACAAAATGAGCATGCCAAGCATTTACTGCAACTGGATAACCAGGCATGGTCAAACCAATTTAGCCACGAAGTGCATGATCAACTGGGTGAGCTGCAACTGCAGTCCATCCCGGCAAGCTTTCCTCTGCGACGCATTAAAGCGCATCGCCTGATTGGCCCAGAGTATGATCCTAAATTAATCTTGGTTGGTGATTCTGCGCACGTGATGCACCCATTGGCCGGTCAGGGACTTAATCTGGGCTTACGGGATGTGGCAAGCTTGCTTCACATCATGAAGCACAAAGAATCGTATCGGGAAGTGGATGATCGCATTCTGCTGCGCCGCTATGAGCGCGAACGTGAAGGGGATACCACCTCACTTTTATGGCTAACCGATCGCTTAAAGAAACTGTTTACAGCACAAAGTCCGCTTGAAAAGGGATTGCGTAACTGGGGCTTAGGAATGGTTAATCGAAGTCACATCATTAAGCGCCAATTGATTGAGCGCGCACTAGGAGAACAACTGCATGGGTAAATTCATTTACCAATTTGGACTTGCGATCGTCTTACTCAGTTTTTTTGGTTTAGCCGATGCCACGTCAGAGAAACAAATCCGTGCCGAATTGCAAAAGCGCTTGGGTACTTCAGCCAATGTCCGTAATGTCACGCCATCGGCAATCCCAGGATTATTTGAAGTGCAAGTCAATAATGAAATTTTTTACACCGATAGTAAGGCTAAATATTTAATCCAAGGCGAGATGATTGAGCTCGCCACGGGGACAAATTTAACTGCT
>JACCDP010952466.1_pt1 | contig 16682 bp, 10 predicted proteins | sample 7445841 | NCBI WGS metagenome assembly JACCDP01 (sample SAMN15323441, study PRJNA562643) | freshwater metagenome | isolation source: river surface water | place: USA:Blue River Watershed | collected 2017-08-17 | reverse complement strand
GGATGCCCAACAAAAGGGCTTTACCGAGTTGGTTACATTGGGGGGACCGTGGAGCAATCATTTGTTGGCTACATCGGAATGTGGTCCAATAGAAGGTTTTAAATGCCATGGCGTAATTAGGGGAAGTTGGCAAATGGAAAATCCCACAACCAGCATGCAGCAAATGATGCACAATGGCATGTCGCTGCGCGCGGTGGATACGGAATTGTATGATTTGCGCGGGTCGGAGGATTTTAAAGTGTGGCTTCACGATTATTATCCCAATGCTTATTACATCCCAGAGGGTGGCGCCAATTATTTGGGATTGATGGGGTGTATGGAAATGTTGAATCTGGATGACTTGACCAACTTCACTGATTTTGCTGTGGCCGGCGGAACGGGAACCACAGCGGCGGGATTGCTTTTAAAAACAAATTTTAATCATCGGGTGCATGTCTTTTTTGCATTAAAAGCGGATCACACTGAATTGAAGGAAATGGTTAGAGGTCAATTGCGATGGGTGATTCAGGAGCGAGATATACAAGAAGAATACCTAGATCGGCTGGTGATTCATAGCGACCAACATTGGGGTGGATATGGAAAGATCAAGGACGAGTTGGTGCATTGGATGCAAAGTGAAATGGAGCAAGGCAGGAAATGGGATCGGGTCTATACGGCCAAGATGATGTACGCATTGCAACATGAGGCATCTGAAGCATTAAAACAGGCTAAGCTCTTAATGATTCACACGGGGGGATTACAAGGCAATGCGAGCTTATCGCTTACGCATCCATGATTCAGGATTCTGAGCAGTCCCTTTGGTGCTGCTTACGGCCCAAAGTTCGAAGTGTAGCACAGCCTCATCATCGATCATTCCGACAGTACCCAAGTTGTGTTTGGCGGCAATTTTATCGCCTACTTTCACATTGACTTGCGCCAATCCTGAGTATACCGTTTTGTAGGTTCCGTGTGTTACAATGATGTTGTAGCCTGCGCCAGGAATACTGAATACAGAAGTTACCTTTCCACCAAAAACACTCAAAACCGTTTCGCCTTGTTTGGTGGTAAAATCGACACCATTGTTGTTCAACGTGATATCTTCCAAACTGGGGTGTGCATGTTTTCCAAAATGTGAAGTAATGGCCCCATGACTTACCGGCCAGGGCAGATTGCCTTTGTTGTTTTCAAAATTGGCATTTAATGAAACCACCTCAGGAGCCAATTCTATTTTGGTAGTTTTGGCTTCTGTTTTTGATGATGCGGCTACTTTAGGAGATTCTCCTGCTTTGGGCGAAGGGGCTGCGGTAACTTTATCGGGCTTGGCTTTTTCTATGGCAGCCAAGGCTTTGATGCGCTCTTGCTCTTCTCTCTTTCTTTCTTCGGCCAACTCTTTGTTGATGATGTCCTGAATTTTAGAGATTAATTTTTTCCGATCGGTCTCCTGTTTTTTCTGTTGCGCTCGGAGTTTGGATTCTTCTTTTTTTAGTTTGGTCAATTTCTCTTGTTGGGCCAGTTTGTCTTGATCGATTTCCGCTTTTACTTGCTCTTGCTCATTTTTCAATGAGGCTACTTGTGTTCTGCTAATCTTTAAATCGGCAATGCTGCTGTGTAAATTGGCCTCGGTTTCCTTGATGATTTCCACTTGTTTGCGTCTGCCATCTGACAAGGCTTGCATGATTTTGTATCGCTTGTATGCTTGGTAAAAATCATCTGCGGAGAGAATGAAAACGATTGAGTTGTAAGACGATCTGTTTTTGTACGCTTGATAAACCATCTTGGCATATTCATCTTTCAGGGACTGCAATTGGAACTCAAGCAATTGAATTTGACTTTGTTCGGTTTGGATGTTCTGATCCAATTGACCCAATTCACCATTGATATTTTCAATCATGTTTTCGCGGTAGCGAATTTGCTCATTCAAAATGGCGATTTGACCTGCGGTAAGTTTTTGCTTTTTCTCAGAGTCTGCGATCATCGCCTTGGTCTCCTTGATCTTGGCGGAAAGTTCATCACGCTGAGAGCGCAAGGCCTCTTTTTTATTCTGAGCAAGTACCCATTGACTGAGAAACATCCCAGAGAAAATTGCCGTTATGGCCAATACCCAAGTTATCCATTTTCTCATAGCGACTTCTTGATTGGATACCCTTCTGGAATTTCAAATTGAAATTCAAAAGTTCTATCGGTTACACAACGATTGACTTCCCAAGTAAACGAGAATAGCTTACCGTTGTCATTTACATGAACTACAATCAAGCTTGGATATTGTTGCTCTGGATTTTCTGTATTCCATTGCAAGTTTTCAATCTCCACCAACCTTCCATTGAAAGCATCGTTGAATTGCGTTTTATTCAAAAGGAAAGTTTCAGTATCAAACCAATATTTGGAGAGAATCAATCCATCTTCTTCCATGCGTTGTTGCATTCGTTTTTCCCTGGCTTTGATTCTTTCGTCATCTCCATTGGGAATGGTATCGGTGTTGTTTTGAATGAGCTCCAAAGATTTTTTAATTCTCCTTTTGTAGCGCGTTTGAATGATGTAGCTGGCCGAGTCGACATCACTTTTGAATTTTCCTCCGATGCGATCAATCCCAATAGGTTGCCCAAAGATGAGGTTTTGCAAGTCTTCCAAGTCCAAATCAAAGTGTACAAACTTTTCTAAGTCTTCGATGCCAGTGATGAAGGCAAATTTGTTGTCTGGAATTTTTGAGAGCACTTTGATCGAGTCTTTTAGAATCAATGTACGTGCAATTTCTATTCCCAATGCAGGAGATAGAGACATCCAAACGGCACTGTCCTTGGACATTCTCACATTGGCTTTAAAGTCAATCTCTTCTTCGGGTGAAACAAATCCTCCTTCCACTTTCATTCCCGCTTGGTGATAGGGCATCCATTTTTTTTCGTTTTGTTTCAAAACAAAAATGGCGGAGCGTGGTCTAATCTTTTCTGTGTTGCGAACCACGGATTGCTCCGACTTACAGCTGCTCAGCACAAAGAGAAGTGATATAGATATGTAAACTAGAAATTTCATGGGCATAGGAGGAGGGTGGGGATCCAAGGATTGTAAGGCATCCATTCTTCAGCCTTGTGCAAGGCATTGCATGCAGCTTTGGTGTTGTTGGATTTTTTGAAATAGTAAAAGGCATTGAGGCAATCTTGCCAACTTTGATATTGAAAGCTATCTGCTGTAATGCCTTCGTTTTTTTTGATTGCGATTAATTGCGCAGTTGTTTCGGAACCTTCTTTTTGCGCAGTCATCGCATTGTAAAATCTATCGCGAATTGCGGTTGAATTGCCATCAAAAAATTCGTTCATCCAAGCCAAGTGAAACATGATGACGGGATTTTGAAGTTGGGGCAATTGCATGGCGCTTTTGGTCAATTGGATGGCAGCTTCTTTTTGTCCGGTAATGAACAGGGCTTGAATTTTATTGATGTAAAGCGAGGCCTCAGCATCCACTTGATCCGTTACAATTTCCAATCCTTCATTGGCTTCTTGGATAACAGCAGTGTACTCGCCCATTCTGGACAGCGCAACCACTTCATGCGCTTTGAATTCCGGCATGAATGGAAATTGAAGAGCAGCTTCTTGGGCGCGTTTCAGATAGTCTGTGGGATCTTCTTTGGATTGGTATTCATAAATCTCCAAAAGTGCTTTCCATACTGCAGATTCAGAGGGGTTGATTTCTAATGTTCTGTTGAAGGCTTTAATGGCAGCAGGCAGATTGTTGGTGTAGTTGTAAAAGTCACCAGAAAGTGAATGTGCCTTGGCTTCATTGGGAAACAATTGAACCGTGGAAATCAAGCATTGTTCAATGATGGCTTGCCAATCGGATGGAAATTTTTGGTAAACCAATGGCGCCAATGCCACAACCCTTTGATCGATGCTCACGTCTGAGAATTGACAGGCTTTTTCGAGAAGTTTGAGGTCCTCGATTGATCCTCCATTTTTGGATTTGATATTGGATTTGTATTTGAGGTAATATGAAATTCCACTATTTTCAATGGGATATTTCTCCAATACCTCTTGTGCTTTTTTGGGTTGATTGATGTTGGTATAAAACTCAGCGGCTTGAATCACCCAGCGCTTTTCACCGGGAAATGCAGCAGCCAATTTTTCCAATTCCAATCCTGCCTCTAAAGGCTTGTCTAATTCCACAAAGTGGTATTGTTTTTTGGAAATGATGTAAGGATCGATTCCCGTAATTTTTTCCAATTGATTCAATACGTCAATGGCTTTTTGCGAATCGCCCAAATAAGAACACACATCGGCCCATTCGAAAAGCGGTAAGGTCCATTGCTTATCGAGGTTGGATGTAGCTTCATACATTTTAAGTGCAGCTTTTCCATTGTCGATGGCAATCAAAGTACGCGCATACTCCAACGCATACCACTTGTTGGTGGGGTCCATTTGATGCGCTTTTTCAGCATGTTCAATCGCGGAAAGAGGTTGTGCCAATTGCTCGCGGTAGATGCGTGACATCTCATAATGTACTGCTGGGGCTTGTGGCTGAATGTTGAGATATTGCGAAAACGAGTTGATGCTGTTTTCCCAATTTCCAGCGTTTTTATCACTCAGTCCTTTGAAGAAAAAATCGTTTGCAGCTTTGGATTGCTCGCGAGTAAGGGCAACAACATTTTGTTTTTGGGAACAACCCCAAAAAAGGAAAGAAATCGCGAGTATGAAACAATATTTATTCAAAGTTTCCTACGGTTGAATAATCTCCCAAGTTGATATCGCCTTTGTAGTGGCGGATGTGGCAGTGAGCGCCGATCATGGCATTTTCTATTTCAGATTCAGCGATGACGGTATGCGCGTTGACGATTGCGTTTTCAATTTTGCTGTTAATGATTTTCACGCCTTTTTCGAGCGATACATAAGGTCCAACTACAGCATTTTTCAGTACCACATCGTCGGCAATATAGCAGGGAGGAATGACTTGTGAATTTTCTCCAATGCTCAATGTAGAAGCGTATTGCGGCTCATAGCCCAATATTTTTTGATTGGTTTCTACCACAGCATTTTTATTGCCACAATCCATCCAATCGTTCACCGTACCTGGAGTGAATTTTGCGCCTTGCTTCATCATGTTTCTCAATGCATCAGGCAATTGATATTCACCGCCGTTGGTGATGTTGTTGTCAATCAGGTATTGCAATTCTCTTCTGAGCCATGCGCCGTTTTTGAAATAGTAAATTCCAATCATGGCTAAATCACTAACAAAAGTTTGGGGTTTTTCTACAAACTCTTGGATGGTTCCTTCTTGGTCGGTTACCACCACGCCAAATTGGCGAGGGTCGTCTATGCGTTGGCACCAAAGCATTCCGTCCGCGTTTTCATCCAAACTGAAATTGGCTTTGAATAAAGTATCTGCAAAGGCAATGGTAACAGGACCTTCCAAATGCTCAGCAGCGCAGAGTACCGCATGCGCGGTTCCCAATGCTTGGTCCTGGTAATGGATACTTCCTTTGGCACCCAATGCTTCTGCCACTTCAATCAAGTGACGTTCGGCAGCTTCGCCAAATCGACCCGTAACAAACGCGATGTGCTCTACTTTTTGGTCACTTACTTTGACAATTTCCTCTACAAGTCGCTGTACGATTGGTTTTCCAGCAACGTGGATTAGTGGTTTTGGAGTAGTCAGTGTGTGCGGTCTTAGGCGTTTGCCCATCCCGGCCATCGGCACAATTACGTTCATTTTCGGTCTCTTTTAGATACCAAAGAAAATGAAGAAGCCCGTTCGAAATACGGGCTTCAGGCTGAGTAATCAACAATGTTTCGTTGACGTATCCTTATTTGGATGCGGCATATTTTTTCTTGTACTTGTCGTACAAGTCTTCTTGCTTGTTGCGAATGGTAATGTCTCGACCATCGATGAATGCACGGGTGAGTTGATTGGTGCGCATATCCAAGGCATCTCCCAGAGACAAAAAGAAGGTGGCACTTTTTCCAATTTCGATGCTACCGTATTGTTGATCGATGCCCAAGATTTTGGCTGCATCTAGAGTCAATGCTTGTACAGCCTTTTCATATGGCAATCCATAAGCTACGGCGGTTCCTGCGAGGAATGGGAGGTTTCGTGCATTCATGGCTTCCATATCTCCTGTATTTTGGAAACAAAATAAGATTCCGGCATCATGCAACTGCTTGGCCAAAGTGAAGGGTGCGTCAATCTCATCTCCTGAGAATCGGGGTAAGCTATGCACGCGAGGAATCATTACCGATACATTTTCTTCCTTCAAAAGTGGTGCTACCCATGGGGCATCATAACCTCCTACGATTGTCATGTGGGCAATGTTGTTCTTCTTTTTGAATTTCACCGCTTCCGTGATTTGTCTTTCATCATGGGCATGCACATACAACGTAGATTTCCCTTGAATGATGGGGCGCATGGCTTCCATTTTGGGATCGATTTCCTCGTGCGGAGCGCTGCAATAAGCTTTGGATTTTTCAAAGAAATTTTGAAGTTGATTTACTTCGATATTGTAATTCTTGCTGTGCTCCAATCCGGCGCTGGATCGGTGATACACTGAAGGCCAATGCACGTGAATGCCATCACCGTTTCGCACGACAGCATCTTCCCAATTCCAAGCGTCTAGAGCAACAACAGAACTGGTACCTGAAATCACACCACCTTTGGGCGTCACTTGAGTGAGCAGAACACCATTGCTACGCACGGTTGGAAGTATTTCCGAATCTGTGTTGTAGGCGATCAGAGAGCGAATGTGAGGATTGTATTCACCCACTTCGTAGAAGTCGCTCGTTGCACGCACGGCTTCCATTTCAACCAGTCCCAAGCTAATGGCTGGCGCAATAAATCCGGGATACAAGTGTTGTCCGCTTGCCTCAATGGTAACATCAAAAGCATTGGGGCCAAGGCGCAATGTTCGTGCATCTGCCACCATTTCGATTTTACCATTTTTAAATCCAATGGCTGCGTTTTCTAACACTTGTCCATTGCCCAAGTGTGCGGTACAGTTTAGGATTAAAATGGACTGACTTTGCTTGGGTGCTGGAGCATATTGTCCAAACGAACTGAGGACAATTAGGCAAGCAAAAATATTAGTGATGATTTTCATGGTCGTGTTCTTCAAAGTGATACAAGTCTCCTACAGAGTTACAATGGAAATGGCGGCGTTTGCGACCTTTGGGCTTTTGAGGTTGGTCGCCATTGGCAATGGCTTTTTGCATTTCGTCCATCAAAATTTTGCGTTCGTTCCATTGTTCTTGGAAAAGAAAGCCGTCCTCTTCGCGATCAAAGTAGCATCGGCCATCAACAAAGGTTTTTTCAACTTGCGCATACACACTCAAAGGGTTGTTGTTCCAAATAACAATGTCTGCGTCTTTTCCTACTTTCAATGATCCCATTCTTTGGTCAAGGTGAAGCATTTTAGCGGGATTCAAAGTCACAAACTTCCAAGCTTCTTCTTCAGTCAATCCGCCATATTTCACAGCCTTTGCTGCCTCTTGGTTCAGGCGTCTAGCCATCTCGGCATCATCAGAATTGAAAGATACCACCAAACCTTGTCTGTGCATCATGGCACCATTGTGTGGAATGGCTTCTCGTACTTCCATTTTGTATGCCCACCAATCGCTGAATGTAGAAGCCGCTGCGCCATGGGCTTTCATTTTGTCAGCGACCTTGTATCCTTCCAAAATGTGGGTAAATGTATTGATGCGGAATCCCATGCTATCTGCCATGTGCATGAGCATGTTGATTTCACTTTGCACATAACTGTGGCAGGTAATGAATCTTTTTTTCTCCAAGATTTCTAGCAACGCATCCATTTCCAAATCCTTGCGCGGTTTGGGAAGTGGGTTTTTGGTTTTCAATGAAGCATTGTATGCTTTCCAAGCCAAACCATATTCACGCGCTTGGTGGAAGTGGTCGTAATAAACTTGTTCAACGCCCATGCGTGTTTGGGGGAATCGGACATTATTGAAATCTCCAGCGTTGCTCTGCTTTACGTTTTCACCCAATGCAAATTTGATAAAACCGTCCGCGTTTTCAATGAGCATTTGATCACCTGTTGTTCCCCATCTCAATTTCACCAATGCGCTTTGACCACCAATGGCATTGGCACTTCCGTGCAACAATTGAGCTGCGGTGACACCTCCAGCTAGCTGTCTGTAAATATCGATGTCATCCGGCCATACCACACGCGCTTCTTCTACTTCTGCACTGGACGACTGGGTGTGCTCATTAACAGATAAAAGGGCAATGTGGCTGTGTTCGTCAATGATACCTGACGTGACGTGCTTTCCGTTGGCATCAATGATTTGCGCGTTAGCAGGGGCTGTTACTTTTCCAACCTGAACTATTTTTCCATTTTGTATCAAAAGATCACCTTGGATATTTCCTTCTGCTTCGTTGGTCCACAACGTGGCGTTTTTGATCAAGACCATTTCCTGCGCTGGAAGTTCTGTTCTGCCATAAGCACCAAATGGATAGGTCATTTCCGTGTGTGGGGTAATCCATTCTTCAATAGCTGATTCCTCTTCTGTTTTAGGCTCTTCGCCTTTCCAAAGATGACTTCCAGAGATGGGCACATTTCGTTGATCCTGGTTTTGCTCAGACAACATCCAGCCATTTATGATGTGGTTGTTATTTTCCAAGGTGATGTATCGCGCTTCAAGGAACTCTGCATCAATTTTAACACTGTCTTTTCCTGTTTTATTATCGGCAATCAATTGGAAGGTTATCCTTGCTTCGTCTGTTTTAATTACACCTTTGTTGGTGAGGGTGTCACCGTTCTGAATCCATACTGCTTCTAATCCGCGAGGGGTTTCCTTTACTTCCAATAGCACTTTGATTTCTTGTGCATTGGGTAAGTTGTTTTTTCGGTAGCTGAGATCGTAAGTGCCTGTCCATTCATTTTTTTGAACGGGCTTCACTTCATGTTTTTTACCCATCACCCAATTGTATTCAATTTGACAATTGGAGGAAAGGAGCGTGTTGGTGGTGATCAGAAGGTTGGCAAACTTTCCCTTTTCGATAGAGCCAATCAAATCGTAAGCCTTGATCCATTGTGCGGGTCGGGTAATGAGTGCAGCAAAAACATCTTCTTCAGTCAACCCATACTTAGCTGCTTTTCTGACTTGTTTCAGGATTTGCGATTTGTCTTCAAGCCCATCTGCAGTAAATACAAAAGGCACTTGCGCACTTTTTAATGATGCCGCATTGCTGGGTGCCCAATCCCAATGTTTCATTTCTTCCAATGGCACTTGACGGGCCAAAAGCGGATCAATCAAATCCATCGGTCCTGGGAAGTTTAAGGGAAGAATAAATGAACCTTTGGTGTTTTTAATATCCACTATGCGTTGGTATTCGTTACCACTTCCTTTGAAGATATATTGGACGTTGTTTTCATCACCAATTTTATCGGCGCGAAGAACATTCCATTTGTCATCTGTTTCAAAGAATGATGGGAATTGTTGAAGTTGTAGAAAGGATTCAAGACTGAGATTTCTTTCGGTTTTATACCCGCTGTTTTTGTACCAATCAGCATCGAAATAAGTTTGACGCAATAGGGCAATAGATCCCATTAAGCTGGAAGGATAATCTTGTTGGCTACTGCCTTTGTCAAACGAGTAATGCGCGGAAACATTGGAACGAAGCAATCCGATATTTTCGTTCTCATGCAAAGCGACTAGCGCACCTGTTCCTCTGACGATTCCATCATTTTGAAAGCTGAGTACAGCTCCGTATCCAGCTTGGATTAGTGCTTTGGCTTGATCAGCATTGTATACGTAGTGATAACTGGCGGCATAATCCGCGTGGATAGCGTCATTCCAGCCAAAAGCTCCCTTTCTATCTTTGTCCATGTGCGGATAGGGTGACCAATTGGCGCGTTCAACGGTAGGTTGTCCCAGCTGACTATTGAGATCAATGAAAGAAGGATAAATGTGTTTTCCTTCACAAGATATTTCAACTGTTCCGGGAGGAAGTACAATTTGACTTCCAACATTGAGGATTTTTCCTTGATGAATCAATACGGTCGCATCTTCAATGGTGGTATTCTCATTGATGTGTACGGTGGCATGGGTAAGCGCTGTTGGAACAACATCTTTTTCCCGAGCCCCATTCACTGGAAATGTGGGTTGTGCTTGAAGACAAATTGCCGTCAAGACTGCAGCACACGTAAAAAGTTTTCGCATACTGCAATGATAAGCAATAAACCTTTATTCTACAATCCCTACGTGGTCAGGAATAATAAGCTTTCCGGCGGTTTTGGATTGTATCTCTTCGATGCTGACATCGGCGGCTCTTTCCAATAAAATAAATGCACCATCCTTGATGTCAAATACACCCAAATCCGTTACAACTTTTTTGATGCAATGCACACCTGTGAGCGGCAAGGAACATTGCGGAAGTAATTTAGAATTCCCCGCTTTGTCACAATGTTGCATGGCCACGATGATGTTTTTTGCAGAGGCTACCAAATCCATCGCGCCGCCCATTCCTTTGACCATTTTTCCAGGAACTTTCCAATTGGCAATATCACCGTTTTCGCTGACTTCCATTGCACCGAGAATTGTAAGATCCACCTTTTGTGCGCGAATCATACCAAAGCTCATAGCGCTGTCAAATATGGAAGAACCGGGTAGGGTAGTCACTGTTTGTTTGCCCGCATTGATCAAATCAGCATCTTCTTCACCTTCAAATGGAAATGGCCCCATCCCCAAAAGACCGTTTTCTGATTGCAATACAACCTCGATGTCTTGCGGAACATAATTGGCCACCAAAGTGGGAATTCCAATTCCCAAGTTGACATACATGCCGTCTTTAACTTCTTTCGCTATGCGTTTTGCAATTCCGTTTTTATCTAGCATGATCAAGCTCTTTTTTGGGTTGTTCTTTGTTCGATTCTCTTTTCGTAGTTCACACCTTGAAAAATGCGGTGAACGTATATGCCGGGCGTATGAATGTGATCAGGATCAAGTTCACCTGCTGGAACCAATTCTTCTACTTCGGCGATGGTAATTTTACCAGCCATGGCCATCATGGGATTGAAGTTTCTTGCGGTACTTCTGAAAACAAGGTTGCCCATGGTGTCTCCTTTCCAAGCTTTGACAATCGCAAAGTCGGCATCAAAGGCATATTCCATCAAATAAGTTTTGCCATTGAATTCGCGGGTTTCTTTTCCGATGGCTACTTCAGTTCCTACACCGGCAGGTGTATAAATCACGGGCATGCCATAACCTGCGGCCATGCATCGCGTGGCCAAAGTTCCTTGTGGCACCAATTCTACCTCAAGTTCGCCTGAAAGCATTTGTCTTTCAAACTCGGCATTCTCACCAACGTATGAGCTGATCATTTTCTTGACTTGCTTACCTTGAAGCAAAAGACCAAGTCCAAAGTCATCAACGCCAGCGTTATTGGAAATGCAGGTTAGATTTTTCACACCTTTCTTGACCAGTTCGGTAATGCTGTTTTCTGGAATACCGCACAAACCAAAGCCACCCACCATCAAGGTCATTCCATCTTGAATTCCTTGGCAGGCTTCGTTGGCGTCTTTTACAACTTTATTGAGTCCCATAATTATTTTTTTATTGTTGAATCTACCCCGCCCATGAACAACTCTCCATTGTTGTACAGTGCATCGTCATCCCCTTCACTAAATATATCTTCATCACTGAAAATAACATCAGGATTGGTTGCGCGGCAATCAAAGCGCAAGGTATCGAAGTTAGCGGGTCGGGCAAAGTCGCCTCGTGAAATTTTAATGTCATTGTTGGCGTATACCTTGTTCATGTAATAACCAAAAATGGGTAGTCCAGTATTGGCACCTTGACCCAAGTTGGTGCTGGAGAAGCGAACGGTAGGATCTTGTGCGCCTACCCATACGCCGGTTACCAAATCAGGCGTCATGCCAATAAACCAACCATCTGTATTGTTCTGTGTGGTGCCGGTTTTTCCTGCCAAAGGATAGCGAAGATTTCCGTAAGGACGTCCGCTTCGAATTCTAGCGGCTGTTCCAAAATTGCAGACTCCCTTCATCATATCCACCAAAGCATAAGCTACGCTTGGATCCAAGGCCTGACTGATTTGAGGATCGGCTTCATAAATCAAGTTGCCATTTCGGTCTTCAATGCGCAGCAAGTAAGTAGGTTCGATGTACATGCCTTGGTTGACCAATGCGGCATTGGCACCCACCATTTCATACAATGACAATTGAGCAACACCCAATGCAATTGAATAAGTGTGGGGAATGTCACTCTTGATTCCCAAGTTTCTGGCCAACGCAATTACTGCGTCTATGCCATAGTCGGCAATGAGTTGAGCAGCTACAGTATTGACGGATGCTGCTAAAGCTTTGTTCATCACATACCGGCCAGCTCCACCACCTCTTGGGCACCATCTCTCGCCTGTTGGAAGTGGAATACAGGGTGATGCTACTACAACTGGATCGCATGGTTTTTTGCCCATTCTCAAAGCCGTTGCGTAGACAAAAGGTTTGAAAGTAGACCCTACTTGACGTCGTGACTGGAATACGTTGTCGTATTTGAAATAGTTGTAATCTATGCCACCTACCCAAGATTTGACGTGGCCTGATTTGGGGTCGATGGACATCAAGCTGGCATGCAAAATCGCTTTGTGGTAAAGTATACTATCCATTGGACTTAATGTGGTGTCCTTGGGTCCTGCATGGCTGTATACTTTCATTTTTACAGGCTTATCAAAAATTTGATCGATGTCACTTGCGCTGTGGTATTTCCAATGTTCACCGCAACCCCCTTCGTCCTCCTGACAAACCCACTCATTTCCTTCATGGGCAATGTAACTCTTGGGTCGCTTACAATTGGGACACTGATGACCTGCCAATACTTTATAGCGATCACTTTGCTTCACGGATTGATCAATGATATTCTTTCTATCCGAAGCGGTAATGCCATTGTAAAATGGATAATTTTCTTTTCGTCTCGATTTTAAATCTTGCGTAAATGCTTTTTGCAATTCTTTGCTCAAATGCTCTTCTACGGCGTATTCGCCGTATTCCTGCAAGCGAGAATCGAGGGTTGTATAAATTTTTAAACCGTCTTTGTAGATGTTGTAAGGAGTTCCGTCTGCCTTGGCATATTTCAAACTACCATCTGCATTTTTTTCGTCAAATATGTCTTGCAATTTTAATCGAAGCACTTCGCGGAAATAGGGCGCCATTCCTTCGGTATGACTGATTTTCTGGAAATCCAATCCAAGTGGGAGCACACGTAGAGAGTCATATTTGGCATCGGTCAGGTATCCATTTTTCACCATTTGCTTCAATACAACTTCGCGACGTTTCAGAACCTTCTCCTCACGTTTGATGGGATTGAACAATGAAGAGTTCTTTAGCATACCTACCAACATGGCGCATTGGTCAACCGTAAGTTTGTCTGGAGTGGTATTGAAATACACCAAAGCTGCAGACTTGATTCCCACCGCTTGATTCAAGAAGTCATATTGGTTGAGGTAGTGGGTAACGATTTCCTCTTTGGTATACAAACGCTCCAAACGGCAGGCGATGATCCACTCTCTGATTTTTTGCCAAGCACGTTTTACTTTTCCAACTTTTTCGAAATTCTTGGTAAACTGTTGTTTGGCCAATTGTTGCGTGATGGTTGATCCACCGCCATCTTGTCCAAAACTGAATACTGCTCTAAAAAGTCCCAAGTAATCAACGCCACTGTGCTGGTAGAAACGTTCATCTTCAGTAGCAACAAGGGCGTCTATCAAGTGTTTGGGCAGCTCATTGAATTTGACATCTGCACGATTTTCTTTGAAGTAAGATCCGATCAATTTTCCATCAGCGCTGTAAATGGATGAGGCCAAACTAACCTTGGGATTGGCCAAAGCATCTACATTGGGTAGCCCACTAAACAACGTAATGAGAAGAATCAAGAATACCAGAATTGCAGGCGTCGCTCCGATCCAAATTATTCGTTTGTTGTATTTTTTAACTACATCAGGATTCATTTTTTCCATATTACAAAGATAATTTTTGACCGGGTGTGGTAACGAAATAATGTGGGGTCTTTCAACAGGCCATTGCTCATTTCTTGGCCCTCTTTTTTAGGAATTTTAAGAAAGATGTTGCGGAAGTTGGAAATACTGATAAACCTTGGCTGCTATGGGTTTTGAAACGGCAGTGGTTAGTGACTCTACGGACTGTTGTTTGATATTTTCAACGCTTCCAAATTGGCGCAATAGTTTTTGTGCCGATTGGATACCCAATCCTGGTATTTGTGTGAGCTCTGTTTGAATGGCTTCTTTGGAGCGTCGGTTGCGGTGTTTGGAAAGCCCAAATCTGTGCGCCTCATCTCTGAGTTGTTGAATCAATTTGAGTGACTCAGAGCGTTTGTCCAAATACAAAGGATCTGAATCTCCAGGAAAGTAGATTTCTTCCAATTTTTTGGCGATTCCGATCACGGCAAGTTTTCCATTTAATCCCAGTAGCGTCAAGCTTTCCAAGGCTGCACTCAATTGTCCTTTTCCACCGTCAATGATGAGCAGTTGGGGCAGCGGTTCATTCTCTTCCATCACACGGTGGTACCTCCTGTAAATGGCTTCGCGCATGGTGGCAAAATCGTCTGGACCTTGTACCGTTTTTACATTGAAAATGCGGTAATCTTTTTTACTGGATTTCGCATTTTTAAATACAACGCAGGCACTTACAGGATTGGTTCCTTGGATATTGGAATTATCGAAACACTCAATGTGCCTGGGCAATTCCTGCATGTGTAAATCCTTTTGTAAAGTGGCCAAAATACGCTCAGTGTGACGTTCTGGATCTGTCAGTTCTATTTGCTTGTGCGAAAGGATCAAACTCTGTTTGGCATTTCGCTCGGAGAGATCGAGTAGCTTCTTTTTATCCCCTCTTTGCGGCACGATGATTTTACTGTCTTCCCAAGGCCAATCGATGGCAAGGGGAGTCAAAATTTCTTTGGCCTTGGATTGGAATTTTTCTCTGATTTCAATCACCGCAAATTGCAATATCTCCTCATCTGTTTCGTCCATTCTCTTCTTCAACTCCAAGTTGTACCCAATGGAAATGGACCCGTTCATGATTTGTAAATAATTGACAAATGCATTTTGTTCATCAGAAACAATGCTGAATACATCGATGTTGGAAATAGATGGATGAACGATGGTGTTTTTGGCTTGAAAAGTTTCCAATGCATCAATCTTTTCCTTGATTTTGTGCGCCTCTTCAAAATTCAAAGCTTGCGCTTGAATTTGCATTTCTTGCTTGAGCTCTCGGAGCACATCACCGTAGTATCCTTTTACAATGCGCTTGATGTTTTGGATGTGTTGGTTGTACTCTTCTTCTGATTGCTTGGCATCACATGGGCCTTTGCAGTTTCCAATGTGGTATTCCAAGCAAACCCTGAACTTCCCTTTCTCAATGTTTTCAGGCGTTAGAGGTAGGGTGCAGGTTCTAACAGGATAAAGTGTTTTGGCCAAATCCAAAACCTGGTGCATGGCCTTTACGCTGGTAAAGGGACCCAAATAAAGCGATCCATCTTTGATGATTTTTCGGGTCGGAAAAACCCTTGGAAATCTTTCATTTTTGATCACAATACTCGGATACGTTCTGTCGTCTTTAAGTGCAATATTGTATTTGGGTTTGTATTGCTTAATCAACGAATTTTCAAGAAGCAACGCATCCGATTCTGTCGCTACCACAATGTATTTGATATCCGCTATTCTTTTCACCAACTGAAAAGTTTTGGCGCTATCAAATTTGATTTTACCGAAGTAGCTAGAGACCCTATTTTTAAGGACTTTGGCCTTGCCGATGTACAATAAATTGCCGAGCTCATCATAGTATTGATATACCCCCGGTTTGTCCGGAAGGGTTTTCAATATTTGTTCGATGTGAGCCGTTGTTTTCAATGTCGGCGAAGTTAAAGAGATTGTGGGTTAACTTCGCCACATGTATTGGGTGACGGGTGCCACCGGATTGGTGGGAAAGTATATGGTAAAGGCATTGTTGGTGCGCGGCAACCGCGTATTGGCATTTTATCACACCACTCCTTTTGCAGAAACGGAATTTTGGTTGAAAGAACAGGGAATTTCTGATGCGCAAATGAAAACCCTTACATGGATGTCCGCAGATGAATGGGATTTCCAAGATCCGGAGCATGAATTATCGGCTTTGATTCATTGCGCGGCTATGGTGAGTTATCACAGAAAAGACCATGCAGCCATGATGGAGGTCAATGTCCATCAAACGGAGCGTTGGGTCAATTGGTGTTTGGATCACCAAGTGCCGATGGGTTATGTAAGTTCAATTGCGGCGCTTGGCAAAGCTGCTGAGGGAAAGAAAATAAATGAGGATTGTTTTTGGCAACCTTCCAAAGACCACACGGAGTATGCCAGGACCAAGTTTTTGAGTGAGATGGAAGTGTGGAGAGGTCATGAGGAAGGAGGACAATTTGTGATCGTTAATCCGGGTGTTATCATTGGAGATTGTTCTCCTAGGCAAAGTACTGGGGCATTGTTTGAAACGGTTGCCAGAAATTGGCGCGGATATCCCCAAGGTGGAACAGGATGGGTGAGTGCGCAGGATGTGGCGAAGGCCATGCTTGAATTGCTGGACAAGGGTATGTGGGGACAGCGATTTGTATTGGTTGCTGAGAACCAGACGATGCAATGGGCATTTGAGCAAATTGCACGTTCAATGGGCTTGAAGAAACCCAACTGGAAAGTGAATGGGGTAGTAT
>JACCDP010786911.1_pt1 | contig 16684 bp, 16 predicted proteins | sample 7445841 | NCBI WGS metagenome assembly JACCDP01 (sample SAMN15323441, study PRJNA562643) | freshwater metagenome | isolation source: river surface water | place: USA:Blue River Watershed | collected 2017-08-17 | reverse complement strand
TATGAAGAGAGTCGTTTGGGAGAGTACATTGCTATTTCTGATTTATGTGTGTCCCCAGGAAATGTTGGGCTGACAGCTGTACATAGTCTTGCTTTAGGCACGCCAGTTTGCACTCATGGAAATTTGGATAATCAGATGCCAGAAGCTGAATCAATTAGGCAAGGGTATAATGGATTTTATTTTGAAGAGCATAATATAGAATCTCTAGTAAATGGGATAGAAAATTGGTTTGGTTCTGGGGTAGACAGAAATTTGATTCGAAGTCGATGTTACGAAGTGGTAGATAAATTCTACAATCCATATTACCAACTCACTGTTATAGATAGGGCAATAAATCAATTGCCACCAGAACTATGAATTTTACTCCTTATGGAGAGCTTGCAAGGCAGATTCGCTATATATTTTAAGTATTAATAACTCTACGGAAATAAAATGAAAAAAATTCTTGTTACTGGTGCTGATGGTTTTATTGGATCTCATTTGACTGAAGCTCTTGTGCGCTCTGGTTACGATGTTAGAGCGTTCACTTATTATAATTCTTTCGGTTCGTTGGGCTGGTTAGATCACTGTGAGGATGATGTCAAAGGGAATTTTGAAATTTTTTCTGGGGACGTTAGAGACCCAAACGGGGTGCGTACAGCAGTTAATGGTTGCAATAAAGTTCTTCACCTGGCTGCTCTTATCGGTATTCCATACTCATATCATTCACCAGATACATATGTAGATACAAATATCAAAGGAACATTGAATGTCTTGCAAGCTGCCCGTGACCTCAATATTGAGCATGTTGTTCATACATCTACAAGCGAGGTTTACGGTACAGCTAGATTCGTGCCAATAACTGAAGAGCACCCTCTTCAAGGGCAATCGCCTTATTCAGCAAGTAAAATAGGGGCAGATCAGTTAGCTATGTCTTTTTATAGTTCTTTTGCGACCCCAGTATTGACGATTCGTCCTTTCAACACTTATGGCCCACGTCAATCAGCTCGTGCGGTAATTCCAACCATAATCTCTCAGATAGCCAGTGGAATGCGAAAAATTAAGCTTGGGGCTCTTGAGCCAACACGTGATTTCTCCTTCGTTAAAGACACAGTTTCAGGCTTTATAGCCGCAATGAATTGCCAGGCGGGTGTTGGCCAAGTTATTAATTTGGGTAGTAATTTTGAAATATCTATCAAAAAAACGGCGCAATCGATAGCAGAATTGATGGGGGTCGAAGTAGAAATTGTAACGGATGATATACGTATAAGACCATCCAAGAGTGAGGTGGAACGACTTTTTGCATCTAACAGTAAGGCTAGAGAAATGATGGGTTGGGTGCCAACTCATGGGGGACATGATGGTTTTTTAATTGGCTTAAATAAGACCATAGAATGGTTCACTGATTCGTCTAATCTCAATTTTTACAAAACAGGAATTTACAATATATGAGTAAGCGAGCTATTGTTTTGGCAGGGGGTAAGGGTACAAGATTGCAACCCTATACAGTGGTTCTTCCCAAGCCATTGATGCCAATAGGTGAGTATCCCATTCTTGAAGTTGTGGTTAGGCAGTTGGTTAGCAATGGTTTTGATCATATTACGCTAGCAGTAAATCACCAAGCTGCTCTGATTCGTTCTTTTTTTGGCGATGGATCTAATTGGAACGTTCGGATTGATTATTCTCAGGAAAATTCTCCGATGGGTACAATGGGCCCATTAAGATTGATTAAAGATCTCCCAGAGAATTTTTTAATTATGAATGGGGATATCTTAACGGATTTAAATTTTAACGCTTTTTACAATAATCATATTAAAGCTAGAAAAATCTTCACGATTTCATCACATCAGCGTGAACAAAAGGTTGATTATGGTGTTCTTCTAAAAACAGGCTCAAATCTTTTGTGTGGTTTTGAAGAAAAGCCTGCTCATAAGTATGATGTGAGCATGGGTATTTATATGGCAAATCGTGAAGTTCTTAAATATTTTCCGGATAGACCATATGGTTTTGACAATCTTATGTTTGATTTATTGTCAGATAAAGTGCCAGTTAGAGTAGCGCCGTTTGATGGATATTGGTTGGATATTGGAAGGCCTGATGACTATATGCAAGCAATAGAAGAGTTTGAGTCAATGAAAGAAAAGTTTCTTTCTGTGCATCCATGAGATTTTCCAAATATACGTTTAGATTCTATTTTGCTTTAAGTGTTCATTTCAAAGTCTGATCCTAATGAAAAAGAAACTACTTATTTTTGGTGTGTCTGGATTTATAGGGAGAAATTTTCTTAAGCAAGTCGCACATTTTTCAAGTTTGGATTTTGAGATTACATCTGTCGTTACTCAGAGTCGAAATAATATTGCCCAATCTGCTGGTCATTTAGAGATTGTTCATAAATTTGATCGTCTGACCTTGGAAAAGCTTCTCAGTAAAGTGAAGCCTGATTATGTTACAAATTTTATTGGATCATTTGGGAATAAGAATTATGAGGACTTGTTTGAGACGAATGTCGAGATTCCTCAAAAAATATTGCAGGCAATTTTAGACTCGGGGTTATTAAATACTCGCTTGTTATTTATAGGGTCAGCAGCTGAATACGGAAGCGATACACGAAGTCCTTTGACTGAGTTGAGCCCACTATTACCTAATAGCATCTATGGGCTGACTAAAGTACTCCAAACTAATTTAATTCAGTTTTATTATCGCAATTTTCGAATAAATTCAATAATTGCAAGAACATTCAATCTTGTCGGAGATGGACTTTCAAAAGAGCTCTCAATTGGAAACTTTCAGGAACAGATTCATCTTGCAAAAAATGGCGACACAATAAAAACAGGAAATCTAGATTCAAGGAGGGATTTTTTAGATGTTGCTGTGGCCGTTGATTTTTATATAAAGCTTCTTCTCCACGGCGAACCAGGTCAGGTTTATAACGTATGCAGCGGTACCTCAGTTAGAGTTGGGGATGTGTTGACACGCATGATTGCCAAGTCTGGGAAAACTTTAAAAGTTATAGCTTCACAGGATTTAGTCAGAGAAAATGATATCCTAGAAATTTACGGTAGCCGAGCAAAGTTAGATGATTTGATTGCCCGCATTTGAGATATTCTTTATGTATGTATGACATTCTTTTTGATTTTTCTTCATCACCAGTTGGAGGAGGCCTTCGAAGACTTCAAGCTTATGCTGAGTATTTTTCTACATCTCCGCTTAAAACCCATTTTTTTGTTCATGAGGGAGCAAAAAATCGGGATGTAATTCAACGCCTGGTTCCTACTTCGTTGGTGCGTAAGACGGAAATTTCCAAATTTACTCTCAATAAAAAATATTTAGCATCCTTTCGGGGGAGAGCCAAATGGGTTTTTTCATACGGAATCCCGATAAAAGAAAATTTTGCTGAGAAGAGTTGGTTGCATATTAGCAATGCTCTTCCATTTTTTGTCTTAGATGTGACTCTTGGAGTGAATTTATTTTTCAAGATGTTTATTTTGCGGCAGCAATTTAAAAGAAACACACAGAATGTCAACGTGGTTTCTGCTGAGTCGAATTTTACATTAAATGAATACCAGAAACTGACAGGGATTGCAGCAGATTGTTGTTTGCTTAGAAATGGAATTGATTCTGCAAAAATTAATTTTAATAAATTTGATAAAGAACCTGTTGCGATTGCGATCGGTACATATTCATATAAACGACTAGATTTAACTTACAGGTTGTTTCGACTCCTAAAAAAAGACCTGAAGTTAGATAAGCTATTAATTGTGGGCGAGTCCAAAAATATTCCAAAATTTATCAAGAATGCGAATGACGTGGAAATTCAAAACTATCTAACAGAGGATGATTTGCGTGCTAGGCTGGAAAAAGCGAATTACTTTATTTCTACATCTGAAGTGGAAAACTCCTCATGTGCAGTGCTAGAGGGATTGCAGTTAACAAAAAAAGCAATTTTGAGCGATATTCCTTCTCATAGGGAAATGTTAAAAGAGGATTTTAGTGGCGCCCTAAAATGTAATGACTTGGACATCCTGATGGTAAACTATACAGATTTATCTCTTGATATGATGCCGAATTGGGCAAGTGAAATTGAGGTAATGCTTTCAAAAATGGATTTGATTTAATAGATTAATTTCTCAGTTAATGTCCAATAATCCTGAATAAAATGGAAAGTTGTTTAAAATGTTTACGAATAAAAGACTATTGATTACTGGAGGCACTGGCTCATTTGGAAATGCCGTGTTGCGTCGATTTTTGGAATCTTCTTTAACTGAGATTCGCATCTTCAGTAGAGATGAAAAAAAGCAAGACGACATGCGAAAAAAATATAACAGCCCTAAATTAAAATTTTATATCGGTGATGTACGTGACTACGAGAGTCTTAAGTCTGCGATGCATGGTGTGGATTATGTTTTTCATGCGGCCGCATTGAAGCAAGTGCCATCATGTGAGTTTTATCCGCTACAAGCAGTCAAAACAAATGTTCTAGGTACGGAAAATGTTTTAGAGGCCGCTATTGCCTCTAATGTTGAGCGCGTCATTTGTTTAAGCACTGATAAGGCAGTGTACCCAATAAATGCCATGGGCATTAGCAAAGCAATGATGGAGAAAGTTGCAATTGCTAAGTCAAGGGAGAGTGAATCTACGACAATATGCGTTACCCGTTATGGTAATGTCATGGCCTCCAGAGGTTCTGTCATTCCGCTTTTTGTCGATCAGATTAGAGCAGGGCTACCGATCACAATCACTGATCCTGAGATGACAAGATTTATGATGACTTTGGATGATGCGGTTGATTTGGTTTTGTATGCTTTTGAAAATGGTAGGCCTGGAGATATTTTTGTGCAAAAAGCACCGGCCGCAACAGTTTCTACATTAAGCAAAGCGCTAGTAGAATTACTAAAGGTGCCTAATCATAAGATAAATGTAATTGGAACTCGCCATGGTGAAAAGCTGTTTGAAGTTTTATTAAGTCGGGAGGAAATGGTGGCTGCAGAGGACTTTGGAAATTATTTCCGTGTTCCGCCAGATCTCCGAGATTTAAATTATGGCAAGTTTATTGAAGAGGGTGAGCTACAAATATCCAAATCATCTGATTATAACTCTCACAATACAAATCAACTTAATATTGATGAGATGAAGTCTTTGTTATTAAAACTGCAGTTTATGCAGGCAATTTCACGCGGTGAAAATATTTTGGCTGAAGAGTAGTTAATGGCTGATAAACGATTATTAATAACAGGGTCTGATGGGTTTATAGGTAAGAATCTCACCTGTCGGTTGAGCGAGGCAAGTGCTTTTGATATTGTTTCATTTGTGCGTGGCGATAATTTGGATTCGATTAATCCTGAATGTATAGATGTTGTTGTGCATCTTGCGGGTGAGAATAGGCCGTTAGATGAAGCTGATTTCCATGTTGTTAATGCTGATCTAACCAACTTATTATGCGAATTACTTAAAAAATCGGGTCGACAGATACCTATCTTATTATCATCTTCTTCACAAGTAACGCAAAATAATCCGTACGGATTAAGCAAATTAGCTGCCGAGAAAATCATTGAGCGATACTCTGAGGAAACCGGAAGCCCAGTTTATATATTTAGACTACCTGGTGTTTTTGGTAAATGGAGCAAACCCAACTATAACTCTGTTGTTAGTACCTTCTGCCACAATATTGCTCGTGGAAAAGAAGTAAAAATAAATAATCCAGACACCAAAATTGAACTTGTCTACATTGATGACGTTATTGATAAGTTTATAGAAGTACTAAATGAAGAGCCAGTAGGATTGAATTTTCTAGATATTAATCCAAGATATGAGATAACGCTAAGGGAGTTGGCGGATCAGATTTTTTCATTTAAAAAATGCAGGGAGAGCTTGCTAACTGAGCGGGTAGGTGAAGGTTTGATTCGTGCACTTTACTCGACTTACATAAGCTATTTACCCAAAGGAAGTTTTGTTTACGATGTCCCGATACACGGCGATGAAAGAGGTTCATTTGTTGAGATGTTGAAGACACCAGACTGTGGGCAATTTTCCTTCTTTACTATTCATCCTGGTATAACCCGAGGCTCTCACTATCATCACTCTAAAACGGAAAAATTTTTAGTTGTGAGAGGAAGCGTTTTGATGCGATTTAGAAATCTAAACGATGGTGAGACCTACGAGGTTAAAATATCTTCCGAAAAGCCCCAGATTGTTGATTCAATCCCTGGATGGGTCCATGATATTACCAATTTAGGGATTGATGAGGCAGTAGTCATGCTTTGGGCAAATGAAATATTCGATCAGAATCACCCCGATTGTATCCCTTGTAAAGTATAGAAAAATGAAAAAACTAAAAGTAATGGCGGTTGTTGGCACCAGACCAGAGTTAATAAGGTTATCAAGGATATTGGCTAAACTAGATGAATACTGTGATTTGTCTCTAGTCCATACCGGTCAGAATTATGATTATGAGCTTAATCAAATTTTCTTTGATGATTTGGGACTGCGTAAGCCTGATTATTTCTTAGATAGTGCCCAAGATAGCGTTAGTGCGGCGAATACTATTGGGAATGTCATTAGCCGAGTGGATAGTGTTTTTGCGGAAGTGAAACCTGAGGCACTTTTAGTTCTTGGAGACACGAATAGTTGTCTTGCTGTAATCCCTGCAAAACGTAGAAAGATTCCTGTTTTTCATATGGAAGCTGGAAATCGTTGTTTTGACCAGCGTGTTCCAGAAGAAATAAATCGGAGAATTGTTGATCATACATCTGACATTAATCTTACCTATAGCTCCATTGCTAGAGATTATCTTCTTCGAGAAGGATTGCCACCAGAGATGGTGATTAAAACTGGCAGCCCAATGTATGAAGTTCTCAATCACTATAGCCCTAAAATCTTATCATCATCGGCTCTGACGAAACTAGGTTTGAAAGAAAATGAATATTTCGTTGTGAGCGCGCATCGTGAAGAAAATATTGACAACCCTCAGAAGCTGGATGATCTAGTTGGAATTATTAACGGACTCGCTGAAGAGTACGCCAAGACAGTCATAGTTTCTGCGCATCCGAGAACAGAAAAGAAAATAAATGGTTCGGGCGTAAAAATGAAAGAGCGTGTGATCATGCTCAAACCACTAGGTTTTTTTGATTATGTGAGACTACAGAAGTCAGCAACTGCAGTTTTGTCAGATAGTGGAACCATAAGTGAAGAATCATCAATCTTAAATTTTCCCGCATTAAATCTTCGAGAAGCCCATGAACGTCCAGAAGCTATGGAGGAGGCTTCCGTGATGATGGTTGGGCTGTGTATGGATAGAGTTAGACAAGGGTTGGTGATTTTGGCGGATCAACCAAGTGGGGCTAATAGATTGCTAGGCATGGTGCAGGACTATCGTAGTGATAATGTTTCCGAAAAAGTTTTGAGAATTATTTTAAGTTATACCGATTATGTGAATCGTGTTGTTTGGAAGAAGTATTGATTTTGAGAAAGAATCTAGTATTAATCGCGCCGCATTTTCCTCCACTAAATTCCTCCGCAGCTGTTCAGTTAAAAGATTTAGCTTCAGCTTTTTTTGATAAGTCTTTAAATCTTACCGTCTTGGTTCCATCATCTGAGTTGATACTTCCTTTTGAGATAGAGAATAAAAAAGAATTTCAGATAATAAGGTTGAGAGTCCCAAAGTTTCAAGAAATCTCTAACATACGCCGCGTGATAGCAGAATTCCTAATGCCATTTTTCATGATTTGGAATTTGAGAAATACTGGTTTTAATAAGTATATGTGGGATGGTTTAATTTGGTATTCACCAAGTATTTTTTTTAGTCCTTTGGTGAGGAGTATTAAGAAAAAAAGTCGGTGTAATACTTATTTAATTATTAGAGATATTTTCCCAGATTGGATGGTTGATCTTGGGCTTATGGATAAAGGATTGGGCTATTACTTTTTGAAGTGGATAGAATGTCGTCAATATAAGTTAGCTGACACTATAGGAGTTCAAACAGCTACAAATTTGACTTACTTCGAAAATAAGTCATTTAAGGGTAAATTGGAGGTTCTGCATAATTGGCTAAAACGTCCACCAGTATTGCCCACTAGCTTGCGTTTAGATAACACCAAGCTGAAAGGGAGAAAAGTATTTATCTATGCAGGTAATATGGGAGTGGCGCAGGATGTAGATGTGTTCATCGATTTGGCGAGAAAGATGAGTCCAAGGAGTGATGTTGGCTTTCTTTTTGTAGGACGTGGATCTGAGACAAATAAAATCAAGATATTGGCAGAATCATCAGACAATATACTCTTCCACCAGGAAATAGACTCTAAGGAAATTCCGAGTTTGTACGCTCAATGCCACTTCGGTTTAGTTGCTCTAAATAAAAAACATAAGATTCACAATATCCCTGGAAAGTTTTTATCTTATATCTCTGTTGGTCTCCCGGTGCTTGCTTGTGTGAATGAAGGTAATGATCTTATAGATATTATTAGGGAATATAAAGTTGGTGAAGTCGACACAACACACTCATCAGAAGCGCTGTTGGAAATGGCAAATAGACTCTTGATAAGATGCGAGGAGGAAGATTTCTCATCGAAGTGTATGACATTGAGTAAAGAACTATTTTCCCCGAGCATTGCAATTTCTAAAATCTCTAAATCTCTAAATCTCTAAATCTTTATAAGGATAACCATGATTCTTGAATTGGTAAAAGATCGTTTTATGAAAGCCATCTTTTTTACGGTTGCCCTTCTGTCATTGGTGCTCATATATTTCGGATTTTCCAGTTACCCTGGAGCTAAGCTAGTGTATTTGCTCTTTACGCTTATCTCTCACGTGCTTCTTGTTTTAGGCTTTACCAAGCGAGCATTATTTTTCGATTTATTCATAGGTTTATTTTTTTGGATTGGGTTTTGGCTTAAGCTCACAACTAGGGTGGCTTTTTACGATAGTATTTTTTCTGACCCAGTAGGCTATTTTGATGGTAGTTCCAGTTCATTTGATCATGCATTAATAGTAGCTAGTGTTGGTATGAGTGGACTGTTGTTGGCTTCATTAATTAGAAGAAATTTTTTTGCCGGATATCTAAATTACCGGCCTTATTTTTCTAATAGCTTGGAATCAATTTACCAAAAGAACAGGTTAAAGATATGGATTGCCTTTATCTTACTTATTATTTTTGTAGGGGCGACAAACTTTATCCTTGCAATTTACCAAAAGGGGACTATTACGCAGACTTTCTTGCCTTTTGGTCTGAATGTTCTTTATAAATGGGCACTTATTTTTGGATTGGCTTCATTCTCTGCAGTCATCTTGGATTTGGAATTTAGAGTCAAAAAAAACGTTTCCTTAATTGCGTTGTCTGGGGCCATGTTTGAATCATTCTTTAGTTCTGTTTCCATGTTAAGTAGGGGTATGATTCTAAATTCGTCTTCTCTCATTTATGGCTTGCTAATGATGTTTATAAGAAGTAGAAAGAGAGTGAGTTTGAAATTTTTGTTCGTTGCTGGCCTAATATTTTCAATATTTTTCCTGGGCTCTATGCAGATTGTAGGAGCTTTGCGAAATGTTTCGTTCCCCGATGATGCTAAAGATAGTTTAATCAGTGAAATTGGAAATGTTGACCATTTGCAGAAAGCTATTTTTATTGATCGTTGGGTTGGTATAGAAGGCGTCATGGCGGTATCAAGCTATCAAGATATCGGTGTAAAACTTTTTAAGGATGCGCTGGCTGAGGAGTATAGCGAGAATGATACTAGCTTCTATGATAAAAATATTTTGCCCGACTCACCATACTCTAAGACTGATAAGTCAAAGCATCACTTTTTGTCTTTGCCAGGAATAATAGCCTTCTTATTCTATCCAGGTTCGTATATATTTTTATTTGTTGCGATGCTATGTCTTGGAGGTGTTTCTGCAGTGATAGAGTGGTGGAATTACAAACTGACCAATAACTTAATTTTCGCTTCTTTAATATCACAGGTGGTTGCTTATAGGTTTTCAAATTTTGGATACGTACCCTCTCAAACGTATCTTCTATTTGGAGCAATTGTGCTAACTACCTTAGTTATTTATTTGGGTGGAAAATTTGTTAGTTCTTTTTTAAAAGAGTCATCTTGAATAGATATTTATTTTCCTTATTTGTGAGGATATTTATTGCAATAAGTGGCTTTTTTGTATTTATTGTGAGTGCGAATTTATATGGGCCAGAGGGAAGAGGTCTCATTGCTTATGGAACATCTTTGGTGTCCATGTTTTCATTATTTTTTTCGTTTAACCTCGGTAGAGCTTTTCTATTTGAAAAGACCAAAAATAAAAAGGGAATTGATGAAAAATTAAAAGAATACATATCATTAAATCTTCTACTTATAATTTTAACAATCCTTTCAGTTCTAACTTTTGGCTTACTGTCTAGCATAAAAGATATTCTTTCCGCCAATTACTTGATTTTATTTCTAATCATCGTTCCATATTATTTATGGTCAGTGAATGGCACAGTAATTTTTGCTACATTGAATTTATCCTATAAACAAGAATTGATAATTCTATCAACTAGAATTGTCCTTGTTCTGTTCTTATTATATGAACTATTAGCGCCATCAAAGATTGAATTCTTTACTTTAATCTATGGATTGATTCTAGGGTCTGGTGCCCTTTGTGAGATGTTGTTTCTTGCTAATCCGTTTAAAAAAATCACTGTGTTCTTGAATCCGGTGGCCATTGTGGGCCATGTCAAAAATTCTTTCTGGTCGCATATAGACTATATCTCATTTCATACATTCCCTTTAATACTGATTTTAATTTCTGGTCGATATTTGGGTTTGAAAGAAGTGGGCAGGCTCAATTTTGCCATTCAATTGGTTAATTTTATATTTTTATTCTCTTTTGTGGCTAGTATTCGCGTTAAGTCTTTCGTTGCCGGGAAGGGGTCATTTTTCCACAATGAGATTATAAAGAAACTATTTTTAGGAACGATGCTGCTTTCAGTTGGTTGTGTAGCCTTAGTTTTTATTGGATTGAGGAGCGAGCTTTATTATAAAAATTTCCAGCTATTTGGAGATGTGCATACTTTATTTATTATTTTTTCGTTAGCTATTCCTGGGTATATGATTTATCAGTTTTTATATCCTATATCGATTGAAAATGACGTAATTAAACAATCAGCATTGCTAAATGCGTTAAGTCTTTTTTGCTTTTTAATTTTTGCATTGATCACAGTACCAATTTGGCAGTCACTATCCGTGTGTTTGATTTTTAGTGCTTTTTATTTATCATCAATGGTGATCCAACTTTTTTTAAACAAGAGAATATTTACTTGATAAAGTTTGGCTCTCTTCGGAAGGTAATAAATTTGTTTAATTGCGGACGCGGATCTGGAGCATCTTCTGACCAACTTTCAACAAAATTAAGCTCTTTAAGCCATTTTCTATAAGGATATTGAAAGCATGGGGGGAGGTCATAAATCTAGACACTTCGCCATAAAGATTCATCATTCCCTCACCTAGTACTATAACCTCCGATATCTTAGATAGCTTAAACAGTAAAGATTTAACTCTTTTGGGACTCATGCAATAGAAAACGGAGTTCACAAAGCTGATTTCGACTTTGTCTGTGGGGAAAGTGTCATTTTTAGCAAAACCTACGTCGTCAGCATGCAGGCATTTAACGTAAGGTAATTTTTCCTTCATGAAGCCTATTGCCTCAAGATTTGGCTCTATAGCATAAAAAGTTATTGAATTATCAGGCTGGGCTGAATTGATAATATCTAGATTTATTCCAACATGACTACCGTACTCTAAAATTCTAAGTTGGTTGTTGTTGCTGTTTAGAATTTCGCGTTGAAGCAATTCAATCAATTTACATCTATTTGCCGAATCTCTACTATTCCAATAGATTTCCAAATGATTCTCTTGGGTGGTTTTTTTCTCTTAAACCAACCACTTCTAAGTTTGTAACTTAAATACCACTCTAAAATAAAATGCGGTGCTAGATTTTTTATAAGTCTTTTTAAAGACATCACAGTCTGATAGCCTTTATTAAATTGAGCTTCTTGTACTAAAGAAAAGCTTTTCTCGCCTTGATTTCTACCTGAAACCATCTTCTATCGATGCGGCCGTAAATTAAGCACAATAAATTAAATACAGGCCAGCCTAGTATTGCAAGTTTTTTATAAAAAGGTGGCCATTTATGTATGAATTTCCTTGAGTATTCAATCTCGTAACCAGCTTCTGTGAATAGATTGCCAATATTTTGAGGGCTCCAGCTAAATAAGTGATAGTTGATGTCTTGTGGGTTGTAGCTGTAATTAATAGAGTCTAAGGGAACGTAAAAGTGTATTACCCCCCCTACTTTTAGAAGAGCGCGCAAATTTTTAATTTCCTGAAGTGGATCGAGTGTATGCTCCAATGCGTTATTAGAAATGATTAAGTCGGCAACCTCTTCCCCAAGCTTTTTCAAAGCCTCGCTAGTAGAGAGGAAATGCTGTATTCCAAAATTCTTAACTGAGCTAGCTGCAGCTGGATTGGGTTCAATACCAATTTTTTTGCCACAAGATAGATGTCTTAATAAAAATCCACCACCACACCCAAAATCTATCACTGTGTGATTTGCTGATATGTTTTCTGTGAATTTGAAAGAATTTGCCCAACCACCAAAGGCGCCAATATTTTTTTGCCAGTCGAAATAATTTTCATCGTAATGAGTGCTCGCATCGGTTTTTTTTGTATTAGATATAATTTTGGTCGCCATTTAGATCCACAGTTTTAAGTTTTAGTATCATTTTATCATTGTCCCTATTAAATGCCTTATAAGCAACCATTGCAAAATCTCAAATTTTCAGCGTAGCGCATTCAGTGTTTATCTTTGACTAACTTCCTCGCTGTATAATCATAGTAAAGCTGGTGCCAGAAACAAGAAACAAGTAGGTCTTTTGCTACTCCAACCCTGATTGAATGTCCGCTAATATTTTTTACTAAACAGCCCGATGCTCTATTAAAATATATACAATCCTGTAGCTTGTATTTTCAATGAAACGTTTGTTCGATCTCACCCTTGCCATCCTTGCCGCCGCTCTACTCTTAGGGCCGTTTGTGCTGGTATGGCTCGGAGTGCTTGTGACTTCAAAGGGTTCCGCCCTCTACTGGTCGGATAGGGTGGGTCGCGGCAACACGATCTTCAAAATGCCCAAGTTTCGTAGCATGCTTGTCGGCACCCCTACGATGGCGACGCATCTATTGACTTATCCCAAGGCCCACTTGACGCCGATAGGTTCATTTTTGCGTAAGAGCAGCCTCGATGAATTACCTCAGTTGTGGAGTATTTTAAAAGGTGATATGAGTTTTGTGGGGCCAAGACCTGCTTTGTTTAATCAATACGATTTAATTAAATTAAGAACTTCAAAAGGTATTCACCATTTAAGGCCAGGGTTGACTGGCTGGGCACAAGTGAATGGCCGAGATGATTTGTCAATCAAGAAAAAAGTAAATTTTGATGCAGAGTATTTGAAAAAAAAATCTTTTATCTTTGATTTGAAGATTTTGTATTTAACCTTCATAAAAATCATTCGAAGAGAAGGTATTCAGCATTAATATATTAATAAAATAAAATAAAAAAATGAAAAATATAAAAATACTTTTAGCTTTTTTGCATGATTTTTTGGCCATTATCCTTTCTTGGTTGTTAGCCTATAGTTTAAGGTTTAATTTTCTGATTCCAGATGAGCATTTGGAGGTTTTGTTAAAAGCTCTCCCACCCATTCTTTTAATTTCATCACTCAGTTTTTATTTCGTCGGCTTGTATCGAGGTGTTTGGCGTTTTGCAAGCATTACCGATCTTAAAAGAATAATTGGCTCTGTTTTCTTGGCTAACTCTATTTCAATTGCATTTTTCTTTATGTACAAAGAAGTCGGCATGATTCCAAGATCTGTTTTGATCATTCATCCGCTTCTTTTAATTTTAATCATGGGCGGAAGTCGTTTTATTTATAGGGCTATCAACGAGCATCAGCTTTATGGCCTCAAGACGAGTTTGGGTGAGCCCGTCATGATTATAGGTTCAGGTCAGAATGCTATTCTGCTTGCAAAGGAACTCAATCTTTCAAAAGATTGGCGAGTAGTTGGCATTCTTAACGATGATAAGACCATGCATGGCAGGGAACTCGCTGGCACTCGAATATTGGGCTCGATCAATCAATTATCTAAATTTAAAGAAAGATTTAATATTCATAAAGTAATCATTACTTCAGCTGAACTTACGCATCATCAGCGAAGAGAAATTATTGAAACGGCATCAGATTTAAATATTGAGGTTTTAACAATCCCACTTATGGTTGATCTTGTAAGTGGTCGATTAAATATTTCACAGATACGCCCTGTTGAGGTTGAGGACCTTTTAGGTCGGGATAAGGTAGATTTAGATAATTCTGGCTTAAAAAAATTAATACAAAACAAAACTGTTCTGATCTCCGGGGCAGGAGGCTCTATTGGATCAGAAATATGCCGTCAAATTTTAAAATTTAATCCTAAAATACTTGTTTGTTTAGATATTTCTGAAATCGCCTTATATAACATTGAACAAGAATTTCTCAATTTAAAATTTCAAAATAATATATACGTAGTTGCGGATGTAAAAAATAAAGAGCGGCTAAGAGAAGTATTTAGTCAATTCAAACCCGAAATTATTTTTCATGCAGCAGCTTATAAACATGTTCCCCTTATGGAGACTTATAATGTTTCGGAAGCCTTAATAAATAATGCCATAGGGACATATCATTTAGCCCAGATTGCAAAAGATTTTAAAGCTGAGAGATTTATTTTAATTTCCACTGATAAGGCTGTGAACCCTACCAATGTGATGGGGGCGAGTAAATATCTTGCAGAGATTATTTGTCAAGGCCTTCAATTAAGATCAAAAACAGATTTTGTGATTACACGATTTGGTAATGTGTTGGGAAGTAGTGGAAGTGTCATTCCTAAATTTCGTGAACAAATTGCAGGAGGCGGGCCTGTGACTGTGACACACCCCCAAATCACGCGTTATTTTATGTCTATTCCTGAAGCTGCTCAATTAGTGATGCAGGCCGCATTGATGGGTAAGGGAGGTCAGATTTTCGTATTAGATATGGGCGAATCGGTAAAGATTGTTGATTTGGCACGCGACATGATTAAGCTATCAGGGTTTGACGAGGATGATATTAGGATTGAATTTACAGGCTTAAGACCGGGAGAAAAGCTTTACGAAGAGCTTTTAAGTGATAATGAAGTTATTATGCCCACAACGCACCCTAAGCTTAAAATCGCTTCCTCAGAAAATATTTCCGAAAAGACCGTTAAAGATTTAATTAAATGGGTTTTAAGCACAACAAACAAAACTGAAATTCAAATTAAAAAAGAATTAAAGCGTTGGGTTAAGGGCTACTCAGTTAGAGACAAAAGAACAGGTTCCACAAAAGCCTGAGTCATTGCTTTAAACAGTTTCAGTTTTTTCTAGACGTTTCTTTTTTTGTTTTGTCATGAACTGAGGTTTCGTTCCAATATGCTCAATACCTCGTTCTTTAGCCAAGATCACCTGTTTTTGTCTCTCAGTCAGCGCTTTTAATTTTTCAGGGGTATGTTGATTATAACAATGAGGGCATGAAATACCAGGTGTGTACTTATCACTCTTCATGTCATCAACCGATAAAGGATAACGACACGCATAACATTGATCGTAATCACCCACTTGAAGACCATGCTTAATCGCGACCCTTTGATCAAAAACAAAGCATTCACCTTGCCATAAACTTTCTTCTGGCTTCACTTCTTCTAAGTACTTTAAGATACCACCCTCGAGATGATAGACCTCATCGAAACCTTCAGACATCATATAAGAGGATGCTTTCTCGCAACGAATGCCACCCGTGCAGAACATGGCGACTTTTTTATGTTTTTTAGGATCGAAATGTGTTTTCACGTATTCGGGAAACTCTCTGAAGGTATTGGTTTTGGGATTAATGGCATTTTTAAAAGTGCCAATCGCATATTCATAATCATTGCGGGTATCAAGCAACAATATCTCAGGATCCGAAATAATCTTATTCCAATCTTGAGGCTTCACGTATTTGCCCACCATTTTAGTAGGTGACACACCGGGTACCCCTAAGGTCACGATTTCTTTTTTGAGTTTTACCTTCATGCGGTAGAAGGGGTGCTTATCCGACCACGATTCTTTATGACTTAAGTTTTTAAAGTGACCTTCAAAAAGTGGATCTGTATTTAAGTAATTCAGTAATTCGAGGATAGATTTTTCTGAGCCTGCCACCGTGCCATTAATGCCTTCATCGGCCAAGAGAAGCGTGCCCTTAATATCCCGTGACACACAAAATTGAAGTAGGGGTTCACGCAAACTTTTAAAGTGAGGCAGACTCACAAAATGATACATCGCAGTGGTGAGGTAAGTGTGTTGCATTGCTAATTGTTATTTATTAATGCGCTCAAAAATGTTATTTTATCAGTCTTTTCAACGTTTTTTAAATCTTACCGGAGTGAACTTATATGGCCATTGAACAAACCTTATCGATTATTAAACCTGACGCTGTTAAAAAAAATGTGATCGGTCAAATCTATGCACGCTTTGAGAATGCAGGCTTAAAAATTATCAAAGCTAAAATGACACATCTCACACAACAAGAGGCTGAAGGCTTTTATGCGGTGCACAAAGACCGTCCTTTCTTTAAAGATTTGGTAAGCTTTATGATTTCAGG